>Ga0256842_1000636_pt1 | contig 30698 bp, 28 predicted proteins | sample 4559240metaG_FD_185973 | JGI IMG/M metagenome (GOLD analysis project Ga0256842, IMG submission 185973) | Hydrothermal vent microbial communities from Guaymas Basin, Mexico - 4559-240 | ecosystem: Environmental > Aquatic > Marine > Hydrothermal vents | place: Mexico: Guaymas Basin | collected... | reverse complement strand
TCCCTTTCATTTTGATGTCCCAAATTGCAAGGTTTTGAGCTGATTTTTAGCATATCTTTGCATTTTTGTCAGCCTTATTTCAAGAAAAATGTGTGATAAAATGGTAGGTTAGAGCGTTTTTCAGGGATGACTAATTAAAGTAAATTATACACCAAGGCCTCGTTAAGTGGTCAAGGGTCTACGCTCGCTCCGACCTGTGCCAAAGGCGCAGGCTGCACCCTTCGGGCTTGCCTTTGACCACACTCGGCCTTGGCAGAAAGAAAAATTACAAAATTATTACCAGGAGGCTGCTTAATGACCTCTACCTTAAAATGGGTTAAAATGTGTCCACCCCTGGAGGGAGTCACTACACGATTTTAGCTTATGGCCAATATATGCCTTTTGTCAAGAATTGTCATTTTTACTCCAAATTTTGTTGTTTTTAGAAAGAAGTTAAAAAAGAAAAAGCAGAAAAAATAGGAATGTTTTTGTAGGCATAGAATTTGCTAAATAAGCATACGATTTTAGAACTTTCTAAAAGGGACATGCACTCTAACTCTAAGGAGTTTTTATAGAGCACATAAATTCTTTTTTTACTTTACTTTTTACTTTACAAAGAAGCATAGGAGGAGTTATATTATAATAAACTAAAGAGAGGTGAAGTTATATGGATGTCATTTTAAAAGAAGAACAAATTGAAAGTTTGGTTAAGCTTTTAAAACGACTTGTAAAAGAAGGCGGAGCTACTTATGCCCTTTTGACCGATATGGCAGGCAATCTTATTTGTGAAGCAGGAAACGTCTCGGTAGATGCTACTTCCTTAGCCGTATTATCGGCCGCCAACTTTGCTGCCACTAAAGAAATTGCGCGACTTATTGGCGAAAAAGAGTTTTCGCTTTTATTTCACCGGGGACAAAGTGAAAACATTCATTTTACACGTATTACTCCAGAAATTTTGTTAATTGTTCTCTTTAAGCCTTATGTTTCACTTGGTTTGTTACGTTTAAAGGTAGAAAGTATCAAAAAGGAAATTCAGAAATTGTTAGGCGTGTAAAATGGCAATTATTAATTTGAAGGAGCGGATTATTCAAGTAAAAATTGTTTATTATGGTCCGGGAAGAAGTGGCAAGACAACTAATTTGATTTACATCTATAATAGGCTTAAGCAAAAATTAGGAGGAAAATTAAAAAGTAAGTTAATCACAATAGATACTAAAGGAGAAAGAACGCTATTCTTTGATTTTTTCCCTGTGGAGTTGGGAAAGATCCAAGGCTTAGATTTGAAGTTACAACTCTATACTACCCCTGGACAGGTAATTTACAATTCTACACGTAGGCTAGTATTAAAGGGAGTAGATGGGTTAGTATTTGTAGCAGATTCTCTTCCTTCTAGAAGACAGGCTAATATAGAAACCCTTCAAAATTTAAGAGAAAATTTAGCTTATCATAACTTAGTCCTTGAAAACATTCCACTTGTCTTTCAGTGGAATAAGCGAGATTTAGCAGAAGAAGGGTTACAATTAATAGACATAGAAACGCTTGAAGCCGATCTAAATTCTGAATTAAAGGCTCCCTCTTTTCCTGCCAGTGCACTTAAAGGATATAACGTATTTGAAACTTTAAAAAGCGCGGCTAAACTTACCATTAAGTCTGTGATCCAAAAATTAACTGTCTCAGAAGTAGAAAAACGGGCAGCAGGAGGCGAAAATGGAAGACAAACTTGATGATTTTTCATTGGAAGAATGGGTAAAGGAAATAGACAAAGAGTTGTCGGACTTAGAAGCTGTTGTGGAGTCTCCTTCACTAAAGGAAGATAGGCGTTCAATTCCAGAGGAATCCTCTGTTTTGGAACTTCAAACAAGGTTAAAGGAATTCTTTTTAAATAAAGATATTCAATTGGGAAAGAAACTCCTAGCCCAGTTAGAAACTTTTGAAGAAAAAGACAGAGAATCTCAGGTCTTTTTGAAGATATTAAAGAACTTAATTAAAAGTGTCTTAAAGGTAGAAGCAATTGTAAGCTTAGGGGTTCAGATGGCAGAAGAGTTAGCAAGGATGTATAACTCCTCCACTTCTAAAGAAGAAAAACTTGATATCCTAAATAAATTCATTAATGAGTATAAACGTTTAAAGGAAAGCTCTCCTAAAATAAGAGAAGAAAAAAACATTCATCAAAGGCTTATAGACCAAATCAAACAAACCTTCGAAGGAAAACTTCATGAAATTAATGTTAAAATAGAAGAAAACCAAAGGATGTTACACCAGCTCATTACAGCTAAAGAAACAACAAATCCTACTTTGGCAGAGAAAATATGGACACAGGAACAACTAAAGGAAAAGAAAAAGGAAATATCCAAAGCTAAGTTTTATCTTTTAAAAATAAACGATCAAACATACACCCTTTCTACCGATTTAGTATTAAATGTTTACAAAGTTTCATCAAAAAAGGCACAAAAGCTTGCCCGCAAGCCCGTTATTAAATTTGCACAATTGGGCAGTTTTTTGAATCCTATCCATAAAGGATTAAAAGGAGAACTAAAAAATAAGAAAAAAAATGAATTAAAAAATATGTTTCTCACTGTATTACAACCCGATGAAGGGATGGGAAAGTATAAAAATGCTGTTTTAGTTAAAATACCAGATGTAGAAGCCTATGGAGTTGTATTTGTTGAAAGTGTTGAGCTAAAGAAAAATATTAGTGCAACTTTGAGAGGCGATAAATTAGAAACAGAAGAAAAAAGTTATCCTGTTTTAGATATAAAATCCCTTTGGACAAAACATCAGATAGAGTTTGGGGAGTTAGAATAAATGTTAAAAGGAGAGATAGGCTCTATTTCTCTGATCAGTCTTGTACAATTATGTTGTCAGGATAAAAAGACCGGCCGTCTTCTATTCTTTGAAGGTGGAGATAAAATTGGAGAAATTGTGTTTCAAAAGGGAGAAATAATTGCTGCACGGAAGGAAGAGCTAAAAGGCGAAGAGGCCTTCTTTCAACTATTAAGTTTAAGAGAAGGAGAATTTTTATTTGAAACAGGGTCCCCTACCTTACCCCGTGAAATCAACATGTCGTGTGAATACTTACTTTTAGAAGCCTTAAGGAAACAAGATGAAGTCCAAAGCTCTATTGAAGTAATAAGTTCTAAATTAAAAGAAAATATTGAAGAAATAGTCAAGGTCTCTCCCGCGGGAAAAGCGGAAAAACTTTTTTCATTATGTGCTAAAATCAGTTCTGTCTTAGCCGGAGGAAAAATAAAATGTGTATGGCTCCAGGGACAAGATCTTGTTTTACTTCTACCGGTAGCAGATACACTGTTTAAAATTACGGCTTCACCTAAGGCCGTGGTAGAAGAATTATTGGAAAAAATTGAGAGGGTATTGGAGGAAGAGTAATGTTCTTACCCCGGTTTAAAGTGTATCATGAAAATCTTAATACTTATTATCTTGACATTCCTAAATTAGTTACCTTTCTGAAAAATGATCTCTTTAATGGTTATATCCAAATAAAGACTGAAGGAAGGGAATTTTTTGTCTTTTTTGAAATGGGAGAAATTTTAAAATGTCTGAATGTAACTGAGAATCATATAGAAGAAATACCTTACAAAGAAATAATAGAGCAATTGCATTATAATGAATACTTAAACCTTTACTTTCTTCCAGAGGAAACAACATTTTTCTGGGCCAATATAGCCCATGCTACTCTCCTTTACCCCAACTTGAGTAGTGAATTCACAGACCCTATTCGTCTTTTAAATAAGCTAAAAAAAGAAAGCTTGACAGGCTTTGTTGAAATTGTTATGCCCCCTGAAAAGGGATATATTTATTTACAAGAAGGGAATGTTATAGGTACTTCTTCATCTTGGAATGAATGGGAATTTAAACCAGAAGACAATGAGATTCCAGTAATCATTACAAAAATTGAAAAGGCCATCTTTAATGTATATAAAGTTGAAAGAAAGGTTGAAGCTGCCTTAAATGACCTTTTCCAAGAAGTCCTTGATTTTTTTAGTGTGTATATGTCAATTTTAGAAGAAAATATAGGTAAAAAGCAATTTTCAATTTTGTTGCGTCAACAAGCCATAGAAAAGGCAGAAAAATATCCTTTTTTAGATCCATTTGCGGGAGAATTTGAGTATAAAGAAGGAATAATTAACCTTTGGAGCGACATATCTATCGCTGAATTAGCAGAAGGCTTAAAAGAATTATGTTTAGAAATAGCAAAAAAAATAAAGTTATTACCATCACAAAAAGAAAAATTAGAAGGGTTGAAAGAAGATTATAAAGAGTTAATAAAAAAGTTAAATTTGTTTCCTTTATTTAATAATAAAGGATAAAAAATGTCATCTTTTAAAAATATTATCCAAAAAATAGGGGAGATTGAACAAGTAAAGGGTATTTGGCTTTTAAAAGAAGGAGAAACTGAAGAAAGTCTCCAAGTTCCCTTAGATATCGAAACAAAAGAAAAATTGATGAATTTACTTAAAAAATGTATAGTCTATATTAAAGAAATGAATGTAGGAATTTGTGGTTACATTTCTCAATATGATTATCTGTTTTTTAAAAAGATAGAAAAAGGCACATGGTTAGTTGTTTGGGCCAATCAAGAGTATCCTCTTTCATTACTCAAAATGGAAGTAGAAGTGCTTTTAAGTGAGCAAAGACAAGAGAAAAGATTTTTTAAAAAGTTTAAACTATGGTAGGGCAGAAAAATGGCAGATTTATTAAGAGGAAATCTTGGGCAAACAGATATTAAAAGGCTTATCTCTCTTTTGGCCAAAGCAAAACATTCTGGGTGCTTGGAAATTAAGGCCGGAGAGAAAGAAGGTCATATCTATTTTGAAGAAGGAAAACTCTACGCTGCGCAAACAAAAGAAAAACAAGGGTATAATGCGCTGCTAGAAATTTTTCTTTTTAAAGATGGAGAATTTGTTTTTAAACCAAACCTTTCCTTTGAAATAACCCATTTTAAAGAAGATACGCTGTCACTTCTGCAAAGATTAGAGAAAGATGTTTCTATTATCTCTACCTTAGATCAAAAAATTGTCCTTATACCTGTAGAAAAACCTGTTTCTTTAACATCTAAAGAGTGGAAAGTTATTGCTTTAGCCTATAAAGGGCTTAATCTTTCTCAAATTATGCAACAGGCTAACATAGAAGTAGCAGAATTAACTCTTATTATAAAACGGTTGGAAAATGAGGGTTTAATAGAATTAACAAAATCAAAAAAGGTGGGAGAGAAAGAGGAGGAAGAAAAAATAGTTCCTCCTCTCTTTTGGAAGGCCTTAAAAACAGAATTAGCTGCCAGTATAGGTCCCATCGCTGAGGCAGTAATTGAAGATGAACTTGAAGAGTTAGGAGAAAGTAAAGGAAGTTTTCCTTATCATAAAGCTCCTGTTTTAGTAGAAAAAGTTTCACAAGAGATTGAAGATTCTCATGAAAGGATTGCGTTTCAAAAACAGATGTTAGAAATATTAAAAAAAATATGAGGAGGACAAAGAGCAATGAGTCTAAAAGCAAAATTTGTACTTGTATTTCTCCTTGTCTCATTAGTCCCATTAATTTTAGCTGGGGGGGCTGGGTATTATCATATAAAAAAAATTAGTCAATTAGCCATCGTGCAAACAGAAAATAGTTTGAAAAAGCTAGGAGAACAATTGGTAGAACAAAAGGCAGCTGATATTGTCAAAATGGTACAATTTATTATTAGAGAGCGCCAGCAAAAAGAAGAAACTTTTAACTGGGAAGAATTACAATATGATCCTAATTTTATGACGGCTGCTGTTCAAACTGTTGGTAAGACAGGTTATTCAGCTATAGTGATGAAAAAAGGGGGAAAGATTATTACCTTTCTTCATCCCAATCCTAAATTTATAGGAGTAGATTTGGCATCAATTGCTAAAAAGAACAGAAATTTTTGGAAAATTATTCAAGGACCAAAACCTGGTGAGCGCTTTTCTAAAGGGTATTATTCATGGAAAGAACCAGATGGACATATAGAAAAAAAATTTATGGTGGTCATGCCTGTACCTAATACACCCCTTATGGTAGTAGCAACGATATATACAAAGGAAATAGAAGCACCCATTAAAGACTTAGAAGCTACTTTGGTTGAAAAACAAAAGAGATTTTTATTCCAGTATAATATAAGCGTTTTGGCTACGGCAATGGTTGTAGTTATTATTGCTATTTTGTTTGCCCTGCGTTTGTCCAAACCAATCATTCACCTTACGGAAGTTGCTGAAAGGATTAGTTTAGGAGAATTAAGCGTGCCTATAGAAATTACTTCCACAGATGAAATCGGAGATTTGGCTGATGCCTTACGCAGGATGCAGGCCAGTTTGCGCAAGGCGATCCAAAGGCTTCAGCGAAGACACTTAAGGAGGGGATAAAAAATGAAATGTATTCCTAAATTTCTTAAATTAGTGTTAATCAGCCTTTTCTTATTAGGTTATTTTCCCTCTGCCCAAGCGGAAGTGGGAGTGTTTCCTAATAAAATTGTGCTTGGTAGTTCAGAGGCCTTAAGTGGACATGTTGGCTTTTTGGGACAGAATCTCTCTTTAGGTCTAAAGAGTTATTTTAATTATATAAATGATCAAGGAGGAATAAATGGGAGAAAAATAGAATTGTTAATTTTAGATGATAAATATGAACCTAATTTGACGATAATAAATACTCGCAAACTTATCACCCAAAGTTTTGCCCTTATTGGATATATAGGCACTCCCACCACAGTAGCTGTTGTATCTGAGATAGAAAGTAATAAAATTCCCTTATTAGGACCATTTACTGGTGCCCATCAATTGCGGTTTCCATTTAGAAGATATATCTTTAACATTCGCAACAGTTATTGGGCAGAAACAGCAGCCTTAGTAGAATATGCTGTGGATGTGCTTAAAAAAGATAAGATTGCTGTATTTTACCAAAATGATGCCTATGGTCAAACAGGATGTCAGGGAGTTGAAAATCATCTTATGAAAAAGTATGGAAAGGAGGTAATTTGTAAGGCTGTTTATCAGAGAGGAGAAAAGGATGTTTCTGCACAGGCCAGAAAAATTTGTGCTTGTAAGCCTGATGTAGTTATGATGATTGGAACCTATGATGCCTGTGCATCATTTATTAAAACGGCAAAAAGACTTGGTTGTAAAGCCATTTTTATGAATATTTCCTTTGTAGGTTCATATAAACTTAAAGAAATCCTTAAAAGGGATGCCGAAGGGGTCATTATCTCGCAAGTAGTGCCTCCACCTACCGATACCAAATTTGCCGCCGTCAAAGAATATCAAAAATTAATGCAAAAATATTTTCCAGGCAAGCCTCTTACTTTTGTTGGTTTAGAAGGCTTTATTGATGCAAAGGTCATGGTAGAGGCATTAAAGCGAGTAAAAGGGGCATTAACACGAGAGGCATTGGTAGAAGCATTTGAAAATTTAAAAGACTTAGATATAGGCATTGGTGCCAAGATTAGCTATAGCAAGGTAGATCATGAAGGATTGGATGTAGTATACATTACGCAGATCAAAAATAACCGTTTTCATTTGCTTCAGCAAAAAAAGATTACTCCCCTTTTGCCAACACAAGTTACTTTTTAAGGAAAAGGAGGAAATATGATACTAAAAAAACTTCTCATAGGAGCTATAAGCATATTTGGGATATTATTTTCTTATTCGGTTAAGGCAGAAAATACTATTTTACTAGGTTGTTCAGCCGCTATGAGTGGACATGCAGGTTTTTTAGGCCAAAATTTGGTTATGGGTATGAAGACCTATTTTAATTATATAAATGATCAAGGGGGGATAAATGGGAAAAAAATAAAGTTGGTTGTAATGGATGACCAATATGATCCTCCGCAAACAGTGCGGAATACCCAAAAATTTATTAACGAAATTAAGCCTCTAGCCCTTATTGGTTATGTAGGCACACCTACGACCGTAAAAATCTTAAACATGATCAGCAATGCCCATTTGCCCCTTATAGGTCCTTTTACAGGAGCACACCAACTGCGCTGTCCTTATAGAAGATATGTCTTTAACATCCGCAACAGTTATTGGGCAGAAACAGCAGCCTTGGTAGAATATGCCGTGGATGTGCTTAAAAAAGATAAAATTGCTGTCTTCTATCAAAATGATGCCTATGGTTTGACCGGTTATAAAGGCACAGTAAGGGCCTTAGCGGTAAAGTATAACAAGAGCATTATCGCTGAGGCCGTTTATACTAGAGGTAAATTAGCCCCAAAGGAGGCGATTGTAAAAATTTGTAAAGCAAAACCAGAAGTAGTCATTATGATTGGCACATATGATGCCTGTAGTGATTTTATAAAAAAATGTAAGGCTAGAGGCTTAAAGGCAGTATTTATGAACATTTCTTTTGTAGGACCTACCAAATTGGCAAAATTGTTAGGACCAGATGGCAATGGCGTAATTGTTTCCCAAGTGGTACCCCCTCTTTTTGAAGAGGAGTTACCTGCCGTCAGGGAATATAAACAGTTAATGCAGAAATATTTCTCTAACAAAAGGCCTACTTTTGTTGGATTAGAAGGTTTTATAGATGCAAAGGTCATGGTAGAGGCATTAAGAAGATGTCATGGAACATTCACTTCGGAAAATCTAGTAATGGCCTTAGAAAGCTTTAAAGAATATGATCCTGGCATTGGTGCTACCATTGATTATGGACCTCATGACCGTGAAGGATTGGATGTCATTTACTTAACTCAAATTCAAAACGGCCATTTCAATTTGATAAAAAAGGTTAAAAAACAGATACATCTTTACATATATTAAGGAGTTTTAGAAATGAATAAAGAAGAAGGAAAAAGTTTAGATTTAGGGAAAATTCAACAGGCTGCCTTTTCGGCCATTGATGAACTGTTCTCTGAAGATGATGAAAAAAAGGACCCGCTTATTATAAAGCTGGAAGAAAAGATCTTGGCCCTAGACTGGGAGTTTTCCGACAAGGAGCTTATGGAACTACAAGAAACTATCCAAACTTTAAAAGAAAGCTATACAGACAAAATTAATAAAACCCTTCTAACAATGATGGATAATATCACCAAGTTCCTTCTCTTCACACGAGAGGCAGCGCCTCCGAATACCCTTATAGTTTTAGGACAGATAGCAAGTGCTTTTAAAGAAATAAACTTCGCGCCTTTAACCGAAGAGGAGAAAAAGCTTAAACTGACAGAGGTTTACAAATACTTCAAGGAACTAAAAAGCAAGATCACAGAGACATTTAAGAAACCTGAATCTATCCCTAAAACTGTTTTAGAGGAAAAGGCCAAAAAGGTACCAACATTTGAAGAAGTTAAACCTACAGAAGGGTTAATAGTTGAAGAGCCTGGCCTAAAAGAAGAAATTACTCCATCAGAAATAACCCCTATTCCATCTACGCCTGAGACTACCTTAGAAAAAAGAGCTCCAGAGGTGCCAGCAGTTAAGGAAATTAAACCTGCAAAAGAATTAAAAGTTGAAAAGCCTGCTATGAGAGAAGAAATTACCCCATCAGAAGCAACACCCATCCCACCTGAATCTGCCCCTACTGTTTCTGAAAAACCTTCAGAAATCATTTCTCAACTTAAGGGCCTACAGCAAAAGCTTTTAGAAATAGGAAATACCCTCTCAAGCCAAAACTCTTCTTTAGAAGACATCAATACCTATCTTCAGTCTATAGAAAAACAAAATTTTATTATTTTAGACAACATTAAGCATTTTCAGGAAAAAATAGAACCATTATTAGACCTGAAAAAGGAAATAGAATTTATCAAACAGGAAGTTGTGGCCTCTAAAAAAGAAGATACTCCAAGGCAAGAGATACCTCAAACAGCGCTACCTCAAGAAGCTGGCAAAACAGCTTCTACAAAGACGGAGGAAACTCTTGGCCTTAAACAAATAAAAGAAACTAAAGAAACAGAAGAAAGTGAAAGAACTATAAAAGAGGAAGAGGAAATAGAACCCCTTTCTTTTCCATATGTTCAGGTATTCATGCTTGGATCTAACTATATCGCCCTTCCTTTTGATTGCATCGCCAATGTCTATTCTATTTCCTCTAAAAAGATAAAAAAATTGTTGAAGAAAGAAAAAATTCGTTTAAAGGAATTAAAAGGCTTTTGGAGGAAGTTAAGTAAAAATATGAAGGGAAGCTTAAAGAAAGCGAAAGAAAAAGACCTAGAAAAGATGGAAGTTCCTGTTCTTCATTTGTCCCTAGCCGATAAGGAGAAAATACAGTATAATACTGCTATTCTTGTTGATTGCAGGAAACAATATGGAGTAATTTTTGCAAGTAAATTTCTGGGAAATAAAACCTTCTTGCCTGAGAAGGGAGAGAAAATTCAGCAAGACGATATTGAAGCCCGTGTTTTTATCCCCAAGGTGGGTGAAGCCTATTTGCTAAATCCCTGCATATTGCTTAATCGTTAGCTATGTCCGAAAATCAATTTCTTGATCAAACAGAGTTTTCGGCCAGGCTTAAAGAGGCTGAAGTGTGTGCAGAACAGGGCCTTTATGAAGAGGCCAAGCAAATTTATTTCTCCCTCTTACAAAAACTTGAGCAAATGCCGAATTCTGTGGAAATTGAAAGTCAGAAAAAGCTTATCAAACAAAATATTCAAACACTAGAAAAGGAAATAACTCAAGCGAAATCAAACAATGCTGTTCCCTCTTCGTCCAAAGAAAGTAAGAGAGAAATATATGAAAAGGCACTTCTGTTTAAAGAACTCGGGTTATATAAAGAAGCAATAGAAGAATTTAAAAAGGCATTAGATCTCCGATATAAGATTACTGACTGTGTATTAAACATTATTGAATGCTATGAGAAACAAGGGCTAAAAATAAACGCTATTCAATTTTTAGAAACACTCCTTAAGAATAAACGCTATCGTCAAGATGATATTGACCAAATAAAATATGAGTTAGGCAGACTTTATGAAGAAATAGGAGCATATGCTAAGGCAATTTCTTCTCTCAAGGAAATAAAAAACAAATATAGTTTCCCTGACTTAGAAAAGAGAATAAAAACATTGCATCTCAAAATCAAGGGTGGAACTCGCTTTGACTATCTGCTTCAAGAGGGTCTGATTACCAAAGAAGATTTACAAAAGGCCGTTAGTGAATCAAAAAAAAGAGATAAGAGTGTTGAATACATTCTCATAGAAAAGTATGGAGTGTCTAAAGAGGAAATAGGTAAGTCTCTCTCTCTTTTTTATGGATGTCCCTTTATGTCCTTTGATGCTAATATTCCTATTCCTGTAGATCTTATCAGCGGTCTTAAATATACCTACCTAAAAAGTAATTACTGGGTACCTATCAAAAGAGAGAAAGAGAAAATCGTTGTGGCTATTGATAATCCACACGATTTGACGCGAACAGATATCATAAAAAATCTCCTTCAAACGCAAAATATAGAATTTGTCGTTAGTATCCGGGAAGACATAGAAAGTTTTATTGACTATTTCTGGGGACAGGCAGAAACTGAAACAGGAGAATCCATTGAAGAACTGGTTGAAGGAGTAGACGATGAGTTTGAAGTAGGGGAAGAAAAAATTTCCGAAGAAGAAGTTTCGGAGGCAGATAGTAAAGTTGTTCGTTTTGTCAATAAAATGATTTTAGATGCCTGGAAAAAGAGGGCCTCAGACATTCATATAGAACCCTCTCCCACCACTAAAATAACCCAAATACGGTTTCGGATTGACGGCGTCTGTCAGCCATATGTTCAAATTCCCAATGTTTTTACACGGGCTGTGGTGTCGCGTATTAAAATTATGGCCAACTTAGATATTGCAGAAAAAAGATTACCCCAAGACGGCAAGATAAAATTTAAACAGAAAGGTAAAGTATTAGTAGAACTTCGTGTGGCAACAGTACCTACAGTAGGAGGACATGAGGATGTGGTCCTGCGCCTTCTTCACACAGGCACACCATTAAAGCTGGAAGAACTAGGAATGTCTGAAGAAAATTTGAAAAGATTTAAAAAAATTGTTACTCAACCCTATGGTTTGATTCTGGTCGTAGGACCTACTGGGTCTGGTAAGACCACTACTCTGCATTCGGCTTTAAGCTACATTAACACTCCTGATAAGAAAATTTGGACGGCTGAAGACCCAGTAGAAATTACCCAAGAAGGTCTAAGGCAAGTAGAAGTACATCCTAAAATAGGACTCACTTTTGCTCGGGTAATGAGGGCTTTTCTACGGGCTGATCCAGATGTAATCATGATTGGTGAGATGAGAGATGAAGAAACTGCCAACACAGGTGTTGAGGCCTCTCTTACCGGACACCTGGTGTTCTCTACTTTGCACACCAACAGTGCCCCTGAAACTGTAACCCGACTTTTGGAGATGGGTCTTGATCCACATAACTTTGCTGATTCTCTCTTGGGCGTCCTTGCTCAAAGACTTGTACGGACGTTATGTAAAAAATGTAAAGAGGCATATCACCCTACTGAGGAGGAATTTGAAGAAATTGTAGAAGAATATGGCAGAGAGCATTTTAAGCGTCTAGGTATTGAGTATTCCTCGGATTTAGTTTTATATCGTCCTAAAGGGTGCGAAGCATGTGGCAATACCGGTTACAAAGGCAGGATAGGCATCCATGAGTTACTCATCAATGACGATAGTATTAAAGTTTTAATCAAAAAACGAGCGCCAACAGAGGAAATTAGAAAAGCGGCCATTCAAAATGGCATGACCACCCTTAAGCAAGACGGCATTGCCAAGGTATTTAAAGGCATTACGGACATAAAGGAAGTAAGACGGGTGTGCATAAAGTAGCAATTTATAAGTTACCAACCACTAATAACCGGTCAAATTGGCTATTCGTACCAAATTCGTTATAAAGCCTTTGGTAGTATTTCGTAAAAGATGAGGAGGAAAGAGAGATGAAGGAAGTAAATGTAGCCGTAGTTGGGGCAACAGGGGCGGTAGGAAATGAAATGGTCAAAACCTTAGAACAGCGCAACTTTCCGGTCAAAAACCTAAGACTTCTCGCCTCTAAACGATCAGTAGGCAAAAAATTAAAATTTCACGGCGAAGAAATCCCGGTAGAGGAACTTAAAGAGGATTCTTTTGAAGGAATAGAAATAGCCCTTTTTTCGGCAGGGGCTTCAGTAAGCAAACAATTTGCCCCTTTGGCCGCAGCGGCTGGGGCGGTTGTCATTGACAATTCCTCGGCCTTTCGGCAAGAACCTGATATTCCCTTGGTTGTGCCAGAGGTCAATCCCCATGCCATTGCTCAATACAAAAACAGGGGTATTATCGCCAATCCCAATTGTTCTACTATTCAAATGGTCGTAGCCTTAAAACCCATTCACGATGTCGCTAAGATAAAACGCGTCATCGTAGCCACCTATCAGGCCGTTTCTGGCACGGGTCAAAAGGCAATACACGAGCTAGAAACGCAAGTAAGGCAACTGTTTAACTTTCAACCTGTTACACCCCAAGTTTACCCTCACCAGATTGCCTTTAACTGTTTGCCCCATATAGATATCTTCTTTGAAAACGGCTACACAAAAGAAGAAATGAAGATGTATTATGAAACCAAAAAGATCATGGAAGATGATAGCATCGTTGTCAGTGCTACCTGCGTGAGGGTCCCTGTGTTTTATGGACATTCAGAAGCCGTCCACATGGAGTTAGAAAAGAAGCTTACGGCCGATGAGGTAAGAGAGATTTTAAGTAAGGCCCCTGGCGTGGTTGTTGTAGATAATCCTTCTCAAAATCTGTATCCCTTGGCCATAGAGGCCGCAGGCAAGGATGAGGTCTTTGTCGGCCGTATCCGGGAAGATCTGGCCTTTGAAAACGGCATTGCCATGTGGGTAGTAGCAGACAATATCCGCAAAGGAGCGGCCTTAAACGCCGTGCAAATCGCTGAGATCTTGCTTGAAAAATATCTCTAATGCGTATCATTTCTGGAAAATATAAGGGCCGGCGGCTCTTTGTGCCTGCCGGCCTTAAAATTCGCCCTACGAGCGATCGGGTCAAAGAGGCCATCTTTAACATTCTTTCTCCCAATCTACCTAAAACTTTGGTGCTTGATCTTTATGCCGGCACCGGCAATTTGGGAATAGAGGCCCTAAGTCGGGGGGCAAAAAAGGTCGTCTTTGTAGACAAACACCCTCTAGCTATTCAAACGATCAAAAAAAATCTCCTCGCCTTGGGGATAAAAGATGAGGCCCTTGTCTATAAGCGAGATATATTAAAAGGGCTTTCTTTTTTAAAAGAGCACTTCCAGCTCATTTTTATGGATCCACCTTATGAAAAGGGTTATGTAGAGAAAACCTTGGCCCTTCTTTCCCCTTACTTGGCAAAAGAAGGCATTATCGTCATAGAACACTCACCGAAAGAAAAATTTTCACTTAAAGGATTTTCTTTAATGGACAGACGCCAATATGGTCAAACACAGGTTAGCTTCCTTAAGTTAGCTCTGCCTAAGGTCTTTCTCTAAAAAATCTTGATTTAAATTATAGTTTGGCTTATAAATTGAGTTTAGGTTAAAGGAAAGAAAAGAATGTTGAAAGGTTGATAAACTCATTGCTTCTTTTCGTAAACTGACAGAAACAGATGAAAAACTAGACAACGTACTAACCCAGTTTAACCTCTTATAATGTGTGTGCTTATAAAATTATGCATTCTGCTCCTTTTCCCTCTTATAATTTTTATCCTAGGCAAAGGTTTACAAGTAGAAAGGCTGCTCTTTGCCGGATATGTATTTATTCTTTGCCTTGGTAGTTACTGTTTTACCCAAGACTCCTCTCTTTGGATAAAAGCAGGCCTTTTTTGGGCTATAAGTGCGCTTATCACCTTAAATCTGTTACATATTTCTCTGCTCAAAAAAATTCACTACCGCTTGGCTTTAATCCTTTCTTTTTTTACCTTTGTGTCTGGCTTTCCTTTGTCAATACTCTTCCCTTTTCAAACACAGATAAATTTTAAGGCCCAGCAGGCGTTTTTAAGCTTTGGCTGGGATATAACAAGTTCTATCCTACTCTTGGTGCTCATCAGTGTTTTTCTCATTGGCTGGGAAGAAGTATGGCGTAATTATCCCTTTTCTCTTTTAGAAAAGGTGTTTTCTTTGGGCACATGTTTTTGCTGGATGGCCTTTGTTTATCTCCTTTATCATCTAGGTATAACCGCTAACCAAGTATCTACCCTTGTCCCCCGCCTCCTTATTTCCCTCATTCTTATCTGGACGATGTTTGGTTACACCTTGCTTAAAGGAAATACCTTTCTCAAACTCAATTTTCATCCCTCACCGCTGGTTGTTATTAGATTCACCTTTACGATTGCGTTTCTACTGGGCTTAAGTTGTATCATCTGGCTAGACATCCTTGCCCGCTCTTATTGGCCTGTTAACATTCCCTATCTTGAAATCTTCGTCTTTCTTCTCTTTTTCTTTTTAGTATTTGCCCTTGTGTTTCCATCCAAATATTTAAACAAGCTAAAAGAAGCAATTTACTATCACTTTTATCTACCTACCCAGGACTATGCCCTAGAAATCAAATTTTTCCTAGATGTCATTACACGGAAAGATTGGCGAGATCAAATTGTAGCACATTTACATGAAAAACTCCCCACACAGGCAGTAGGTCTTTATACATCTAAAGAAAATCAATTTATCCTTGAAGCAAAATTTCCATCAAATACAAACATACCAGCCTGTTTAAAAAGAGCAGAACAAAAAGAAGGCATTTATATTCCCCTTAAAACTGAAAAGAATCTCTTAGGTTATCTTTACCTCTTACCCATCAAAAAATTTAGCATAGAGGAAAAAAGGCTTCTGCAGTTTTGGGCAAGCACACTGGGATTTCTCCTTCATTATTTCCAAGAGCGAGAAAAAGAGGAAGAAAGGCAAAAATTAACCATTTTTTCGCAAGCAGCTGCCTTTATCCTTCATGATGCCAAAAATCTTGCCCAGCTTTTACAGCTTTTAAGTAAAAATTATCACCAGGCCAAAAAACAAGGAGAAATCCAAGAATTTATAGAAGAATTATTACCCCCTACTTTAGAACAGGCAAAAATACGTGCCGGAAGAATTATTAAACGATTAGAGGTATTTCACCCGATCAAATTAAATTTGAAAAAAATTGACCTTATCCCTTTTATAAAAGACGCTATCACTAAATTTCAACGCTTAGCCCCTACGGTTAAAATTACCTTTTTTTCTCCTTTAAAAGAGGCATATTTAAACATAGACCCTGATATATTAAGACAAATATTGGAAAATCTCTTTTTTAACGCTTGGCAAGCAGGAGGAGATAAGGTAGAGATAAATGTTGAGTTAACTGCTAAAGATAATGGCTATTTACTAAGCGTGCAGGACAACGGACCAGGTATTAAGCCTGAATACCGCTCCAAACTATTTAAGCCCTTTTTTACCACTAAGCCTAAAGGCACAGGCTTAGGCCTATATCAGGCAAAAGTGCTTTTAGAAAGAATGGAACATAAAATATGGTATGAACCAAATCCAGTGAAAGGGAGTATTTTCTATGTCTGGTTTAAAAAATAAGGTTCTTATCGTAGAAGACGATGAAATTATGGCAAAACAGCTAAAATGGCTTTTAAAAAGTAAATTTGAGGTAGAAATAGCCCATAATGGAGAAAAGGCGCTTAAAATTGTCCAACGCGCATCTCCTTTAATCATCCTTTTGGACCTTGCCCTTCCTCCCTTTCCTGATTCACCCCAGATAGGACTTAAACTCCTATCGCGGTTTTTAGAAATAGATCCTTTGAACAAGGTCATTGTCTTAACCGGCCACGATACACCCGAAAATGCAAAAGAAGCCCTCTCCAAAGGTGCTTATGACTTTTTAAGTAAGCCCGTTAAAGAAACCATGCTCTTTACCCTTATTGAAAGGGCCCTATACAGACAAACATTAGAAAGGGAATATTTAGAAGAAAAAAAAGAATTTGATCTTCCCTTCCCGATGGTCATTGTTTCACCGCAAATGCAGGCATTAATAAAACAGGTAAAAAAAATTGCCTCTTTAAATATTACCTGTTTAATTCAAGGTGAAAGCGGGACAGGAAAGGAACTCATTGCCCGGTTGCTTCATGCCTTCAGTCCTAGGGCCAATAAACCCTTTTTGGCGGTAGATTGTGCCGCCATACCTGCCAGCCTTGGTGAGGCAGAGTTGTTTGGGGCTGAAAAGGGGGCCTATACTGGGGCAGTAAAAAAAATAGCAGGAAAAGTCGCCCAGGCCGAAGGAGGAACGCTGTTTTTGGATGAGATTGGCGAAATATCTTTAGAGATGCAAACAAAACTTCTGCGTTTTTTGGAGACAAAGGAATATACCCCTTTAGGGGGAAAACCGCAAAAGGCAGATGTGCGGATTATTGCAGCCACTAATCGCAACTTAGAAAAAGAGGTAGACAGAGGGAAATTCCGTTTGGACCTCTTTTTTAGACTAAACCAGGTTACGATTACCATCCCTCCTTTACGCGAAAGAAAAGAAGATATTATACCGCTGGCCAAATATTTTTTAAAACACCTTGCCAAAGAATTTGGGTTAAAATATGTCCCCTTTCTTAGTAAAGAGGCAGAAAATATCCTTCTTAATCATCCTTTTCCAGGTAATGTGCGTGAATTAAAACACATTATCTCCCGTGCCCTCATTTTGGCCGAAGGAAAAGAAATTACTCCCATCCATTTAGGACTAAAAAAGACATCTTTTTCTCACCTTACGGCTACCCCTGGCTATGACTTGCCTAGGGCACGGTTGGCATTAGAAAAACTTTGGCTAGAAATGGCCTTAAAAAGGCACAAAGGCCAAATCAGCGCCGCGGCTAAGGACCTAAACATTCCCCGCTCAACCCTTTATGACCTGATAAGAAAACATGGTATCAATCGCCTGGCGTATGACATATGATATCGGATTACCGACACTGGATGTTGCGCAGCCGACAGAAAATAACAAAATAAAACTCCTTTTTCTCTTTATTTCCCCCTCTTAATTTTTTGGCACAGAAGTTGCTTCAATTATCTACTGAAATAAAACTAAAACTCTAAGGAGGTGAAAGGGTTGCTCAGTGCCCTGACCAGGCAAAATAATGAAAAAATGAAAAAAGGAGGGGTAAAGATGAAGAAGTGGTTAAAAAGAAAGGAAGGTTTTACTTTGGTAGAGCTGGCAATTGTGTTGGTGATTATTGGTATCTTATTAGCAGCTATTTTAAAAGGACAGGCGATGATTAAGCAGGCTAAGATCAAAAGGATCAAAGCAGATGTAGATTCTATTGTCGCCGCTGTTTACAGCTATCAGGATAAATATGGTTATTTACCAGGAGACGATCCTAATGATCACAGCACCGACCTAAATGCCACTGGTTGCAGGGGAGGTAATGCAGATGGCATCTTTAGCAATATTGCTGAAGATACCTGCGCCTGGCAGGAAATTATCGGGGCGGGTTTTGTAGCTGGTGACCCTACGGTTCATAATGAGAGTAAAGTGGCCAAAACCCATCCTTTTGGGGGAAGGTATCTATTTCGGTATGGCACCCGCTATGGAAAATCAGGAAATTATATCTTTATAGACAACCTTCCTGTAGATGTAGCCAAGTCCTTGGATGAAAAATATGACGATGGAGCCTATAATACAGGAGACATTAGAGCGAACAGCAACTATACGGGTACTGGTGTTAGAGATATGTATTGGTATGTGTTTTAAGGTTAGAAACGCCCGAAGCTTTCAAGGCCGCCCAAGGGGCGGCTTTTTTATTCCTACCCTTTACAATCCCTTCTTCTTTATGTCATAATAAAAAAAAGCGCTACTCTAGAGAGGAATAAACGATGAAAAAAACGCTGGTAATGGTGATTTTAGGTTTATGCTGGTTAAGTTCATCTGTTTTGGCTCAGGAAGGCAAGATTACCAATGCCATGATTTATCAGAAGTTGATAGAGTTAGAGAAAAGACAAATAGAGTTTGAAAAAAGACAGGCCATGCTTGAGGCCAAATTTGACCAAATGCAAAGATATATGGATGGGCGGTTTACCGACATTATCCACTTTTTATACATGCTTACGGCCTTTTTGGTAGGCATCATGGGCTGGGCCTATTGGGACAGGACAGACGCACCATTATTCGTAGGGCAAAGGAAGAAACTCTAGAAACCCTTGAAAAAGAAGGAAAACTTAAAAACCTGCTTGAGGCCTTAAGAGAACTGGCCAAACATAATCAAAAGCTGGCCGAGGTGCTGCGGCAGTTTAATTTGCTTTGAATGTCGTTTTTTAAACACCCTCTGTCGGCAAACCGGCATTTGAGTTGCCAAACTAAAGATAAAACAGTCAATACCTCCAATATTAAGTTATGGTATATAATTTGCATTTAAATCTATGGACAGGGATTTCAAATCAGGAGGTATTTAAAATGACAAACAAAGGTTTTACCCTGATTGAATTGGCTATTGTGTTGGTGATTATTGGTATTTTAATGGGGGCGATATTAAGAGGACAGGAGTTAATAAGAAGTGCTAAAGAAAAGAAGTTTTTTTCTCAATTGCAGATGTTAGGTACAGCGCAATTAACATATCTGCAGCGAGAAGGACGCTATGCAGGAGATACCGATAAAGACGGATTTATAGATGATGATACTACAGCATGGGATGAATTAGAAAAACAACATCTTATTCTTAAGAAAGAAAAGGCAAAACAGAGCGTTTTTGCAGGCGTAACATTTAGCTTTTCTAATGGATATTGTCAACACTTTGGTGGAATTCACGATTCAACTACTTTACATGGTAACTATATTCAGGCTGGTAGCAATTTACCTCAATGGGTAGCTCAGACAATAGACAACCGCATTGATGATGGTGATGGCAATACTGGTTATATCCGTTGGTCAACTAGTGGTAATCCATGCGGGCAAAATTATACGAATAACGCCAATAAGATTGGCTACCTTTATTGGTTTTTTGATTTATAGAATTCTAAATAGAGGCACACAAGATGCGCAGAAGTGGGTTTACGTTAATAGAAATGGCTTTAGTTCTCATCATTATAGGTATTGTGCTGGGAGTAAGTTTTAGTGCCTTACATGTATTTACAAAGGTAAACAGAGAAAAAGATACCTTTCAAAAAATGGAACAAGTCAAACAGGCCCTTATAGGCTATCTACTCAAAAACGGCCATTTGCCTTATGCAGACAGTGATGGAGATGGAAAGGACGATGATCACACATATACAGGTAAACTGCCTTATATAGATTTAGGTCTCACCAAGGCCGATGCCTCTGATGCCTATAGGCGAGTTTTTGATTATGATGTGGCCGGAAGTACCACTAGCCAGGGTAAACTTGCCGACACCAGTTCACAAAATATCTGTCATCAACTTGGGGCGTATATGGACGGAACAAATACCTCTACTACCCGGATTACTCTTGATGGTGGCACAAATTGGACCGAAGTGCCCTTTGTGCTCTTGGCACCGGGGAACAATAAACAATATGAAGGAGAAAACAATGATGGCGATAGAGATTATGAGGCGCAGAATTCTAGTTCAGACGATGTTGTCGTGTGGGAAAGTTTTACCTATTTATATAACAAACTTGGGTGTGGCAAGGAGTTTTATAAGCTTTTGAATAGCAGTGGAAGCAACATTTGGGTATCAGGAGGTAGCTATACAGGTTGCATTAAAATTCAAAAAGGCGAAGTTGCCTATATCCAAAAAGATACCATTGGTTATAGAGATAATAGTTGTAGCTCTCAGATTTTTAGCTTTTCTGACTGCGAGCAGGCCGATTTTGGCGGTGGCGATAGAGATACCGAAGTAGCGTGGGATGGAAGTGATGTGAATGATAGATAGTTTTTAATACCTAATTACACACCAACTTTCTTTATTCAAATCTTTTCCTAGCTAAGTGGAAATTAGTGTGTAGTTGATTTTTTTTACGGATACGGTTAAAGTATCACTGAAATATTAAAAGGTATACTTTGTTGTTAAAATCCTCATAGAGGTTAAGTAATCATGGCTATGCAAGAAATGGAACAAGCCTTAAAGCCAAGTTCTTTAAATGAAATTAAAAATGAGCAAAAGTTACCTAAAAAATTGGGGGATTTGCTCTTAGAAAAGGGAGTAATCACCCCTGAACAATTAAAGATTGCTTTAGAAATTCAAAAAAGTACCCATAAGTTATTGGGCGAAATTTTATTGGACTTAGGTTTTGTAGATCAAACCACTGTTTCATCTGTTTTGAGTGATAATTTAGGTATCCAATATCTAGATTCTTTAGAAGATGTTGTGCCCGATCCACAGGCCTTATCTTTAGTACCCCAAGAAATCGCTGCGGCCCACAAGGTTGTTCCTCTCCGTTTGGAGGATAACATCCTTACTGTTGTCGTGTCTGATCCTTTTGACATCGTGGCGGTAGATACCTTACGTCGGCTTACCGGCAAGAGTATAACTACGGTAGTCGCCCCAGAAGGAGAAATTGCTAAAGCGATTGATCTCTGGTATGCTGAAACAGAAGGATTTGATGCGTTAGTTAAAAAGGCTACTGAGTTAGTGGGTACGGCCGAGCTAGGAGTGGAAGAGCCTCCAATCATCAAGTTAGTTAATTATATCATCGTCAACGGCATCAAAAAGCGGGCGACCGATATCCACATTGAACCAGAAAAGAATACAGTTATCATTCGTTACCGTATAGACGGGATTCTACATGTATGGAAGTTACTTCCCAAAAAGTTATGTAAAAGTATCGTATCTCGCGTGAAGATTATGTCTTCTTTAGATATTTCTGAAACGCGTATTCCTCAAGATGGAAGAATTTCTTTCTTTTTTGCTGGACGCCATATAGACTTGCGTGTTTCTACTTATCCTACTGCCGAAGGAGAAAATGTAGTCCTAAGAATTCTGGATAAATCCAAGTTAATTACAAAGATAGAAATGCTTGGCTACTCTAAACATCAGTTAGAAGTCTTTAGGCGGCTCTTAAGGAAGAACTATGGTATGATTCTCGTTACTGGACCTACCGGCTGTGGAAAGACAACCACCCTTTATGCTGCCCTTTTAGAAATTAATTCTACTAGACTTAATATCATGACTGTAGAAGACCCTATTGAATACGAGTTGCCCTTTATTCGGCAATCGCAAATAAACCCTAAGGCTGGTTTTACCTTTGCGAAGGGCCTGAGGGCCATCTTGCGGCAGGATCCAGACGTTATTATGGTAGGTGAAATAAGGGATATGGAAACATTAGAAATAGCTACCCATGCCGCCTTAACAGGACATTTAGTTTTTTCCACTCTGCACACCAATAATGCCGTGGCGGCCGTTACGCGTCTTATCTATATGGGTGCAGGTAAACACATCATCGCCTCAGCTTTAGCTGGAGTAATAGCTCAAAGATTGGCGCGTGTAATCTGTCCTTATTGTAAAGAAGCCTATACTCCTAGTGAACATGAAAAGAAGTGGTTTATTAAGTATCTTCCTTCAGAAGCAGTGCCTTCTGAAATAGTATTGTATAAGGGCAAAGGTTGCGAAAGATGCAATAATACAGGATTTTTAGGCCGCACCGCTATCAGTGAGATTTTTGAGGTAACCCCTGAGATTTATGAGGCCATTGTAAAAGGGGCAGATGAAACAGATATAAAAAGGCTCCTTTCCCAGCAAGGTTTTGTCTCTATGTTTCAAGATGGCCTTTATAAGGTCTTAGCCGGTGTAACAACCTTAGAAGAAATCTTGCGGGTAGTTTAAATGCCTTTTTATACTTATCAAGCCTTAGATAAAAATGGTACTTTAGTTAAAGGAACAGTTGATCTGCCAGATGAATATACTCTTTATCGGTGGTTAAAGGATCAAGGGCTGATTTTAGTTAAATTGCGAAGGAATTATCTTCGCACCTTCTTTAAACCCAGGATTAAGCTAGCAGAATTGATAGAATTCTTCCGTCAGATGCACTATATTGTCCGAGCAGGATTACCGTTGTTGGAAGGAATAAACGATTTAAAAGAAAATACTAAAGACGCTGAATTAAAAATGATTTTAGAGACCTTAAGAAGACAAATTCAAGCAGGTCAATCCCTAGCTGATGCCCTTGCCAGACATCCATATATTTTCCCTCCCTCCTATACGGCAATTGTGCGGGCTGGAGAAGCTTCAGGTAGTCTAGATAAGGCCTTTTGGGAACTTACAACTTATCTTGAATGGCTCCAAGATACCAAAAATCGCATTAAACAGGCTTTAATGTATCCAACTATTGTCTCAGTTTTAATCACTATTGCCTTGGTGGTTTTTATAACGATCGTCATTCCTCGTCTGACCAAGTTTCTCTCAGAGCTTAATCTGCCTTTACCTTTGCCTACCCGTATGTTAATTGCCTTCAACAACTCTATCTTAAAGTTCTGGTATATCCCTTTTATATTGCTCATTGCCTTCTTTGCCCTACTCTTTTCTGTCCGTTTTTCCGAAAGACTTCTTTATCTCTGGGATAAAATGAAATTAAAACTACCCTATTTGGGCAAGATGTTTCTAAACCTTATTATGGTACGTTTTGTTAAATACTTAGGTATGCTCTATCGGGCAGGAATACAGCTCTATCAAACCTTGGATGTAGTAAAAGACATCGTTGGTAACAGATTTTATGCGGAAAAGATAGTACAAATTAAACAACTCTTAGAAGAAGGAGAAACACTAGGTACGGCCATAGAGTTGGCTGGTGATTTTCCTTCTTTTTTGATTAGAAGCGTAAAAATAGGTGAAAATACAGGAACCTTAGATGAAACCTTTACTGAACTAGGCCGATATTTTGAAGCGGCCTTGGATCGGGATGTTAAGAAGATTACCACGATTATAGAACCAGCCTTGCTTATTTTAGTAGCGGTAGTGATTTTAACCATTATTATCTCTGTCCTCTGGCCAATTTATAATATGTTGGGTAAAATTGGGTAAAATGAAGGGTAAATATCTCTTATTTTTGGAAGAAAAAGAAATTTTTTTCTGGCATAATGGGAAAAAGGCTACTTTCCCTTTAGAAACCTTTGTCCAAAATCCATTCAAGGGTAAGGCAGAATTATTAATCGCCGACGAACGTGTGCAGAAAAAGATAGTTACCTTGCCAGTAGGTAAAAAGTTAAAGTTGCATCAAGTTATGGAATATGAGGCCTTAGAGTTAGTAGAAGCAGCTAACCCAGAGGAATTAAGAAGCGAATTTATATTTAACTGGCGCCTATTGGGTAAAGAGGAAGGACAGAAATTCTTTCTTCTCCTTGTATTACCCCGAGAGGAAATTATACCCTTTTTAGAAACCTGCCGACGCAAGGGGCTAGAAATTGAAAACATCATTTGTAGCCTTGATCTGCTTATCAAAATAGGAGAAAAATACAGTCAAAGAGAAGAAGAATTCTTCCTGTTTGCTCACAAAAACACTGTTTACCTTATAGCCTTTAAACACAAGAAATACATCTTTCACCGTAAATTTGAACTTACCCAAACTGAAGAATCTGGCTTGAGAGAAGAATTTCTCCTAGAGCTTAAGCGGTCTATCTTTTATGCCAAACAAAAATATAAATTGACTCCTGATACTTTAACAGTGCTTTTCCTTCCATCTTTTTTGGCTAAGGCCTTAAAGGAAACAGAAATAGAGCTTGGTCTTAAGGAAGTTAAATTCCTTGAAAGAGAAAAACCGGCCGAATTAGAAGCACAGCAAATACCTCCCTTTTTCAACTTCTGGCTTGCTTATTATCACCTTACTTCTGAACTGATCTCTCTTCTCCCTCCAGAAATCTTATTAGAAAAAAGGCTTAAAAACTGGGCGTTGGTAACAGCAGGCATAGGGCTACTCTTTTTTCTTTTAAGTTTCTTTTATGTATTTAAATATGCCCAAGAGTATGAGACACAAATAGATCATTTGTCTACCACCCTAAACCAAACAATTAAGCTCAAAAAACAGTTAATTCTCAATCGGTCAGAACTGGCTCACTTACATGTCATCCAAAGGCAGATTAAACTCTTAAAGTCCTTTTTAGAAAAAAGGCATTTTGCCTATATTTATCTAGAAGCCCTACCCTATCTTTTACCTTCTAAAGTGCATTTGGAAAGACTGTGCTGGGAGGTAGGTACGTCAACCGCTGTCCAATTATCTCATCAAAAAACTACATTGCCTTCTCAAAAAAGACTTATCATTGAGGGTAAGGTTGAAGTAAAAGATCCTCAAAGGCGGAACCAGGTATTTCAAAGGTTTATTGATAACCTTAAAAATTGTCCCCTCATTGTAAATATACCCCAAGAAAAAACTAACTTACTTTTTAAACAGGGGCTTTTTCGCTTGACGCTAGATTTAAGGGAAATAAAACCATGAAGGTATTCACATGCTTAAAATATTTCTGGCTAAGTCTGCTCCTTTTATTTTTAACAGGAGTTAATCTTTTCTTTGTGGGGATAATACGTCAACGTATCATTCAGATCCGACAGCTAAACTTGGAACTGCAGCAGGAAATAAGAAAGGACAACCTTTCCTTACACACTTTGGAAAAATTCAAAAAACAAAGGGAGTTTTATGAAAAGATACTCCTTAAGAGGCGAATCTATTCATTTAATTCAGATATGGAGGCAGAGGCCTTTCTTTTAGACTATTTTACCCGACAGATAAAACGATATAAAGGAAGGTTGAGAACATGTCAAATTCAGCCCTTTCCCTCTTCCTTTTCTAAAAACTCTACCTCTCCTACAGCCCTTCAATTAAAGACGATAGAACTTCAGGCAACATTTACAAACTATATAAATCTTTTACACCTTCTTCGGTCTTTAGAAGAAACACCACCCTTGTTTATTGTTAAAAAACTTGCTATTAGTAAAGACGGAATGCGGATGAGTGTAGCTATAGAATGCGAATTTGCCTATGATATCAAACATGAAAGTTAAGCAAGGCATATTAGCCTTTAAAAAAATCAAGCCTCTCTTCTTTTTGATTTTAGGATTAGGGGGAGCTATTTTTTGCTATGTAACTTTTTTAAATTTATTTTTAACTAGGATCTTTTACGAAAAAATAATACCTAAAGTTAATCAACATCCACCATCTTCTCTAACAGAGGCAGTTCCTCAACCTACTCAACCTCCACCTTCTTTTTTTTCGGCCACCGAGGCCCAAAGGTATTTAGCCAGTCTTAAGAGACAATATTTTTTTCGGAACCCCTTTCTCTCTCAGGCCGAATTAAAATTAAAGAATTTATTGAAAAGAAAAACTTTACCCCATTTAGAAGGGATTATTTTAATAGGATTAAGCAAAGTAGCTATTATAGAGGGCAAAAGGGTAAAAGAGGGAGATATTATAGACGGCTTTTTCGTGCGAAAAATTACTGCCAAGTCAGTATGGCTACGAAAGGGGAAGAAAACATATCGCCTTACGCTAGAATAGGGGGGAATATGCGGTATTTTGTTTGTCTTTTTAGTCTAATTGTCCTTTTTGCTTGTGCTCAACCAAAACTAAAACAGGCTAGCCCACCTTTGGAACTCACGGTTGCAAAGCCCACTAAACGATCTATGAACACCCCTACTCCTTCTAAAATACCACTCCCTCCCCCACCTCCTTTACTTACACCTAAGAAGCCTAAAAGTTACCCTGACTTGACTAAACCAATCACCATTACGGTAAAAGACGCCAGTCTAAAACAGGTCATTCTCTCCCTTGCTAACCAGATAGGCATAAATATTGTGTTTGATGAAGATGTGGAAGATACTAAAATAAATGTGAGCTTTCACCATGTTCCCTTTGGTGAAGCCCTCCGCGCTATCTTAATGGCCAATGACCTTTATTTTCAGCCTTATCCAGGCTATATCCGGGTTTCTAGAATGATTACCAAGTTTTTTCACATAAACTATGTCATAAGTAGCCGGCAGGGACAAAGTAACACCGAAGTTTCGTTAAGTTCAGGTACAAGCAGTGGAAAAGAAAATATCGCTCAATCTTCAACTTCAGGAGATATTTCGGTCGTAAGTAGTGAGGTAGTTAACTTTTGGCAAAATTTTGAAAACGACTTAAAGGAAATACTAAAAGACCCTCTTTATAACATCCTCCAAGCAGAATATAATCGGAAATACCTACAACAACAACTAAGTCTTTTGCCCTATCAAGAAACATATCAAAAGGAGATGCAAAAACAGCAAATAGAGATGCTTTCCTTACAAAAGGCTATCCTTAAAAAACAATTAGAAGAAGGAGAAATTTCTAACCTTCAGACCCTTGCAGGAACAGCTGCTCAAGGAGGTGCTACTCAGACTACAACGGAATCTACAACTACTAGCAGTACTTCCACAACGGAAACTACATCCTCGCTTTTAGGTTCATATATAATTGATCCCCAAACAGGCACGGTAGTAGTAACTACCACACCGGAGGTTATGAAAAGAGTGGAAGAGTTCATTGCGAAAGTAAAGCGGAATCTTTCCCGGCAGGTACTAATAGATGTGCAGATTTTGGAAGTAAACTTAGATAAGACACATCAAATAGGTATAGACTGGAGCCAATTTCCGGGAACAATTGAATTCTTTAAGCTACCTCAGTTACGAAACATTATCAATAGTCAAATGCTATCCCAAGCAGAAACAGCCGCTGGGGGTGGAACAGGCACCTCACAAACAGGCGGCATTTCCTCTCCCCTTTCTACTTCCCCCTTCCCCTCTAGCCCAGGAGCCAGTTTACAGGTAGGCGTATTACACTCCCTTACCCCATCTGTATCCTATCAGTGGAGCACGAATGCTCTGATTTCCTTCTTAAAGACGCAAGGAGAGGTAAAGGCCATTTCCCGCCCTCAACTCCTGACCCTCAACAATCAACCTGCCTTGGTCTCGGTAGGGACAAACGATTTTTATATTACTTACGAGCAAGCTACAACTTCGGCCCAGGCTGGGCTAGCCACCAGTACAGTAACAAGTAAGCTAAATCCGATCTTTATCGGGGTAACCCTAAACATCACTCCGCAAATTAGTGCTTCAGGGGAGATTATTTTAAAAATTGTCCCTGTTATAAACAAAAAGGTAGGAGAAAAGAGCGTGCCTACAGGAATTGCTTCCGCCCCTACCCAGACCATTCCCATTATAGAAACTAGACAAACCAGCACTATTGTCCGGGCCAAAGATGGCCAGCCGATAATCATTTCTGGCCTTATCCAGGACACCACTACCCATAATGCAAAAAAACTACCTGGCTTAGGCAACATTCCTATTTTAGGCCATATCTTTCGGTATAAAACTGAAGAAAGGGTGCGGTCAGAACTGGTAATCGTGCTTACTCCTCACATTCAGTCAGCAAAATTAAAAGCATTAGGTTATGAACATATAAAATAAAGAATTATGTATAAGGAATTTTATAATTTAAAAGAAAATCCATTCAAGCTTTCTCCTTCTTTGGATTATTTTTTTCTTTCTGCACGGATAAAAAATTTACTTAAACTTCTTCAATATGGCCTAGAACAAAATGTAGGTTTCATGATGATTACAGGGGAGATAGGTGTAGGTAAAACCTCTTTTTTAAGGTATTTCCTCTCACAACTAGACGCAAACGTAGAAAGGGTTTATCTGTTTAACCCTACCTTCAGCCGAGCCGAAGAACTCTTGCAGTTCTTTTTATTGGATTTAAAACTTATCCCGGAAGCCACGTCAAATGAAACTAAGGTCTCCCTTTTGCAAAAAATCTATCATTATCTCCTTAAGCAGCATGACCAGGGTAAAAAAGTACTTTTTATTATAGACGATGCCCAAGCAGCCCCAGACTTTATTTTGGAAGAAATCAGGTTGCTTTCCAATTTTGAGACTAACCAAGAAAAACTCATGCAAATACTCCTTGTAGGCCAACCAGAATTGAAAGAAAAGGTAGAAAGCCGCGCCTTAAGACAATTAGGCCAACGTATTGCTATTAAGGTAGAAATGAAACCTTTAGATAGGGAAGAAACAGAGGCGTATATCCAATATCGGCTTTTAAAGGCTGGTGCCCAAACCAACCTCTTTAAACGCCGAGCGGTAAAACTTATTCATAAAAAGAGTAAAGGGTTACCTCGTCTTATTAACCTTATTGCTGAACGAGCGTTAATAGCTGGCTATTTGCGTTCAAAGCTACAGATTGGTAAAAAAGAAATAAAAATAGCGATTAAGGATTTAAACCTATGAGCTTAATGGAAGAGGCCTTAACTAAAAGAGAAAGGGGAAAAGAGTTAGAAAATAAGAAAGACAAAGTATTTACCTTACCTTCTGAATTTTCTTCTAAGAAATCTTTTTTTTTAAAGGTTAAAAAAGGACTTTTTATTACCTTTATAGCTATAGGTGTACTCTTAGGATTGATCTTCCTTAAAAACTTTTTTGTCTCCTATTGCCGCAAACCTACAGAGACAATGCCTAAAAAGGCACTTAATAAGGTTAAAACAAAGGCTCAAGTTTCAGCAAAAGACATTGTGTCAACAGCTAAAAAGTCGGCCTTACCTCCTAAGACAAACACACCCTCTAATAGTCAACCAAGTTTGGTTAGAACTAAAACTTCAAAACCACAAATTTACTATACCGTCCAGATAGGCACGTTTAGGAAATTACAAGGAGCAAAAAAATTCTTTAATTTAGTCTCATGTGCACAAAAGCGAATAGAGAAAATAAATGGATTTTATGTAGTAAGATGTGGGCTTTTTCAGGATAAATACAAAGCCATTTCTTTGAAAAGACATTTGAAAGAAAAATTTAACGATGTTATAGTTATTTCCACCTTTCCGCCGTCCATAATAAAATCAAGGACTATATTAAAACAAGCTGAGGTTCCTAATCAACTATCGCAAAAAGGGAACCAATGCCCTCCAAATCAACCAGGCAAAAAAACATCTTTATCTTCTGCCAAAATACCCACATATAAAGTTAAAAGGCGGGCCAAACTTAAAGCTGTCGTAAAAAAGACAAGACACAAAGTTAACATAAAAAAAATTAATGCCCTCCTTAAAAAGGCCTATTTTTACTTAGAAGCCAAACAGGTCGCTCAAGCCCTTAATGTTTATAACAAAATTTTAGAAATGGATCCCTGGCAAACTGAGGCCTTACTAAACCGTGGAATTATTTGGCAAAAATTGGGTGAGTTTAAAAAGGCCCAAGATGATTTTCTTAAAGCCTTAAAGATTAAGCCAAACGATCCAGACTTGCTCAACGCCCTTGGGGTGAATTACCTAAAGCTAGGACAATTTAAAAAGGCAGAAGAGTTCTTTTTAAAGGCAGGAAATGCCAAGGCCATGATTAACCTTGCTATTCTTTACTGGCAAAGAGGTAAATTTGAAAAAGTCATTACTTATCTAAATAAGGCCCTTATTTTATCTCCTGATGATCCTTACGTTCACTACTATCTTGGACTTTATTATCAGGGTCGACAAGACTGGACGAAGGCAAATAAAGAGTTTTCCCTCTGCAAACAGTTGGCAGAAGAAAAAGGAATGTTTGAGTTATTAAATAAATTAAAAGAAAAAGTCTATTAGCGAGTTATCTAGTCATCCCTGAAAAACGCTCTAACCTACCATTTTATCACACATTTTTTTTGAAATAAGGCTGACAAAAATGCAAAGATATGCTAAAAATCAGCTCAAAACCTTGCAATTTGGGACATCAAAATGAAAGGGAAAGGACCTGATAAAGGACAACTAAGTTTGTTTCAACAAAGGTTAAAAGAGCAACTCAATCCAAAACATCCTTTATACAGATTGGCCGAAGCAATTCGGTGGGAATACTTTGAGAAGGAATTTGAAAAGTTTTACTCAGACAAAGGCAGGCCAGCCAAACCCATCAGGCTCATGGTAG
>Ga0256842_1000635_pt1 | contig 30709 bp, 30 predicted proteins | sample 4559240metaG_FD_185973 | JGI IMG/M metagenome (GOLD analysis project Ga0256842, IMG submission 185973) | Hydrothermal vent microbial communities from Guaymas Basin, Mexico - 4559-240 | ecosystem: Environmental > Aquatic > Marine > Hydrothermal vents | place: Mexico: Guaymas Basin | collected... | reverse complement strand
TGAAGTTTACTTTGCAAATGTCAAAATTGCACAAAACAAGTTACAAAAGGTAGCATAACCAATGGACATAAAAATTTTTGCTAATTGGTCTTGACAAAGGGGGACAGTTTACTGTTCAAATAATAAAAATAGTTATACATTCTAATCGGCGTGGGTCTGAAAACTTTGGTATCCATAAATTCTATGTATTTTTTTAAATGTTTATGTTCTTGTAACTCTCCCAGTATTCCTTCAAGCTCGCCCTTTGTCCATGTAAATTGAATTGAATACGAGTTTAAAATCAAAATGTTTTTTGCAAAAAGTGATAAACTAAATAGCAATATTATTGAAATCAATCTCATTGACAACCTTTAAAATAGGCGTATTATTATCAGGGCTGTTTCACACTGATAAAATTTAAATAACGAAAAAGTAAAAAAAGACAAGGTTGCGGATTTTAACGAAAATTTTGCGTTAAAAAAAGTGCGTCTACCCGTAAGGGCGCTTGCCGTTCGCACTTTTTAGCAAAATTTGAGTGTTGTATAAGCAAAAAGAAGCACGAAGCTGTCATATTTTTATCTTTGGAGTTTAGCATGAAACAACCCTGGTATTATTATATATAAATTTGCTTTTTTAAAAAAAAAGAGATATACTTTCATTTCAATTCAATGAAAATTGAAAATTTACCAATCAGGAGGCTGACATGGCTTTGGATTCGGCGAAAAAAAGAGAAATTATCGCTAAATTCGGAAATGATGAAAAAGATACTGGAAGTCCTGCGGTTCAAATCGCACTTTTGACTGAAAGAATCAATGAAATCAACGAACATTTACAAAAACATAAACACGACCACTCAAGCAGATTAGGATTACTTAAATTAGTTGGACAGAGAAAAAGACTTATGAGATATTTAAAAAGAAAAGACCACGACAAATATCTTGAAGTAATCAGCGCTTTAAACCTAAGAGACAGAGTTTAATCTCTTTCTCTTTTATTTAAGACACAAAGTGTCTGTCACCAATATGACAGTTAATATTATACCATTGCTAAAAACAAATGTAATATTTGTTTTTACAGGAAAAGAAGGTGAAAAATGAAAAATTAAAAACCTTAACAACTTAACTAACCTTAACAACTCAACTAACTTGAACAACTTTAAAAACCTTAACAACCTCAATTAACCATAAAAACTTCACTAACTAATTATTTTATCATTTATTTAACGCTTCTTTTTCAAGTTTATCAAGTTCATCTTTAAATGTTATGTTTTTAGGAAGAATACTTCCGTGAAAATAATCAAAAAGTTTTTTATTTCTGTTTTTATGATTCATAACTTTTTCCAAAAACATCAGTGATTTTTCTTTATCCTGGGCTACAACAAATTTATCATTAAACATCATAAGTGCGCTTAATAAGTCTGAAGAAGTTGATTTCTCATTTGATGCAAGACTTATTAAATCATTTAAGGTCAGTTCTTTTTTCTGTTTTTCAGTGTTTTTTTTCATTTTTTTTGATTTTTGAGAAAGATAAAATATCAACAATAGGCATATAATTGCAACTGAAAAAAGATAAAACACAAAAGTCAATGGTGAATCTGGGGAAAAATCCCATATTTCATCACTTAAAAAAGAAAAAAGAGAGATTAATTTTTCTTTCAATTATTTAAGTCTTTCAAGAACGGATTTTTCGTGCGCCGTAAGCCCTTCGGTATGAGCCAAAAGTGCGCAATCTTCACCCATTTCTTTAATGGCGGCGTTACTGAATGAAATAATGGATGATTTTTTCATAAATATTTCAACATTTAGCGGCGAATAAAATTTTGCGGTTCCACCTGTTGGAAGAGTGTGATTTGGTCCTGCTATATAATCGCCTATCGGCTCAGGAGTGTTTTCTCCAAGGAATATAGCCCCTGCGTGTTTAATTTTAGGAAGCAGTTCAAACGGATTTGCCGTTACCACTTCCAAATGTTCGGGTGCGATTTGGTTTATAAGTTCTATTGCCTCATCTATTGATTCGGCAATGATGATAGCCCCTCTTTCTTCTATCGATTTTTTTGCTATATCTTTTCTTACAAGTTCTTCAAGAAAATCATATACCTCATCTTTTGTTTTAATTGCAAGTTCTTCCGAATCTGTAATAAGTATAGAACTTGCCATTTCGTCATGCTCTGCCTGAGAGAGCAAATCAATTGCCAGGTAATTCGGCTTAGCCGTCCTATCCGCAATAATTCCTATTTCACTGGGACCCGCTATCATATCAATATTTACTTCACCATAAACAAGTTTTTTAGCGGTTGCCACAAAAATATTCCCGGGACCCGTAATAACATCAACTTTGGGAATAGTCTCACTCCCGTACGCCATTGCGGCAATGGCACTCGCACCCCCTACTTTAAATGTTTTTGGCATTCCGCATATATATAATGCCGCTAGTAAAAGTTCATTTGGCTTGTTTTCAATCACAGGCGTAGTTACTACAATTTCTTTTATTCCCGCAACTATTGCCGGAATTACGTTCATTAAAAGAGAGCTTGGATAAAACGCTTTTCCGCCCGGGACATATACCCCCGCTCTGTCAACAGGTGTTACTTTTTGACCTAAAATCGTTCCGTTGTCTTCAAATGTAAGCCAGGTTTTTGGAAGCTGTTTTTCATGGTATGCTTTAATTCTCTCAAATGCCAGATGAAGAGCTTTTTTTAATTTTTCATCAAGGTTTTTATAAGCCTTTTTCATATCATCTTTTGAAATTTCCAAATCATTATCGGTTTTCGGCTCCCACCTGTCAAATTTTGCAATATGTTTAAAAAGTGCCTGATTGCCTTCGTTTTTTACTTCGTTTATAATGTTTTTAACAATTCCCTCTACGTTTTCTAAATCCATTTTTCCACGTGTCAGTATTTCATTAAACTCTTTTTGAAATTCCGAAGATGAGGTTTTTAAAATCTTCATAACTTCCCTTTTTTTAAGAAATTGTATCAAAATTAGCACATAAATGTTAAAATTTCAAAAAAGGAGATTAATGCGGTTTGATTTAATAGGCCTTAGTTTTATACTTATTTTAATTCCTTTGATTATTTCATATAAATACAAAATAGGTATTGAAAAAGAGCTTTTTATAAATTCTTTAAGGGCTTTTTTACAGTTAACCGCCCTTGGATTTATTCTCGGACTTATTTTTAAAATTGAAAATCCCCTTTTTTACATTCCGATTGTTTTACTAATGCTTTTATATTCGGCGTATATTGCAAAAAAAAGAAGTTCGTTTAGTTTTAAAGCGGCTTTTTATTCACTGACACTCAGCACCATAATCATTCTAACAACCCTTGTGGTTTTAAAAATTATATCACTCAAGCCCAATGAATTTATTCCCATTGCCGGAATGATTATCGGAAATTCTTTAAACACATACACACTTACCATTGAAAGAATAAAACGCGAACTTGAACTTCAAAAAGAATTAATAGAAAGCCTTATAGCAATAGGTGCCGGTATCAAAGAAGCATTTAAAATAATGCAGCGCCAGGCGATAAAAGCGGCCTTAATACCGGTAAACAATATGCTTCAAACCATAGGAGTGGTTGCAATCCCGGGAATTACCACCGGGATGCTTTTAGCGGGAGCCTCCCCTTTAAAAGCCGTCAGTTACCAGATAGTTATTATTTATATGCTAGTAAGCATTAATCTTTTCAGCGCTTTATTTGGAAGTTATTTCTTCATACGCCAAAAAATCGGATAATTTTGGCGGTTAATCTATATTATATACGTTTTTAATATGAAGTGCCTCATCAAATTCATAGACTCTCGGAACCCCTGTTGCGATTTCAAATTTAGGAATATCCTCATCGCTTATTCCGTCAAGTTCTTTTACCATTCCTCTGATAGTGTTTCCATGAGCGGTAATTAACACATCTTTACCCTCTACAAGCAGAGGTGCCACTCTTTCATGAAAAGCGGCCATTGCCCTTATCTGATTGTCTTTTAAACTTTCGGTATTCGGAAGCAGTTCGACAGGGAAATTTTTATAATGAGGATCAAATCTCGGATGTCTTTTGTCATCTTCGCTTAAAGGCGGAGGCGGAACATCGTAGCTTCTTCTGTAAAGCAGGAATTTTTCTTCCCCGACTTCTTTTTTTACCTCGTCTTTATTAAGCCCAGTAAGAGCCCCGTAGTGTCTTTCGTTAAATCTCCAGTCTTTAAGATGGTCAATAAAAAGCAAATCAAGCTCTTCAAGGATAATAATTCCCGTTTTAATAGCCCTTTTAAGATATGAAGAAAAACATATATCAAAAGAAAATCCTGCTTCTTTAAGCTTCTCTCCCGCTTTTTTGGCTTCTTCCACCCCTTCAGGCGCCAAATCCACATCCACCCATCCGGTGAATCTGTTTTGTTTGTTCCATTCGCTTTTTCCGTGTCTGACTAATACAAGTTTTGCCATATTCATCCTTTATATTGAATTAATAATGAAATTTTATCAAATTTTTCAGCCCCGCCCTGTTTTTCCATTCGGCCAGTTTAATCAGTGCAAGATTTATATCAAATTTTTTACTTATCATAGGAAATATAACTTCTCCGTCAACCGCCACAAAAAAGATGTCGCTGAATTCTTTTCTGTCTTTTCTCTGAATAATAAGATACGTAAGTTCGTTGTCAATAATTCTAGGAATGCTTTTGTTTATACAAACACCTATCTGTTCTCTCATAAATGCGTTAAGTGATTTCATATAATTCAAAACTACATCCTCCCAGCTCAGCTCTTCGCCCAGCGAATTGAAAATTTTTATATTCCCGTCGTTGAATTTTCCATTTTCCATCTTCCATTTTTCGTTTATAAAAACCCCAACATCATAATCTTTAAGCCTTGCCTTAAACTTCTCAAAATCTTTTTCAATATCGGCTGAATAAAACGGGTAATTTGATAAAATTTTAAAAGATATATCGGAACGCAGATATTTTTCATACATCAAACAACCTTTTTAAGGAGAATTATGCCAAAAATTTTAATCACAAACGACGACTCTTTTGAAGCAAAAGGGCTTGAAGTATTAATCGAAGCTGTTCGGGAGTTAGGGGAAGTTTACGTAGTGGCTCCGGCACACCACAAAAGCGCATGTTCACATTCATTAACCATCACCAAACCTTTGCTTTTTAAAAAAATCGATAAGAATTTTTACAAACTTGATGACGGAACGCCGGCGGACTGTGTTTATCTTTCAATGAATAAACTTTTTAAAAACGATAAACCCGACATTGTCTTAAGCGGTATCAACCACGGCGCTAACATGGGAGAAGACGTAAATTATTCAGGCACCGTGGCAGGCGCTTTTGAAGGGGCGATTCACGGTATACCATCCATTGCTTTTTCACAGGTTTTAAAAAGCTACGACACACCTCCTACAGAAGTAAATTGGGAAAATGCAAAAAAAACAGTCAAAGATTTAACAAAAAAAGTTCTTGAAAAAAAAATAAAAATCCCCCACAGACAGATTTTAAACGTCAATATTCCAAATACAAAAGAAATAAAAGGATATAAAATTACAAAGCTTGGTTACAGACTATACGGATTTGACGCACACAAAAACACAAATCCAAGAGGCGAAGAATATTACTGGATAGGACTTCATCCGCTGAAATTCAAAGAAGATGAGAAAAACGACTTTTATGCAATAAAAAACGGATATGTCTCAATCACCCCCCTTAAACTCGACATAACCGCATATGAAACCTTAAATGAACTTGAAAAGAACATAAATGGATAACAAACTGCATTCGTTTTTAACAAACCTCGGAATGGATTTAAAAGCCAGCATCACAAACCCCACCCCTGATGTATATCTGGCAAGACTTACAGATTTTAAAACTTCATTTACTAGTTTTGGCAAAGGGGAAACGCAAAAAGAGGCACTCATAAGCGCTTATGGGGAGATGTGTGAGAGGATTATAAACAGAAACTATTTTGAAGAATATTATATAAACGATTTGTATCCGGACATGAAAAGCGGTGAATTTTTAAATGAAGAGCTGAAAATATTTTATAAAACCGATGAAATGGAACCGGAAGATTTAATAGATTTCAATTCAGACAGATTTGAAATATTATCCGTTCCTTTTTTGGAAAAATCCACGGCTAAAAAAGTATATTTTCCCATAAACCTTTTACAAAACCTGTATGCCAGCAACGGAATGGCTTTTCATTACGATTTAAACAAAGCCTATTATAACGCCAAAACAGAAATCATAGAAAGATTCGTCAAATTTGACGTAATACGTTACGGACTTCCCCTGCCAAAAATAAAACACCCTCTCAATTCCTCAAATATTCAGATATACGATGCCACCTTAAACGGCAAATATCCCGTAATGGCCGCCAGTTTTATAGAAAATGAAGAAATTATTCTTTCATTCGGATGCGACATTGAAAGAGAAACGGCAATTAAAAAAGCGTATCTGGAACTTTGGCAGAGCGAAATGAGAGAAAGGGGCAGATTTAACGACAACATTGAAGAAGTCAAAAACTCTTTTAACCTTTACAGACACTTTGTAAATTTAAGCGGGGATGTACATACCAATTTCTTAAAAGCGCCTCTTTTTAAAGAAGCCAAATGGAATTTTAAAGATTTAAATGTTTTTATAAATGAGGAATACATAAAAGTGTATGAAGCAAATCCTTTCTTTGCCATTCAGGTAATAATTCCGGGAATCAGCGAAGTATATCCTTTGGAAGATATGATATACAACAATATAAACCACGGAAAACTTTATTACAGGGATAAAATATTAAATTATGAACGTTATTCAAAAGATGAAATCTACGAAATAATAGACGAGCTTAAATATTCTTTTGCAACGGAAATAGGTGCACTGATAGGTGTTAAATTCGAAACACCGGTGTTTGCTGATGATTTTGAATACTGTTACAACAACAAAATAAAACCAAATTTTTCCAAAACTTACTTAAATATTTTATCTCTTATAAGGAAACTCAATGAGATATGACAGATGCAGAAAGCTTTTTAGTAAATTCAATCATTTAAAAGATTTAAAAATACTAATCTGCGGCGTAGGGGGCGTGGGAGGTTATGCACTTGAATGCCTTTACCGCTCAGGAGTGAAAAACATAACTATTGTAGATTACGATACGTTTGATATTACAAATCAAAACAGACAAATCGGCAGCGAATACACAAAAGAAAAAAAGGTTAAAGTATTATCAAGATTATATCCGGGAATCACACCTGTTGATTTAAAACTGACACCTGAAAATATTGAAAGTTTAAATTTAAATGAGTTTGATATTGTAATTGACGCAATTGACGATTTAAATGCAAAAATAGCACTTATTAAAACCGCCTATCCTAAAATCATATCTTCAATGGGAGCCGCTAAAAGAATAGACCCCACAAAAATAAGAATTGAAAATATCTGGAAAACAAACACGGACCCTTTAGCCAAGAAAGTGCGCGACAGACTCAAAAAAGAAAATTTTAAAAATGATTTCAAAGTCGTCTATTCAATAGAAAAACCTGTTAAATGCGACATGGGAAGTTTTGTGGGGGTAACGGGTGCGTTTGGGTTTGCACTATGCAGTGAAGTATTGAAAGATTTTGTATAACAAATTTGGTTTGTTGGTTGTTAAAGTTAGTTAAGTTAATTAGTTAATGAAGTTTTTGAGGTTATTAAGGTTGTTAAAGTTAGTTAAGTTGTTAAGGTTAGTTAAGTTAACAACCCCTCAAAAAAAGGGGTCGTAAATTAAACCATCATTCCGCTGTCTCTCATATCAAGATATGCTTTCATACCGATATCCGTCCATTTTCTTGTAACAGGGAAAAATTTTTGAATTGATTCATATACTTTTGCAAAATCTTTGTTTTTGTTTGCATTTTCATCAAGTATTTTTTTAATAGCTCTTTTTGCCGCTTCATTTACATCCTCAGGAAACTGACCTAAATGAACCCCGTATTTTCCTTCTATTATTTTCTTAAGCGCTACACCGTTTTCGTATTGGAATTGTGCAAGCATTCTTGCATTCATTTCATTTGCTGCCGATTCAAGGATTGCCTGCTGTTCTTTTGAAAGTCTTTCGAATTTTTTCTTATTAAATGTAAGTTCAAGGTTTGTTCCAGGCTCATGCCATCCTGAATAGTAATATTTAGCCACTTTATAAAATCCCATCTTAGTATCAAGAGCAGGTCCCACCCATTCGGTTGCGTCGATTACGCCTCTTTCAAGAGCAGTATACAATTCACCCCCGGGGATATTTACTGGCTTGACTCCAAGTGCCGCCATCACTTCACCACCGAGTCCCGGAATTCTCATTTTAAGGCCTTTCATATCAGCCAATGATTTAATAGGTTTTCTAAACCATCCGCCCATCTGGTTTCCGGTATTTCCACCTTTAAACGGAATAAGGTTATATTTGGCATATAATTCCCTCCAAATATCCATTCCGCCTCCGAAATCAAACCATGCCATCATTTCATCAGCCACCATTCCAAACGGATACGCCGTAAAAAGACTGAATGCAGGATTTTTACCTTTCCAATAATAAGGCCCTGAATGGAAACCGTCAATTAAGCCTTTTGAACAGGCGTCAAACACACCAAGGGCGGGAACCAGTTCATTTGCACCGTAAACTTTTATTTTTATACTGCCTCCGCTTAATTCTTTAACCCTTTTAGCATACCATAAAATACCCTCACCCATAATAGGCAGCGTTTTAGGCCAGGACAAGCATATTTTTAATGTTTTTGTACTCTTTGCGTAAAGATTAGTTGTAAAAGCAGATGCGGCAACAGCCCCTACCCCTGCTGTTTTAAGGAATTTTCTTCTATCCATCAATACTCCTTTTTTAATTTTTACATAATAATGATACCATAGTTTCAATTTTTAGTATAATAAAAATAAAAAAAAGAGTTGAAAATGAGTGATGAAATTGAAAAACTGAAACAGGAAAACAAAAAACTAAAAAAAGAGCTTAACTATTTAAAACAAATCAAACAAGCGCTTGACAAAACCACAATAATTTCAAAAACCGACCCCGAAGGCATAATTACGGACGCAAATGAAATGTTTGAAAAAATTTCCGGATACAAAAAAGAAGAACTCATCGGAAAACCGCATAATATTGTCCGTCATCCTTCAATGCCAAAAGCCGTATTTAAAAAAATGTGGGACACTATAAAAAAAGGTAAAATTTTCAGAGGAGTCATACAAAACAGAAAAAAAGACGGGAGTGATTATTATGTAATTGCAAACATTGTTCCAATTAAAGATGAAAACGGAGAAATAAAAGAATACATAGCCATCCGTCAGGATATAACAAAAAGAATGCATTATCAAAAAGAAAAAGAAGAATTTGGAAATTTGCTTATAGAATATTTTTTAAAACAAATCAAAAATCCGGTAAGTTCGATAATAATCTCTTCAAAAGATATTGAAAATTACATCGATGAAAAAGATACAGATAAAATAAGAAACAGAAACAGGATAATTTTAAAAAACGCATATCTTCTTGAAAAAAATTACAAAGTTTTGCATACCGTTTCACTGTTTAACAAAAATAAAAACAAATTAAAAGTAAATATCGAACCCGTTCAAATAACCAAAATCATTCAATCACTGTTTAGAAAATATTACAAACTGTACAGTAAAAAAATGAATTTTAAAATCTATAATAAAAACATAATCATTAATACCGACAAAAAACTTTTTTACCTTATGCTTGAAATTTTGTATGTAGATGCTTTAATTGAAAGTGAAAATGAAATAACTTTAATGTTATATAAAGAAAATACCCGGCCCAAAATAGAAATAAAATATAAAGCAAGCAGTCCTAAAGAAACAAAAATTTTCGACTTTTTCCACCAGCTCAGTAAAAAAGAATCAAACAGCATCGATATGTATTTACTTCAAAAAATAACAAATTTGTTTGAATATAATTTAAAAATTGAAAACAAAGAAGAAAACAGGATCATAATTTCTTTAAACACCCTGCCCCCAAGAAAACTTTTAAATTAAAATCAATAGATATTGTGGAGTTAAAGTGAAAAAGGTGATCTTAATAACCCTAAAAATTTCACTAACTCTACTAACCTTAACAACTTAATAACCAATACACCAATTACCAATACACTGCTAACCATTATTACCAATCTCTAATAAAATACCGCTATCACCGCATAGCTTAAAAACAGCATTAAATGTGAAAGCCCTTCAAGATAGTTCGTCTCCCCGTCTTCTGTTGTTTTCCAGACAAGCAAAATTGTTATCATTAAAGCCCCGACCTGTAAAGGTGTAAAATCAAGCGTCAGATTAACACCGACAATAAGGGATAAAAATATCAGTGAAGGTACCGTTAAAAGAATACTTACCGTACTTGCACCCATGGCTATATTTACAACTCTTTGCATTTCATCGTTTTTAGCGGCTCTAATCGCAGTAAAAAGTTCCGGAGCAACTGTTACAAACGCAATTAATATCCCTACAAATCCGGCAGTAAGACCGAAACTTTTAAACACACTAACACCGTCATTGGCAAATATTTCAGAAAGTACACCTATTAAAACAAGTAAAAACACTAAAAACCCTATATTAAAAGCGTTTGACTTTTTATCGAAATAATAATCTTCATCCTCTTCATCGTCTCTTTTGTATTTTTTAACCCTGCTTCTTTTTTTAAATTTAAAGAAATGCACATGCGTATCTGTTTGAAACCTGAAAATAAAGAAATAATATATCAAAAGCAAAGTGGCAATAATCAAACTGGCGTTATATAAAGAATTTTCATCCGAATGAATGGATATTGTGGTAGGCACCAAAAGCATGGCTGCTGCAACAAACAAAATAGTTGTATAACTTGCAGAAGTGTCTTCATTGTGGACCTGCTCTTTGAAATTAAGTCCACCTACAAATACGGCTATACCTAAAAGGGCGTTTAAATCGACGATTACGGTTGCTATTATACCGTTTTTGACTGTTTCCACCACTTCAGGGTGTGCTTTAGCTTCCAAAACCACCATGAAAAGTATCAAAATCTCAACCAATACTGCACTGAAAGTCAAAATCAAACTGCCAAACGGCTCACCGAACCTTTCGGCAAGAATTTCAGCAATTTCACTGATTGTAACCGCCAGGGCGCCGATACCCGCGGCCGCAAAAAGCGTTGCCAATACACTCAACCCCTCAAAATGGAAAATAACGGCAAGAGGAAGTGCGCTAAAACCTACGAATATATCCCAGTATTCCCTGAAAATATGCTTGGGTTCGTCCAAATTAACTCCTTAAAAAATGATTTGCCTTTTTTATTAAATAAACATCCCCGTAATTTTTAAAAAAATCATAAGCTTTTTTTAAAGCGATGATTTTATCAAATTCTCCTAAAAAAATTTCTATTTTCACATTCTTTACCTCTTTGATTTTTTCCCAGTTAAAAGTAAAAAGGTATTCTAATTCGTTTAAAGAACACTCACAAATATATTTTTCATTAAAAAATCCTGCTTTTTTAATGAAATTTTCAATATATTTTTTTTTGTCTTTTTGAAAAGCTTTTAAATTCAAATCAATGATTTTCTGCGGATAATTAAAAAATGCAGGAGAGAGAAGCTGAAGTTTATCCACTCTTTCCCTGCTTGTTAAAACATAATCAAGGGCTTTTTGTGCACCGTAACTAAATCCGGCAACCATAAACTGGCCTTCTTCCAAATATTCTCTAAAAAGTTCTTTTTCTCCGCAAAGACAAAAACCGCTAAAATATTTCATTTTTCAGTTTCTCAAAATCTTCTTTATGGATTACTTCTTTTTCCAAAAGAACATGATAGACTGCCTCAACCATCTGCTGGTTTGATGCGTACAAAACTTTTACTTCGCTTAATGCCTCATTTAAAATATTGGCTATTTCGTTTTCATCAGACACAATACTATCGCCCATGCCATAATCTTTTACCATCTTTATGGCGAGTTCCCTTGCTTTTTTCAAATCCAGATGGGCGTTTGAATATTTTTCGTTAAATTTATCTTCAACCCCTACACGTCCTGCAAGATATACCTGAATTTTATTCATCATTTCGGTTTTTGAAATAATTTCTTTATCCTCTTCTTTAAAATCATCCTTAACAAGGGAAATTCTCTCAAAATCAACGCTGAGCCATTCTGCAATTACAGCTTTAGATGCCTGATAATAGCTTAAAATCTCTTTTTCTTTGGGATTGTATGTCTGAAGCCTTTTTTTACCGACCAAAACTTTGTCTTTTACGGCATAAAAATCCTCTTCCTCCACAAAATATTTACCCTGCTTCAGCGCATAAATACTGGCTTCGTTTACCAAACTGGCAAGTGCGGCCCCGCTGAATCCCACAGTCATTTTGGCAATGTTTTCAAGATTTCCCTTAAAAGGTTTGTTTTTCAGATGCACTTTTAATATTTCAATCCTGTCATTAAGTCCCGGCAGTTCCACATAAATCCTTCTGTCAAATCTTCCGGGTCTAAGAAGCGCTTCATCCAAAAGCTCCACTTTGTTTGTAGCGCCTATTACTATTACGCCGCTGCTGCCTTCAAATCCGTCCATTTCTGTTAAAAGCTGATTTAGGGTGGCTTCCCTTTCGTCGTTTCTGAGATTTCCCCTGCTTTTACCAATTGCATCTATTTCATCGATAAATATAATACTCGGAGCCGTGGCCTTTGCTTTGGCAAACAAATCCCTAACCCTTTTAGCCCCGACTCCCACATACATCTGAACAAAACTGCTTCCGCTTTGATAAAAAAACGGAACACCGGCTTCACCGGCTAATGCTTTTGCTATAAGCGTCTTTCCGACCCCCGGAGGCCCCACCAATAAAACGCCTTTTGGAAGTTCTATTCCAAAAGCCCTGTATTTGTCAGGATTTTTCAAAAAATCGACAATTTCGATAAGCTCCTCTTTTACCTCGCTTATCCCCGCAACATCGTCAAATGTTACATTTGACGTTGTGGGCCTGATGACAAAATCCTTCTCAATCCCCGTATCCATCTGAACCTGCACCTGCTGAGGAGGCTGTTGTGTGTTTGGCACGGCTCTTCTTAACAATACGACCAATAAAATAAAAAAACCAAATACTATAATTACGGCAACTATCTGATTTATAAGCGTTTTTGCATCAAGTCCGTCACTTTTTATTGCCGCATAAAATAACAATACAGTCAAAATACCGATAATCGTTGATACAATTAATGTGTTTTTATTGGATTTTTGCATAATTTACATCCTTTATTTCATATTCTTCTATTTTCATCCAGGCACCTTTTATGTTTTTTTCATTTTTTATCAGCATTTTATTGTAATATTCGTCATATCCTTCATAAAACCCGTTTTTAAAGTTTTCTACATGCACCCTTAAAGCGGTTTTATTTTTCAATCTGAAATTATAATTATTTTTTCTGACAATTTCTTCTAAAATTTTAGCACGTTTTTTTGCAATATCGCCTCTTACGTCCTGCCTGAGAGTTGCGGAATGAGTACCGCTTCTTGGTGTAAAACGGAAAATATGAATGTGTGTGAGCGGATATTTTTTAAAATTTTCAAGCGCTTCTCCCCATATCTCTTCACTCTCTCCCGGATGCCCTACGATAAAATCCGTCCCTAACGCCAACCCTTGACTTGCTAGCTTTTCAAAAATCTCAAGTGTTTTTTTTACCCTGTTTCTTCTTCTCATAATTCTAAGCATCCTGTCGCTTGTATGCTGAAGAGCAATATGAAGATGTTTTTCAAGAATTCCGTTTTGGGTAAGCTCTATTAATCTTTCGTCAAGCTGACTTGGTTCAAGACTGCCAAGCCTTATTCTTTTAACACCTCTGATTTTGGAAATTTTTTCAACAAGCTGCGAAAGGGAAGTGTTTGTATCTTTACCGTAACTTCCCATATTAATTCCGGTTAAAACGAATTCGCTTATTCCGTTTTGAGATAAAATATTAATCTGTTCAAGTATCGTTTTTTCAGGCAATGACCTTGAATATCCCCTGACACTTGGAATAATACAGTAAGCACACTCAAAATCACACCCTTCCTGAATTTTAACAAATGCTTTGGTTTTACTGTAAGATGTAATGATTTTTTTATTTACGAAATCAAAATCCCCGAGTTTAATACCATTAAAATTAAGATATTTATCTATATTTTCTTTGAATTTATGTCCTAAAACCGCCCTGACCCTGCCGCTTTTAAAAAGTTCTTCACCCTGGGTGTAAGCGGCACATCCGGTTAACATAATATCTTTACTCTTCCATTTGTTTATATACTGCCTAAGGTCCCTGTCGGCAAAATTCGTAACGGTACAGGAATTTACAATTATAATATCGGCTTCTTTTTCACTTGAGACAATTTTATCCTTTAAAACATTTTTCATAATTTCGCTGTCATAGAGGTTGCTTCTACAACCGAATGTTTTAATAAATATTTTCAAATTCAACCTTTCTAATACTAGTGTATTTATATATCTGTAATTTGTGGTCTAGATACTTTTTAGTTTTTTAATAAATATTAATTTCAATTACCTAACTTTTTTCTTCTTAAAATATAATAAAATATCGGTAAATAAAACAGATTAAGCAAAGTACCCCACGCAAGCCCGAAACCTAAAGAAATTGCAAGTGGCTGAAGTATGGCGGACTGTCCGCTGGGGAAAAACATAAGCGTTAAAAGCCCAAAAAACGTCGTAACGGACGTTAATAAAACAGGCCTTAGCCTGTATGATGCAAATAAAAGCACTTCATCAATATTTTTTGCTTTTTTAATAAAATCAATCATAACTATACCATCATTTACAACCACGCCCGAAAGTCCGACTACACCTATCATTCCAAGCATCGTCATATTCATATCCATTATCATATTACCGGCTATAACACCTAAAAACGAAAGCGGTATCACTGAAATAATTACAAAAGGAAGCAGTGCTGAATTAAACATAAGCACCAGGACTAAAAAAATCAACAGTAAAGCCACTGCCAGTGCCTCTTTCAAATCCTTCATAAAGGCTTTGCTTGTTTTTGCGGCACCTCCTATTATTACGGTTAAGCCTTCTTTTTTAAATTTTTTAAGCAGAGGATTTATTTTTTTATAAAAATCAGCGGTTGTGATAATTTTTTTATCAAGGGTCGCATATACTGTTTTTGCGGCAATTCCGTCATATTTATGAATTTTTTTAAATGATTTGGTAATTACAAAATCGCATATTTTGTCAAGCTCGATATACTGATTGGTTTCGGGGAGCGTTACCCTGAAAGTTTTAAGCTCTTTAAAAAAATCTTTGTTTTTATCTTTTAATTTAATTTTTACAACCCCGTCTTTGTCAAACGTTTTGTCAAATTCCGCCTCACCGAAAAAGGCCCTGAGTTCATTAAAAAGCCCCTTTTGGGTAAATCCGAGTTTTTCTCCGTAATGATTTATTTTAAGCTTAAGTTCATCCGCTCCAAGCTCGGCATCGTTATAAATATTATAAACACCTTTGATTTTTTTCATTTCGTTTTCAAGCAAATGAATAGCTTTTATAATTTTCTCCTGTGATTCTCCGCCGAGACTTATAACTATATCGCTTTTTACGACACCGGCCTGCGGAACGATTACGTTCAGTTCCGTTATTCCCGGTATTTTAATATTTGAAAAATCTTTTTTAAACATTCTTGCAAGCTGCCGTGCGCTATGTTCTCTTATCTGGTTTTCAACTTTTATAGGCTGAAATAACGGAGCTATGTATTTATTATAAAAATCCGTCGGTTTTTTATCGTTCAAATCCACAAAAATATGAAAATAATTTTCCCCCGTGTTAGCTTCGCCCTTATTATTCATCTGCATTCCCACAACCGTGGTAAAACCTTCCACATCCCCTCCGACGTATTTTTTTAAATCTTTTTCAATTTTTACAATTGCCTCGGCGGTTTGCGTAATAGTATAGTTACTTTCAAATTTACCGTTAACATATATCTGGCTTGCGTCAAAATCCGGAAAAAGCTGAAATTTTGAATGCTTCATACCGATAACAATCAACACAGGGACTATAATCAAAAAGAAAACAAGTGCGACAAATCTGAATTTAAACAAAAACATAAGCGCTTTTTTATAAACTAATGAAAATTTTTCCCAAAACCTCTCTTTCCCGCTCTTGTGAGGTTTTAAAATCTCTTTTGAATGCAGCGGCAAAAACACAAACGCTTCAAAAAGCGAACTTAAAATAAGTATCGTAATCATTATAGGTAAAATTTTCATAAATTTTCCGACTTCACCTTTAATTAAAAGCATAGGTAAAAACGCAAGTATCGTAGTCGTCGCAGCCGCCACAACCGGCCAGAAAACTTCCGCACTCCCGTCTATTGCGGCCTGAGTTTTATTTTTACCCATCTGCATATGGCGGTATATATTTTCACCTACGACTATTGCCTCATCCACTATCATACCAAGTGCGATAAGGGCACCGAGCATTGAAAGAAGGTTTAGGGAAAAATTATAATAATCTAGTGCAATCATAGCTGTTGCAAAGGAAGTAGGTATTCCCAATGTAACAACCAGTGAAATCCTCCAGTTTAAAAACAGCCACATAATAAAAAACACCAAAATAAGTCCGAAAATTATGTTACTCACTACGGTATTGAACCTGTTTCTGACCCATTTGCTTGTATCCGTTGAAATTCCAAATGTAATTTCAGGATGTTTTTTATGATAATCTTTAAGAATTTTTCTAATATGTTTGCTTATGGCTATAGCGTCACCGCTTTCACCTTTTCTGACATCAATTGTAATGTTTGGAATCCCGTTATATTTTCCTATCTGTGTAGGCGTGTCATATTTTTTTCTTATCAGGGCTATGTCTTTAAGCCTTATTTTTTTGTCCCCTACTTTTATAATCATTTCTTTAAAATCATTTACATTATTCGAATACATGGAAATAAAATAATGTTTTTCCCCTTCAATTTTACCTACGGGAAAAATAGTAGATATTTGTGAAAGGACATTAACAAGCTGGGATTTGTTTATGCCCAGTGCTTCAATTTTTTTACTGTCCAGTTCAAAATAAATGTTTTTATCGCTGTCGCCTCTTATGTCTATTCTTGTCAAATCTTTTATTTTTGTAAGAATTTTTTTGACGTTATCAGCATGATTTAAAAGCTGGTCTTTATTTAAACTCCCGCTTGCAACGGAAATAAACATCAGAGGAAAAGCTTTTTTTGCAATGGTAACGGTAGGTTCGTTCATGTCGCTTGGCAGGTCTTTTTTGAGATTTGAAACAATCCCTTTAAATTCACTCAAAAGCTCAAGTTTATCGGCATCGGGCTTAAGATTAACGGTAATTGTAAAACTTCCGTTTCTAACTACACTTTCAATTGAAGAGACTTCCTGATATGATTTCAAATCATCTTCAATCTGAGTAACCGCCATTTTATCCAAAGTGTCCGGACTGGCTCCGGGATATCCGCCCTGAATCAGTATTTTATCAAGCGTTGCGGGAGGAAAAAGTTCTTTTGTTACATTTTGATACGCCAATACGGCTGAAATTATTATAATAATAAAAAGAGTATGTGTAAATACCGCATTTTTTATAAAAAACTCTATAAATTTTCTCATTTACCCTCTTTTTTAGGAAATTGTAACAAATTTCAATTAATCGCCTGTGAAGTTAGAATGTAAGTTTTTCCATTCTGTTTTTGAATTTGATTTTTTCAATTTTTGAAGCAAGCAGCGAGTTTTCAGCCTTTAAGGAATAATATTCGTTTAGCAGTTTATTAATACGAACGGATTTTATATATATTTCTGAAGATATATAAATTTTCGGGAAAAGTATTGTTAAAGAGAATATTATTGTCAATATCAAATTTCTGACAATTGTTTTTGAAAGAGATTCCTGTTCAATATATTCTTCAATATTTTCTAAAAGCTGTGCTTTTTCATAAGTTTTAATTTCCGCATTCATCCTTGAATCCTCTATTTAAATTGAAACCCCCTGAGTTTTGCGCTTCTGCTTCTGGGGTTTTGTTTAATCTCCTCTTTTGATGCATTGATAGGTTTTTTTGTCAATATTTTTCCAATATCATTGTTTCCACCGCATTCACATCTGATTGCCTCAGACGGACAGATACATTTTTTTGACCATTCTTTAAACGTGTTTTTTACTATTCTGTCTTCAAGCGAATGGAAGGTTATTATACCTAAAACAGTTCCTTCTTTTGCTATTTTTTTTGAATTTTCCAATATTTTTTCGAGTTCATTCAGTTCGTTATTGACTTCAATACGTACCGCCTGAAAAATTTTTGCCAAATCTTTTTTGTCTCTCAGACCCGCCTGTCCTAATATATCGGTCAATTCCCTATTTGATTTAATGGGTCTTTTTGAAATTATTGCATTTACTACTTTTTTGTATCTTCTGCATTCACCGTAATTTTTAATAATGTTCTCCAAATCTTCCCTTGAATAAAAGTTTAACACTTCTCTTGCGCTGAGTTTTTGAGTTTTATCCATTCTCATATCAAGTTCATCGCTTTCAAAAGCAAATCCCCTCTCGGGATTATCAAGCTGGTAACTGCTGACACCTATATCTGCCAGTATCCCGCAAACATTTAAATCATTTTGAAGCTCTGCCAACGCTACAGATGCTCTTTTATTGATAAACTCAACCCTTTTACCGAACTTTGAAAGTCTTTTTTTTGCAAATTCCATAGCTTCTGCATCCTGGTCTATTCCGATAAGTTTTATACTGGGATATGTAGCCAAAATCGCTTCACTGTGTCCCCCAAACCCCAAGGTGCAGTCAATAAAGTATCCCTCAGAGGGCATACTTTTATATAAATTTAATGTCTCATTTAATAAAACAGGTATATGCGGTATATTTAAATTGTTATTTTCCATTTTCTGTTTCCGTTTTTTTATATTTTATATTGTATAATTATAACAAAAAAGGCTGAATTTGGTTGTTTCAACAATCCTTGACGAATATAAACTCACTGCAAAAATTTTATATGAAAAAAATATGTTAAACTTAGGAATCGGCAGTATATCGTTAAAACTTGAACATGACAAAATGATTATAAACAATCATAACAAATCAATTTATGAAAACAATTTTTGTAAAATAGTTCATATTAATAAAAAAGACCTTTCATGGAAAGAAACATCGGCAGATGTGGAAATACATGCCAGAATATACAAGGAAATATTATACGCAAAAGCGGTTCTTAACGTTTTTCCGCTGAATATAATTACATATTCGCTTGAACACACTTATTTCAAACCGATCGATTATCAGGGGCAACAGATTCTTGATAAAGTAAAAATAATAGAAATAGACGATGTTCAGAAATGGGAAGAAAACAAAGATTTTGTTATTTCTAAAAATTTAAAAGATAAAAACATAGTTATTATCAGAGGCTTTGGGGTTTATATTATTGCAAGGGATATAAAAGAGGCCATTAAAAAAGCAATGATTTTGGAAAACTCAGCCATGATATTATTAAACAGCGTACATTAACAATGGAAAATGAGCGCAGTAAGCCCGGCCACTTGAAAAGCGGCGGGGCGGAGAATTAAAAATGGAAAATTGAAGGAGAAAAATGCTAATTTATGAAAAAGACAATTTAGGAAGAAGCATAATAGAAATCGTAATAAAAAACGCGGGAAGTATTTTTGCCAAAGAAGGTGTAGGATATTTTTTAAGCCATATATTCAATACAAAAGGCTCAGCCGCAAAAAAAGAAAAATTTTATTCGGTAATCGAAGAAGACGCAATAGAATTCAATACGGGAATAAACAGGGAATTTTTTACATTTTCAATCAAATTTTTAAATGAAAAAGAGAAAAAAGTTTTGAATCTTTTAAAAGAAATAATATCCTCACCCAACATTACCGAAGAAAGTTTTGAAAAATCAAAAAACGAAATTCAGGCAAAAATTCAAAACAAACAAAACGACAATGACTACATAGCAAGTAAAAACCTCTTTAAGAGAATATTCAAAAACACTCCCCTTGAATATCCAGTGATGGGAGAAAACATCCAACATATAACAATAAACGATATTGAAAATTTTTATAAAAGTTTGTTTAAAAAAGAGATTATAATCATTAACGGCGGGAAAAAACAAAATCTTGAAGAAATAAAAAAACTGTTCGCCCCCAAAAAAGAAAAATCACCGCTCTTCACGGCTCGAAAAAAAGAAAACATTTATTATTACAAAAATGTAGAACAGAGTTACATTCATTTTGCCGCACCTTTTAATGTTGATTACCAAAAAGAGCTTCATCTTGCAAAAACCGCTACTTTTATATTAGGCGCGGGAGGTTTCGGAAGCAGAATGATGGAAGAAATCAGGGTTAAAAGAGGCTATGCGTATTCTGCGTATGCCAGTAATGCTTTTAGGAAAACATACAAACTTTTAAGCGGATATTTACAAACCAAACTTGAAAACACGGCCGATGCGCTTAATCTTGTAAAAGAAATTATTGAAGATTTTTATGAAAAAGGCATAAATGAAGAGGAGCTAAATCAGGCAAAACAGTTTTTAATAGGCAGCGAACCGTTACGAAACGAGACGTTAAATCAAAGACTTCTTAAAAAATTCAATGAAACATACCTGGATTTACCGGAAAATTATTATGAAAAAGAACTTGAGCTTATTAAAAACATAACGCTTGATGAAATAAACGAATTTATAAAAAAACACCCGGAAATAAAAGAGACAACTTTTTCAATCGTAACGAAAAAATAAAATGACAAAAGAAGATTTGGAAAAACTGAAAAAAATAGGGGTAAAATCCCCTCTTGAACTTGCCCTTATAAAACCGAAAAATTATGAAGACAACCATTTATACCCCTATGTTCTCCCAACCTCCCAGGCGTTTGAAGCCGAAATACTTGAAGTAAAAAAATCTTCCAAAATAACGAGGATTAAGTTTTACCTAAAAAACATCAACCAGATAATCTGGGGGGTCTTTTTTCAATTTAAAAAATGGCATGAAAGCGTTTTTAAAACCGGCAATATTCTTTATATAAGAGGTGAAATAAAAAACAACCAAATCGTTCAGCCAAAACCGATTACAAAAATTAATGAAATTACCCCCGTATATAAAACCTCTCTTAACATAAGAAGTTTAAGGGCGCTAATTAAAAAATACATAACGCTTCAAAACCTCTCACTACTTCCCGAAAATATAGCAAAAACTCTCTTTTTTATGCATTTTCCGCAATCCAAAGAGCACACTGATGATAAAAAAATAACATACGCTTTAAAATGGGCTGAAATATTCAATTATTTAAATAAACTAAATCATAAAAAAACCTCTCTTCCTTCTTTTCCCATAAACGCAGACCCAAACCCTTTTATAAACTCCCTGCCTTTTAAACTTACAAACGACCAGTTAAAAGTAATCGATGATATAAAAAACGATATCTCAAAACCGATTCAGGCAAGAAGGGTCGTTATAGGGGATGTGGGAAGCGGCAAAACCGTTGTAATGTTAGCTACCGCATTTATGGCAAAAAAATCCATTATTATGTGCCCCACTTCCATTTTAGCAAACCAGATTTATGAAGAAGCGAACAAATATCTTAAGTCCCAAGTTCAAAGTTCTAAGTTCGAAGAGTTTAAAATTACGCTTGTAACTCAAAAAAGTAAATTCAGTGAAGATGATATTCAAAATTCCAATCTTTTAATAGGAACCCATGCACTTTTGTATCAGGATTTGCCAGAGGTAAATGTGGTAATGGTTGACGAACAGCACAGATTCGGGACAAACCAGAGGGCAAAACTCGAAAAACTCACTTCCTCAGGCGAAAAAGTGCCGCACTATTTTCAGTTTTCAGCAACCCCTATTCCAAGAACACAGGCTCTTATTATGAGCAGTTTTGTTAATGTCAGCTTAATAAAAGAACTTCCTTTCAAAAAAGACATCGACACGAAAATTATTTCAAAAGAGGATTTCAAAGATTTAATAAAACATATCCAAACCGAAATTAAAAACCACAACCAGATTGTAATAGTATATCCGTTGGTAGAAGAGTCGGAAAATTTCAATTACCAGAGCATTGAAGAGGGCAAGGATTTCTGGCTTAAATATTTTGAGGGTGTTTATATAACACACGGCAGGGACAAAAACAAAGAAGAAATTTTAGTAGAATTTAGGGACAAAGGAAACATACTTATAACCACCACTGTCATAGAAGTGGGTATTTCCCTGCCTCGTCTAACGACTATAGTAATAGTGGGAGCCGAAAGACTCGGACTTGCCACGCTTCACCAGTTAAGGGGAAGGGTCGGAAGATACGGGCAAAAGGGGTATTGCTTTTTATATACAAACGATAAAAAAAACAGACGCTTAAAAGCTTTTGCAAATACGTTAGACGGATTTAAAATCGCAGAGCTTGATTTGGAATTTAGAAAATCAGGCGACCTGCTTGACGGAAAAGCACAAAGCGGGGAGAGCTTTAAATATTTCGATGAGGTCAGGGACTTGCATATCCTTGAAGATGTCAAAAGATATATGAAGGTTTGATTTGCCCTTTATTCAGATTTAATGTAAAATATAAAAAAAAAAGAGGCCGAAATGGAGAAAGAAATCATTACCGAATCAATAATAACCGCAAAACAAGCGTTAAACAAAGCACCTGAACTTAAAGGTGTTACAACCGGAATCGAAGGATTTGACGAACTTTTTTTTACTGCTGAAATAGAAAACGGCACACCGGTAAAAAAATTTCTTGGAGGAATGCCTAAATACAGTGTGTGTAATATAACCGGTATCAACGACACGGGAAAAAGCTTAATGGCGGAACAGTTTGCCATACACAGGGCACAGTTTGAAAAAGTGTGTTTCGTTACACTTGAAACACCCGCAAATTTTGTGGTTACGGGTATGAAAATGAGAGCAAAAGCCATGAACATAGATGATAAAGTAATTAATGAAAACATTATATTTATTGATGCAACCTCCCACTATAAATTAAGGGATGAAATTCCGACTTTTTTAAATACACTTGCTTATGCAATAAAAGAATATAATATAAAAAACGTAGTTATAGATTCTGTCACAGGATTTTTTGAAAATAAGGAAATGATGGCAAGAACAATTGTGAGAATGATTTACAATTTTTTAAAAAAATGGTATCAGACCAGTATATTAATTTCACAAAAAAGAAGCGGTCATGATATATTAAGTTCGGAAGCTGCAGGCGGTTATGCCGTAGGGCATATAGTTGACGGAACCGTGGTATTGAGTAAAGAAATAATAGATTCAAATTACAAAGCAAAACTTTTTAACAAACCCGTAGGGGAAATAATCAGACTTTTCAGAATTGACGGCTGTAGAATCTGCGGCCACGACACTAAAGTAAGGTTACTTGAAATTTCGGATACCGGAATCGTAAAAATAGGAAACACAATTGGAGGTGAAAAATGATTCTTGAAATAAATATAAACAATAATGAAATCAAATATCTTGCCGAAAGGGTTTTTTTTAAATCCATTGATTTACTGGGAGGGCTGGATAAACTTGCCCGATACAGAACCCTTACATGGCTTCCTAGTATTGCCCGTGCGGCTTTTGCTATCGTTTTAAGGGAAGAATATATTAAAACAGAAGATGAGATTGCCGAATTCATCGGTCTTACAAGAAACACTGTCAGACAGATTTTAAGGGCTGACCCTAATCTGGCACTTTATAAAATCGAGCATATTGAAGAACTTACAATGCAAGAAAAGAAAGAATTAAGGGTCCATACAGCCGGAGGCATAGCAAAACTTGCCTATAAACTTGTAAAAGAAGGTGAAGATTCACAGACCGTAATGGAATATTGTAGATTCATTTCACAAGAAGCCGTGGCACAGTGCGAAGCACCATGGGCATATCTGGTATTAAAAAACACAAAAGGCATAAAATATCCAATTACAGATTCTTCTTTACTGAAAGAGAAGCTTACAAACATAGAAATAAAAGGGTTAAAAGCCGAGGAAATTATCCCGCATATTCACTACCCTGTAAAAAATCCGGCAATCCTTCTTAAAGAAATAAAAGAATATTTACAGATGAAAGGATTTTAATCCCTTAACATAATTTCTACCGCCTTTTTGGCGTGAAGAACAGTCGTATCCAAAACTTTAATATTCAAATCATCCTGCTTTATAAGCATTCCGATTTCCGTACAGCCCAAAATCACACCATCTACATTATATGAGTTTATAATCCTTAAAAATTCATTTTTTGAAGAATTTTTGGTAATACCAATACACAATTCGTCAAAAATAACTTTATGAATCAAATCCCTGTCTTTTTGACTCGGAACAGTTACATTGACTCCTTTGTTTTTTAGATATCCCACATAAAATTCGTCTTCCATTGTAAATTTTGTTCCAAGCAGTAAAACAGATTTTAAGTTTTGTTTTTTTATCTCTTCAATGACTACATCGCGTATATCTATTAAAGGAATATCAACACAATTTTGTACTTCATCGGCAACTTTGTGCATTGTATTTGTAGCAATCATTACAAAATCCGCACCGGCATTTTCAAGAGCTTTGGCTGCGTTTGCAAGTATTTTGGCACTTCCTGACCAGTCACCCATTTTTTGCTGAATTGCGATTTCCTCAAAATCCACACTGAAAAGTATAATTTTACCGCTGTGGAGATGTCCTAGTTTTTTATTAATTTCTTCATTGATGATTTTGTAATATTCGACACTGCTCTCCCAACTCATCCCGCCTATCAGTCCGCAGGTTTTCATATAATTCCCCTTAATTGATAAGTAATGTCGCCTGCCCCGAATCCTATAACAAGTCCCTCTTCGATTTTTTTAAAGACATTCCCTTTTTTGTCACTTAACATAATAATATTACTGTCAGCTTTAAGATGTTCGGCAAATATAGGATTATGCCTTGCAAAAAGGTTTTCAAAATCGATTTCCACTCTCTCTTCCCCGGCTTCCCAGACCGGAAGTATCACAAGCTCATCCGCCTCGTTAAAACATTCGATAAACGCATCAAGATTATCTATGGTTCTGCTGTATTTATGAGGCTGCCAGATTGCAGTAACCCTATCAATTCCGTTTAGTTTTGCAAAAATTCTCGCACTGTGGAGAGTGGTTTCTATTTCAGTCGGATGATGTCCGTAGTCGTCTATTAAAATAAAATTGTCACTTTTTTGTAAAATATCAAATCTCTTTTTAATTCCCTGAAAATTTTTTATATTTTTTTGTATCTCCTCCATCGGTATCAGCTCACTGGCCGCTTCTATGGCTAAAATGGCATCAAGAACCAAATGTTCCCCAAATCCGTAAACCTCAAAATCATAACCTTTATATTCAAATACGGTTTTTGGTTTTGAATCTATAAGTTCAAATCTTATGTTTGCGGCATCTTTAACGGAAACTTTTTTAATCGGAAAATCAAGTGTTTTTATAAACTCGTCATCCCCGTTAGCAACCCTTATCTTTGCTTTTTTTAAAAACTCCTCATAATGGCTGTAAAAAAGCTCAAGATTATGCCCGTAATATTCCATATGTTCGGGTTCAGTGTTGGTAACAACGGCTATATAAGGATTTGAATCAATAAAACTCCCGTCACTCTCATCCGCTTCAAAGACAAGGTATTCACTGCCCTTAAATCTCATATTACTTTTAAAATCCTTGCTCTCAGCCCCGATTATGGCATCGGTATGGGGAAGAATCGCAGCTAAAATTGCAGAAGTGGTACTTTTACCGTGCGCTCCGCAGACTGAAAGTACTTTTTTATCTTTTACGACAAAAGGTAAAAACTGCCGTCTGCTAAGAGTTTCAATGCCTCTTTTTTGGGCTTCTAAAAGTTCGGGATTATCAGGTTTTGCAACAGCCGTATGAACAATTATATCCTGGTTTGTTATTGCTTTTTTTGAATGAGGCACATTGATACTGACACCTTCTTTTTTTAAATTCTCAGTCAGTTTGGTATTTAATATATCACTTCCGCTGACAGTATGCCCCTTTGCCTTCATATATCTTGCAAGACCGCTTAAACCTATTCCTCCGATACCTACAAAATGTATTTTCAAGCGCTGAACTCCTCTTTAAATTTATCTTTGTGTTTAACGACCAATTCGTCAATTTTGTCATCAAATTCAGTAAAAAACATATCTTTATAAACCTTGTTTGTTTTTACATATTTTTCAAAAAATTCATCAAGGCCGAGCCCTTCAAGCATTCCGATTACAAACATACTGAACATTTCTTTGAGTTTTTTGTCATCAATAAGATACACCATATCATATCCCACCGCTTTTGCTTCCTCAATTGCCCGCTCGTCCCAAAGTTCAAGCATATATTCAAACATTGCCCTTATTGCCGCGGCTTCTTCGGGATCATTAACATCAAGTGTTTTTTCATTTTCGATTTTTTCATTTATAAGTTTAAAAGTATCTTCCAAAATACTTCTAAACACTTCGTTGATTTCATCATCTTTGTTTTTATTTATCAGTTCTTCAAGTTTTTCATATTTTTTTACTATACTCATAACAGGTCCTTTATTATTTTTAAAGCTTCTTTTGTTTCTTTAGCCGAATACACCAGAGCAATTCTCACATATCCTTCCCCTGCGCCGGCCCGTCCCATAAAACGTCCGGGCATTACTTTTACGCCCCTCTCCCACGCTTTTTTGGTAAACTCTATATCATCATTTACTTCAAGCCATATATAAAAAGTGGCTTTTGGAATTTTTATATCTAAAATCTCTTTTGCTATTTCAAAATTTTTTTTGTATTCTTTTCTGAATTTTTCAACATGCAAATCCTCACTCCAGGCTTTAGCCGCCGCCATCTGTAAAGGTAAGGGAACTGCGCATCCCACATATGTCCTAAACTGAAGATATTTTTCAAGAATTCCGGCATCTCCCGCTATAAATCCGCTCCTAAGGCCGGGGGCTGAGCTTCTTTTTGAAATTGAATTTATTGCAAGTATGTTTTTAAAATTTTTATTGCCGGTTTTTATACAGGCTTCCAGTATGGAAGCCGGCTTTTCATCAAAATACAGCTCACTGTAACATTCGTCACTTAGTATTACAACATCATTTTGCAATGCATATTCAACCCACTCACTAAGCTCATCCAGACTCATTACACTAGCCGTAGGATTGTTAGGTGTGTTTAATATAATAAAATCTTCATCCCCGTCAAGCTGAGAAAGGGTGTTTTTAAATGAGTTTTCTTTTGTAAGAGGCATATATTTTATTTTGCTTCCGGCAGCAATTGCCGCACCCTCGTATATCTGATAAAAAGGATTGGGAAACGCCGTTTTTTTCGGTTTTAGAAATAACGGAAAATTAAAAAGCACTTCCCTTGTACCGAATGTCGGAAGAAGCTGCTGAGCTTTAAGCTCAACACCGTATCTTCTTTTTACAAAATTCCTCTGGGCTTCTTTTAACACTTCTTCACCAGCGGTTTTTGGGTATTTGTTTAGATATTTTGAATTCTCACACAAACTCTGCTGAATAAACGCAGGGGTTTCAAACTGAGGCTCCCCTATTGTTAAAATATATCTTTTTTTCGTTTTGGGGGTTATGTCTTTTAAAAGCTCGTTTAATTTTTCAAACGGGTATTTTTCAAACATCTCACTCATCCGCTAAAGCAAGTTCTATTTTAAATCCGCTTTGTGAAAGCACTTTTACTTTTATTTTCTCACCTTCACTGAAATCATTAAGACTTTTTCCGTGAAGTTTTGATTTGTGAAGAAGCCCCTCAACACCCGGAACAAGTTCAACAAACATACCAAAATCCGTAATTTTTTTAATTTCGCCTTCAATTACGGTACCTATTTCAAATTCAGGAATTTTAGGTTTGTCATCTTTACAGATTACATTTAATATATAATCTTTCGCCCCGTTAAGAGATTCATGGTCATCGCCGTATATTTTGACTTTACCGCTATCCCTGTCAAGGTCAATCGTCACACCGAATTTTGCAATTATCTCTTTAACAGTTTTACCGGCGGTTCCGATAATATCTATGATTTTATCTGGCTCTACCTTAAAACTCAGTGCTTTTGGCAGTACATCTTCATTATATTTAATCTCTTTAGCTGCGTTTTCCATAAGTTCTAAAATATACGCCCTGGCATCCCTTGCCTGATAAAGGGCTTCTTTTAAGACATCAAGGGAAATTCCTCCAAGTTTTATATCCATCTGCATCGCGGTTATTCCGTCAAACGTTCCTGCTACTTTAAAATCCATATCCCCGTCATGGTCTTCAAGACCCATTATGTCCGTAAGAATAGCATATCTATTACCTTCGGTTATAAGCCCCATCGCAATTCCGGCAGCCATTTTAAGTAAAGGCACTTTTGCCGCTTTCATCGCAAGCGAGGAAGCACATATGGTTGCCATAGAAGAAGAACCGTTACTTTCAAGAATTTCACTGACAACCCTCACCGTTTCGTCAAATTCGGGATCAAGCAGCGGTTCAAGCGCTCTTTTTGCGAGATTACCGTGTCCGAGTTCCCTTCTGCTTGGCGGTCCTAATCTTTCGGCTTCACCTACGCTAAATGCCGGAAAATTGTAATGCAACATAAATTTTTCAAGTTTTTCTTCTTTATCGGTTAAATTTCCGTAAACCTGCGCGTCCATATCGCCGCCTCTTGTAGCAACGGCAAGAGCCTGAGTCTGCCCTCTGGTAAACAGACAGCTTCCGTGTGCTCTTGGAAGAAGGTTGGTTTCAATCGAAATAGGTCTGATTTCATCAAGTTTTCTGCCGTCAGCCCTAATCCCCTCATTTAAAATCATACCTCTTACAATCTCTCTTTTTACCTGTTTAACGGCTTTTAAAATATTTTCAAACTCGTCTTCTTTATCCATCGCATCAGCTATTTTTCTGGCAAACTGTTTTAGAAGATAATCTCTTTCGCTTTTACTTAAATGTTTAATTATTTCTCTTAATTCATCTGAATATTTAGTTTTTATCATATCGACATATTCACTGATGTCAGATTCCTCTCTTTTTTCGAAAGTAACAGGCTCTTTTTTGAAATCTTTCAGGGCTTCTTCATAAGCGCTGGCCCCTTTTTTAATTGCATCCTGCACTTTTTGAAGAATTTCGACAAGTTCGTCTTCTTTTATTTCGTTTATTTTATATTTAACAATAGTGTTTTCTACAGGGACACCGTCAAGCATTACATCATCAACCGGAATAATTTCCACCTCTTCCTGTCCCTGGGAGGCAAATTCTATCATTAAAAGTTCATCTTTGGTTCCGGTAACGAACAGGTTAAAATCGCCTTTTTCAAGCTGCAAAAGCGTTGGATTTATAATAAGCTCCCCGTCAATTCTTGTGGCTCTTACGCCATATACCATTTTTGCAAACGGCAGATCACTAAGATACATACAAGCAGCCGCCGCATTCATAGCGGCCGCCTGTAAGTCGCTCTCTTCGTCAGCACTAAGCGCCATAACGGTAAGAACGGTATTGTATCCGTATTCTTTTGGAAAAAGAGGTCTTAGGCTTCTGTCTACAATTCTGGCCGTCAATGTTTCAAAATCACCAGGTTTTTGTTCCCTTTTTACAAATCCTGCGGGGATTTTCCCGACGGCGTAAGCTTTTTCCACATACTGAACCACCAAAGGAACAAAATCTTCTTCGACCATTTCATCAGGGTTATATGTCAGTGTGGCAAGCATCACCGTATTTCCGTCTTCAAACCACACAGAAGCGTTTGCCTGTTTTGCAACTTTATTTAAAACAAATTTTTGATTTCTGTTATTAACATTTAATTTAACTTCACAACTCATTATTTCTCCTTAAAATAAAAATCGGTATCAACAAAATCTTCTATTTCGTAAACAAAATATGTATTATCTACAAGTTTATCTATTACTCGTGCCGTTTCTTTGGCAATAACAGGAACTGCAACATTAATACTCGCAGCACGTTTGGAAATACAGCTTTTAATTGCGCATAAGAGTGTAAGTCCGGTATTTGCTCCTTCATCTACCAATAGAACATTTCTGTTTTGTAATGAAATTATACTCTCTCCGCCGCGAAATTTATATATATTTTGTAAAATTTTCTCTTCATACACCCTCTCCGCTTCATTAAAAATGTAATCGTCCGTAATTTCAAACGCATCAATAAGTTCATCTATTAAGATATAGTCTTTAGTTTCACTTATAGCGGCTAAAGAAGTTTCTTTGTTTTGGGGTGATTTTATTTCTTCAATAAATAAAAAATCCCCCTCTAGCAGCCCTCCCCTCATTGCTATTTCCCTGGCATAAAAATTTCCGTTTTCACTTATGCTTATTATAAGCATATCATCAACGGCTTTTATATCCAATATTGATAAAAGTTTTTCAAGCGCTTCTTGTCTGTTTTTAAATTTTTTCAATTCTATACCTTAAATTTCTTTAAAAATTCGCTTGGATATTGTCTTAATATTTCATCTTCACTAAAAGTAAATTTATAATTTCTCACATAATCCCTTAATATTTCATATGCTTTGTTTATTTCTGTTATTTTATCATTATCACCGTTTAAATCGGGATGTGCCCGCTTTACAAGTTTTTTATATTTTTTATTAATATCTTCCAGACTGCTAAGAGGTGCAATATCAAGAACGTTACAGGCCCACTTGATTTCGTCTATTTTAGAAACGATGACGCACCCCCGCTCATAACCGTTTTCAAATCGTTGTCTTTAAACCTAACCCCAACACCCAGGAAAAACTTTCTTGCGTCACTGTTTAAAACATTATCCACCCCGCCTATAAACTGAATATGTTTCA
>Ga0256842_1000634_pt1 | contig 30722 bp, 31 predicted proteins | sample 4559240metaG_FD_185973 | JGI IMG/M metagenome (GOLD analysis project Ga0256842, IMG submission 185973) | Hydrothermal vent microbial communities from Guaymas Basin, Mexico - 4559-240 | ecosystem: Environmental > Aquatic > Marine > Hydrothermal vents | place: Mexico: Guaymas Basin | collected... | reverse complement strand
AAGTCCCATTATTCCATACATTCCTTGGTTCATTTCGTCGTCTTTACCAAAATTAACATTCCATGTACTCTGCTTATAGGCCAAAGCTTTTAATAATGGAGCAGGAATATCATATTTTTGAGAAACAAAATCAAATTCTTGATTTATTTCATCTAATGATGGATTTGCGTGTAAATTAACTGTAAGTATGAAAAATATAAGTAAATACTTCATAAGGCCTCCAAGTAGTTAGAAATATTAACAAAGTAATAAGTTTTTATCAAGTAATTATGAGATTTTAAGATAATTCTTTATTGACTTTTATTTCATATAATATTATTGTATGAACGAATCAATGATTCACCTTATGGAGGAATAATGAGTAAAAATATAATATTATTTATATTAATTTCAATTTTTATGTATGGTTGTTTTCCAAAACCAACAGATTATAATGGAAAGTATCCACCAAGAGTTGCTGCTGATAAAAATTTAGATTTAGCAAAAAGAGCAATAGATGAAGATTATTACGAAGAAGCTTATCAGATTTTAGATTTTGTAAAAAATCATTATCCTTACGAATTAGATGCACAAGAGCATTTAAGGGTTTTATATGGAGATGTTTTATTCAAACAGGCTAAATATATTGATGCAATATCTGTTTATCAGACATTTATAAAAATACATCCAAACTCAAAGTATGTTCCTTATGCTCAATTTAAAATTGCAAAATCTTATTATGAAGATATGCCTACTGATTTTATATTATTTCCACCACCTTATGAAAGAGATAGAAATTCTATAGTGTATGCCCAAAAGGCTTTAATTTTTTATATTGGTAATTATCCAAAAGGTAAAAACATTAAAGAAGCTAAAAAAATGCTTCAAAAAACCTTAGATTATCTTGCAAATTATCAATTTTATGTTGGAAACTTCTATTATAAAAGAGGAAAATATAAAGGTGCTGTAAGAAGATTCAAAAATGTAATATTTGAGCATCCTCGTTCATCTTATGTAAAAGAATCAATTTATAAATCTGCATTATCATACATAAGACTAAAAGATGTAGTAAATGCAAAAAAATATATAGAACTATTTGCTAAAAAGTATCCTAAATCCGATGAATTAAGTGATGTTAAAGAAGAATTTAAAGATACTAAATTTCCAAAAGTAGAAAGCTTAGAAAAAACATCTCAAAAATAATTATAATAAATTTTTAACAGGTTTAAAAGTCTTTCTGTGAATGTCTAAAACACCATACCTCTCTATTGCTTTAATATGGGCTTTTGTTGGATAGCCTTTATGTCTTTCGAAACCATAATTAGGGTGTTTTTTACTGTATTCAATCATGATGTTATCTCGTGTAACTTTAGCTAAAATAGAGGCTGCTGCAATAGATTTACTTAAAGAATCTCCTTTCACGATTGGCAGTTGGTCAAGTTCAAAGTTTATTTTTTGATTTCCGTCTATAAGTAATACATCAATATCAGGGTTTATATTTAATATATTTTTTGCTACTTCAACCATACCCTTTTTTGTTGCTTGTAAAATGTTGATTTCATCTATTATTTTAGGAGAAATTACTGCAATAGAATAAAGAGAATTTTCTTTTATTAAAGGAAATAATTCACTCCGTTTGTTTTCACTTAATTGTTTGGAATCATTAAGCCCAGAAATATCTTTTTTTAAATATACGCCAGCAACAACAACGGGGCCTGCTAAAGGACCTCTTCCTGCTTCGTCAATTCCAATAAATGATTTATAACCATAAAAAAGAGCTAGATTTTCTCCATAATTAATATCTTTTTTTATATTAAATAACGATTTTTTCAAGATTCTTCAGTATAAATAATTTGATTATTAGAAAGTTCTTCTAAATATGTAGAAAATAGTATTCCATAATCTTTATTAAGTTTAAATAAATCAATGAAGATAGTCGTGGAGTTTTCTATAGATAAATATTTTATTAAAGCATATTGTAAAAAAAATTTAAATTTTTGTTCTTGATTAGAATCCCATTTAATTTCTTTTTCTGACATAAAAAAGAATTCATCGTTTTCGAAATTGATATCTAAAGAAAACTTATAATGAATAGAAAAGTTTATAATATCTAGAAAATCTGTTTTTATTTTATTATAGAGTTCAGATATATCTTCTGTAATGTATTCTTTTAATTGAGTAAAATAAAACTTTAATTTGTTTAATTCATACTTATATTCTAAATTTTCTTTAGGTTCTAACTCTATAGTTTTTTCCTCTTTGGGTTCATCATCATCTAAAGAAAATTCACTAAGTTCTTCTTTTTCATATTCTTTGATAGACTTTTTGAGTTCTATAATTTCGTATTCAATTTCTTTATAGTTTAAATCTAGGTTTTTAAAAGATTTTAATCTTTCAAGCAAAAGATTTTTTTCGCTTATTAAATTTTCAAATTTAATTTGTGTGTCATCTGAGAACTTTTGAGCAATGAATGTTTGTAGTTCTTCTTTTTTTGCTTCCAAGCTTATGTCAAATTCTTTTAAAGCTTCATATCTGTTAATTGGAACATTTATATCTTCTACAGCCTCTTTTTTTAGTGTAAGTTCTAAATTACCAAATTCTTTTTTAAAATCTTTTTCTACTTTAATAATCTTTTTCTCATAAAAATTTTTCTCTCTTTTAAGTTTAATTATATATTCAATATAATCAAGATAGCCCCAAATATAATAAAATGAAACGGTAAAAAAAACTATAGAAACTCCTGCAAGATACCAAAATTGTTCTCTCATAATCCAAGATAATATAAATGTAACAATTGCTATTAAAAAAGATGGTAGAAATGCTATGTTTTTAAAAATATTATCAGGAATAATTGATTCAATATCTTTTTTATTTTTTTCTAGTTTTTGTTTGTAGGCAACTAAATCTCCTTCAAATTTCTTTTTTTTATTTATATAGATATTCATTTGGTTATATAAGTTTTGGCTCATCCAGTGAATATCTTTAAAATCATTACGCTCTTCTTCTTTTTTCTTTATAACTATATTGAAATTTTCAATTTCCTTCTTAAGGTTTGAGTAATATTTTAATTTTTTATTAATTTCTTCAATAGAGGTATTTAATTCTTTGAGTTCAATAGCTTTTTTAAGGTTGCTTTTATATTCTTTAAGCAATTCTCTTCTTTCTTTTATTGAATATTTATCAAAGCTTACAGAAGATGAAGTGGGATTGTCACTGTATTCATCATAGGTAACACTACTTGAGCCTAATGACAGGGAGTTTTCATCATTGCTATTATCAAGAGTATAATCATCACCATAAGATGTAACTAAAGATAATTCATCATTGTCATTTATTTTATTTTCTTCTGGAATAAAGATACTATAAATTAGTTTATAATTCTTCCATGTATCTATTTTATAATTTTCAACTAAAGTACTATATATTTCTCTTTCTTTGGTACTTATTATTGTTGATTCACCTGTTTCTGGAAAGAAATCAGATAACTGATAAGATACAGGACTATCGGTGTAGCTTAATTTTAGAAATTTATCTTCAAATTTAAGAATAAATACACCTTTTATAAAAGGTGGAGAGTATAACTCATAGAATTCTAAATCTAAATCCGACATTTCATTTTTTGTTGAAAAGTAGTAAAGAGTATAAAAGTATGCCCTTGAAACTAAATTGTAATCTTCTTTACTTAACTTTGATTGTTGCTCAAAATTAAAATCAAGTGTATTATTTTCTGCAGTTTCTAAACGACAATAGACTATATCCATAATAAATCATGAATTTATTTAGATTTATTAAAGTATCTTTCCTTGATTTTTAAACGAGCAGCTTTTCCGAATCTCTCTCTCATGTAGTATAATTTTGATCTTCTTGTTTTATGAAGAGCGACAATTTCAAGTTTTTCAATAAGTGGAGTATGTAATGGAAAGACTCTTTCTACACCAATATTAAAAGAAACCTTTCTTACTCTGAATGTAGAATTTAAACCATTATTGTTTTTTGCAATAACAACACCTTCAAAAACTTGAATTCTTTTTTTATCACCTTCTGTAATATTGTAATGAACTCTAACTGTTTGCCCAACTTTAACTTCAGGTACATCAAGCTTTGCTGCTGACTCTTCTGTTATCTTTTGTAAAATATCTTGCTTCATAATAAACTCCCAAATATCACCAAAATAGGTTGAGTAAGATAACATAAATTAATTATAATTTCAAGCTTATTTTTTTTGTAAGCTAAAAATGTTATTTTCTTGCCTATGCTTAAGCAATATGTTATTTTCTTTTTGTAACTTATTTATATTGGGGGCATTATGAATCAGAAAGACATTCAGAATATTGTAAAAAAGCAAAAAGACTTTTTTTTAACCAATCAAACAAAAGCTTATTCTTTTAGAATTGCTCAATTAAAAAAATTAAAATTAGCTATAGAAAATAATGAAGAACTATTACTAAAAGCTCTTTATGATGATTTAAAAAAATCTAAATTTGAGGCTTATGGTGGAGAAATTGGTTTTGTAATGGCAGAACTTGATTATACAATTAAAAAATTAAAAAAATGGATGAAAGATAAAAAAGTTTCTACCCCTATATTACATCAACCTGGTACTAGTTACATTATTAACGAACCTTTAGGTTGTGTTTTAATTATAGGACCTTGGAATTATCCATTTCAATTATTATTTGCTCCACTCATAGGTGCAATAGCTGCGGGTAATACTGTTATTTTAAAATCTAGTGAATTAGCTCCTAAAAGTTCTGCTGCAATGTATAAAATTATTTCAGAAACTTTTAAAGAAGAATATGTTACATTAATTGAGGGTGAAATTCAGGAAGCAACATATTTATTACAAGAAAATTTTGATTATATATTTTTCACAGGAAGTACTAATGTTGGAAAAATAGTAATGGAGGCCGCTGCAAAAAATTTAACGCCTTTAACATTGGAATTAGGTGGTAAAAGCCCTTGTATTGTAGATAAAGCAACGAATTTAAAAGTAACGGCAAGAAGAATTGTATGGGGAAAATTTTTTAATGCAGGGCAAACTTGTATTGCACCTGACTATTTAATTGTTCAAAAGGATGTAAAAATTGATCTGATTAGACTAATTAAAAAGGAAATTGAAAATTTTTATGGAGAAAATCCTCAAGAAAGTAAAGATTATCCAAGAATTATCAATGAAAGACACTTTGATAGGTTGGTATCTTATTTTGATGATAAAAAGATTGCAATGGGTGGAGTTATTGATAAAAATGATAAATATATTGCTCCAACAATTATGGATAATGTGAATTGGGATGATAATGTTATGCAAGATGAAATATTTGGCCCTATTTTACCTGTTTTAGAATATGGAAATATTAAAGAGGCAATAGATATAATAAATGCACATCCTAAACCACTTGCATTATACTTATTTTCTAATAGTAAATTAGTAGAAGAAAGAGTTTTAGAAAATACTTCCTCTGGTGGAGTTTGCATAAATGATACCCTATCGCATATTACAACAAATTATCTGCCATTTGGTGGTGTTGGTAACAGTGGCATGGGAGATTATCATGGTATTTATTCGTTTCAAACATTTTCTCACAGGAAATCAGTTATGAAAAAAAATATTTCAATAGACCCTCCAATTAGATATGCTCCTTATAAGTTATCTGTTAAAAATTTAAAGAAAATGCTAAAATTTATAGGATAAAATGCAGAAATTTCTTCCCAGTGAATTTTATGCAATTCTTGATTATAATTATATAGAAGCAGAAAAGTTTTATAATATTACCAAAAATTACTTACTTTCAGGTATAAAATTAATTGAAATAAAAATATTAAATAAAGATAAAGACTTCATTGTGGAGTTAATAAAAAAAATATTAGAATTAAAAAATATATTTGATTTTTCACTTATACTTTATGAAAATATTGAAATAGTTAAAGAGCTTAATTTAGATGGAATACATCTTGATAAGAGTGTAAAGACTCTAAGAGAGGTGAGAGAGTATTTAGGAGATTGTGTTATAGGTAAAGCATGCTATACTTATGAGAGTGCAATTAAAGCCTATGAAAATAATGCTGATTTTTTGATAATGGGTCCATTGTTTTATTCAAACTCAGAACAATATATGGGGCATTATAATTATATTTCATTAAATAACTTGAAAAGAGCTGTGGAAAACATTAATATCCCAATTGTTGCTTTTGGAGGGATAAATTTGAGTAATATTGTATCGGTGATAGAAACAGGAGTTGATGCCGTAACTGTTGTTAGCGATATCTTTCAAGATGCTTCTCCTATGGAAAAGGTAAATTCAGTAATCTCTCTTTTTAATGGTAGTTATAAACAAAAACGAATTCTAACAATCAACTTCTCTGATGAGATTATGAGCAAGTTTTCTGATTATATTGATGATAAATTCAAAGATATTTTTATTAATGATATTGTAACAATAGAAAACTTATCCAAAATAAACAATAATTATGATTTAGTTTTCTATTGTATTGGAAAAGATAATATTTTTAAAACAACTCCTTTAGAAATCATTTGTAATCAACTAGAAATAAAAAGAAGTAAAATGGTAATATTAACTGATATGGATAGTCATATATTTAGAACTAAAGTAAAAGATTATAAATCACTTGCTTTGTTATATATAGAAGATAAAGCCCAGTTTAATATTCTGAATTTAATTATTGAATCTGTGATTAAAAAGTAAAATTTTCTTTGCTTGTATATTTAAATAAAAGAAGTTCTGAAAACTTTAAATAAGGAGGATAAAGGTTATCTATATCTTTTCTATAAAATAATAGTTTTTAAGTGAGTAAGTGTATTCTTTATTTTCAAACTTTAGTTTATCTTTGTCTTCAAACAGTAAGTTTATTTTTTGTGGCATTTTTTCTTTTTCAGAGAATAAGATTCTTATTTTTTTCTTTTTGTCATCCGATTTTAAAATTATAAAATCATTTTTGTACTCAATATTAAAATTTATTTTGTTTGAACTATCGTATTTAAGTAAAAGAGAGCCATTTTCACTATAATTAGATGTCAATTCATACTTTTTATCTGTAAAGATGAAGTTACTATTTTCTATTTTATTTGTTGGAAATTCTAAAAAAATATAGTTTATGATGTTAAAAATAAAACTTGCCATAGATTTTAAATTTGAATTTAGTCCTACTTTATTTTCTATTTCAAATGATTTATTTCCATAAGAATTTATTAAAATATTAAAGTATAATGCATTCATAATTAAATTATATTTTTTATTAACTGTATTAAAGTCAAAATAGCCATTATAAACTTTATGCTTTATCTTAAAATTACTAAAATATATTTTGTACTTGAAATTATTTTTTTTATCTTCACTTTTTTTAAAATTAATGATAAAGCTTACCGTTAAAAGTATTTGGTTATTTTTTGATGTAAATAATTGTAAAGATTTTAATTTATATTTTATGATATCTTTTTGAGCTTTAAAATTATATTCTAGCTTCTTGCTACTATTACTGTTAGAGTTATTTAAATTACTTTTATCTAAGTTAAATTCAATATTTTTATCAAGAACAAACACTTTCGTTTCTTTTTTTGTTTTAGAGCAAGAAGTAATAAAGAAAAGGATGAAAATATTGCTAAATAATATAAAAAATTTCATCTACCAAAACCAGTATCTAAAAACTCTTTAACATATTTATTTTTTGATTTCAATATTTCTTGAGGACTTCCGTCTGCAACTATAACTCCTTGGTATAAAACTGCTATTTTATCTGCAATTCTAAATGCTGAAGGGATATCATGACTAATTATAATTGATGTTATTTTAAGTTTGTCTGACATATCTACAATTAAACTATCAACCTGCTTTGACATTAACGGATCTAGGCCACTTGTAGGCTCATCATATACAATATTTTTGGGCTTTAGAACTATTGCACGAGCTAACGCAACCCTTTTTTGCATTCCTCCACTTAGAGAAGCAGGAAATAATTCTTCAACCCCATCTAATCCAACTAAGCCAAGTTTTTCTGAAACGATTTTATATATTTCTTTTTTGCTCATCTTTGTGTGTTCAAACAACGGAAATGCGATGTTATCTTTCACACTCATAGAATCAAAAAGAGCTGAATATTGAAAGAGCATGCCAAATTTATTTCTGATTTCAAGAAGTTTCTCGCCTGTGGCATTTATAAAATCAACACCATCAATTATAATCTTTCCACTATCAGGTTTTAACAATCCCATAATATGTTTGATTAATACTGATTTACCACTGCCACTGCCACCAAGAATTACTGTTATTTCTTTATCTTTAATTTCTAAGTTTACACCTTTTAGTATTTTTTTATCACCAAAACTTTTATGTAAATCTATTATTTTTATCATTTGTTAAATACCTAAAAATAATCTTTTTGCAAAGTTAGGACTAAGTCCTGCATTAATTATTTTGTCTGCAGTAGGATTAATATCATAATAAACTCTATGTACATCAACAGATTCTAATTCTGTATCAAATAGAAAAAATGCAGATAATGGAGAACCATCTCTAGGTTGTCCAACACTACCAACTGAAAATAAATATTTATTATTTTCTAAAAACCCCTTTCTTGGCAATTTAAATTCATCTGCCAAGATTTTACTAAAAGTATATCCTTTTATTAAATGCGAATGACCAATGAATGAAAATTTAGATAATTCATCATAATATTGGCTTAAAAGGCTTGCATGACTACTATTGTAAACATATAAAAAATCTTCAGGAGAAATTGGTGAACCATGAGTAAAAGATATGTTTTTGATCTTTAATTTATAAGGTAAGCTTATTAACCACTCTAAGTTGTCTGTAGTTAAATTATTTCTAGTCCAATCAATCGCATCTTTTGCTGCTTTATAATGATAAGTGTAATCTAATTTGCCTACAACGGCTGCATCGTGATTTCCAATAACAGCATAGTCACAAGATTTCCTGATTAATTCAACTACTTCATTAGGTTGGGCTCCATAACCAACAAGGTCTCCAAGACAAATGAGAGTGTCTATATTTAATTTATCAATTTCTTTTAAAGTATTCTCTAAGGCATTTAAGTTTGAGTGAATATCTGAAATTATAGCAATTCTCATTTTTTCCTAATAAAAGCTAATACCATTATATCTAAATTAAAATTCTAAATCAAGTTATATCTATTCTTCATCAAAATTAATTGTTTGATATCTGTATCCTTGCTCAATTAAAAACATTTGTCTATTTCGAGCATAAATTTGTTCAATTGTATTTTGTGTAACAATAGTGTAGAAATATGCTATGTTTTCACCCTTTTTAGGTCTCAATATTCTACCAAGTCTTTGAGCTTCTTCTTGACGACTACCAAAAGTTCCAGATATTTGAATTGCAACATTTGCATCTGGTAAATCAACTGCAAAATTAGCGACTTTTGAAACTATTAATTTTTTAATTTTTCCATTTTTAAAATCATTATAAATAATTTCTCTAGTTTTATTAGGAGTTTTACCTGTAATAATAGGGAAGTGATATCTGTCTTTAAGCATATTTAACTGAGAAATATATTGACCAATAATTAAGATGTTATCATTTGTATGCTTTTCTAGTATTCTATCAATTACATTAAATTTGCTAGGATTTTCAGAGGCGATTCTGAATTTTCCTCTTTTGTCAGATGTTGCATAATGAATATTTAAGGATTCTTTTAGTTTTACCCGGTATTCAACGCAATATGATTTTGCAATCCAACCAGTAGTTTCTAGTTGCTTCCAAGGTAATTCAAACTTTTTAGGTCCAATAAGAGCAAATACTTCCTCTTCTAAACCATCTTCTCTTATTAATGTTGCAGTTAAGCCTAATCTTCTTCTTGATTGTAGGGAGGATACAACTCTAAATACGGGTGCAGGTAATAAATGCACCTCATCGTAAATAATTAATCCCCAATTTCTTTCGTTAAATAATGAAAAATGTTTAAAAGGGGCTGTTTTATTTTTTCTATAAGTTACAATTTGATATGATGCAATAGTAATAGGTCTAATATTTTTAGTTTCTCCACTATATTCTCCTACATCTTCTTCTTTTATATTTGTTTTATCTAAGAGTTCTGCTTTCCACTGTTTTATTGCTGTTATATTTGTTGAAATAATTAAAGTTTCTGTTTTTAGTTTTGAAATTGTAGCTATACCAATTATTGTTTTTCCACTTCCACATGGTAGAACGATTGTTCCACTTCCTCCATAAGGAGAGCCATTTGCATAAAAAGCATTTACTGCATCATTTTGGTAATTTCTGAGTTCGAATGGAGAAAAATTTTGTTTTAATCGTTTTCTTAAATTAATATTTAACTTAGCTCCCTCAATATATCCTCCCAAATCGGCAACAGGATAACCAATTTTAGTCATTTGTAATTTAAAACTACCTCTGTTAGGTGTAGGTAATAAAAATTCATTTTCTTTATCAGTAATTAAGCCAAACTTTTTTAATCTTTTATTTGCAATTATTTCTCTAAAAAGTAAGTCTGTTTTTATTATAACTCTTAAAAAATCTTTATTTTCTTTAACTAATGTTATAGCTCCAAATCTACTGATTTGTTCTTTTATTTCGTAGATGACAATTTCGGGGATACTATATTTGCTATATTTTTTAATTATAGAAATTATTTCTTCACTATTCATACCACTAGATGCTGCATTCCATAGAGATAAGGATGTTATTTTGTAGGTATGGATATAATCAGGACTTTTAACAAGTTCAGAAAAAAGTATTATTTTATCTCTAACTTTTTCAAATATTTTTGATTCTGTTTCTATAAGTATTGTATTGTCTGATTGGACAATAAGTGGTTTATTTTTCATATTTCTTTATCATTGTTAAAATATTTTTATTATCAATTCTTTTTAAATTTAAGGAAGTCATGCAATGATTCATGAGGTATAAGCCCATTCCACCTTCTGGTAGGGAATCTGTATCTTTTGGATCGTAGTCAAGTTTTTTATTGAAATTAATTTTAACTTCATCTGAATAATCAGTGATTTCTAAGATAATATTTTTTTCTAGTTTATATAATGCCAATTCTATTTTATGGTTATTTTCATAGTTATAACCATGTTTTACAATATTTGTTAAAGCCTCTGCTAATGCGATTTCTATGTCTGCTAAAGCACTATTATTAATATTTAGCATTTTTAAGTTTTGAACAACTAAAATAACTAAATTAGATACTTCCGAGAGTACTGAATTTATTTCTTTTGTAAAAATAAGTTCCAAAACTATTCCTTTTCAAATAATTTCATTGCATCTCGTATGTCTTCTGAGTTAACAATACTTAATACTTTCTCAAGCCTTGTTATTTTAAACATAGTTAAAATAGCTTGACTTTTAGTTAATATTACAAGTTTACCATTAGCTTTAAGTTTTTTGTAAGTAGCAACAATAGCCCCTAGTCCAGAACTGTCTATAAATTTAACCTGATTTAAATCTAGAATCATTCTGGCATTGCCATTATCTATTTTTTCAAATAGCAACTCTTTAAATTTTCCTGCAACAGAAGCATCTATTCTTGATACTTCAGGTTCTATTTTTAAGATATTATTCGTCATTTCACTGATAATTAAATTCATATCATTCCTCCTACTCATCATCTCCGGTTAAGAGCTCGTTTTCATTAATGTCGGAATTTATTTCTTTTTCTTTAGGTTCTGTTCCTATTCTAAATGCTTCCTCTATTTTTACTATAGAAGAAGGGCCCGCTTTTTTACCTGTTTCCCTATCAATTCTCACCATGGAAACTCCAGCAGGAGGCTCAAATTCAACTTCTTTTTTATTTTTAATATAATAACGAAGAGCATTTTTGGCATATTCCTTCCAGATAGGCAGTGCCGTTCTTCCTCCGGCCTCTCCTCTTCCAAGAGGATTATCATTTAAATCATATCCAACCCATACTGTATTTAGTAAACTAGTTGAGAACCCAATAAACCATGCATCAAAACTATCATTTGTTGTTCCAGTTTTTCCCGCGATAGGTATTTTTAAAGAATTTACTGCTGTTGATGTTCCTGATTTAACAACCGCTCTTAACAATCTTAAAGTTAAAAATGCTGTAACAGGGTCGATTAATTGCTCTGTTTCTTTAAAAAGAGCTTCTTCCAAACGACTTGGTATATCATCTTGTGAAATAAAAGGGTCATAGTATTTGGTATTGTCAATGATAATTTTACCATCTCTGTCAACTACTTTTTTTATAAAAATAAAAGGCACTTTTTTGCCATAATTTGCAAAAACAGAAAATGCTTTTGTTATATCAATAGGCTTAATAGCAGACGAACCAAGAGCCATAGAATCATCTTGATTTAAAGGAGTTGTTATCCCTAAATTTTTAACCCATTTAGTTGCCTTTTCTATTCCGACATGCCTAAAAACCTTAATTGAAGGTACATTCATACTGTTTTTAAGAGCAGTTCTTAAAGTAACTTTTCCCTTGTAGCTATTTTCATAATTTGCAGGTTTCCAGTTTACTTTTGTTAAATAATCGTATGAAACAATTGGAGTATCATAAATAATTGTAGATAAATTATAATCTTCATCAACAGCTTTTGAATAATAAAGAGGTTTAAAAATAGAACCTGATTGTCTTTCAGCCTGTAAAACTCTATTAAAATCAGAATACGATTTTCCTCCAATCATTGCTTTTACATAGCCTGATTTATAATCAACGCTCATCATTGCTGCCTGAGGCTTAGGAATTTGAGATAAATAAACTATTTTATTTCCTTTTTTATCTAGTTCTTCTTTTTGAGGAATTCTAATCCAAATGATATATCCTTCATTAAAAACAGTTCTTAAATCTCTTACTCTTCTTCTTGAATAATGAACCATTGGGTTAGCTTTTTCAGCCCACTTTGTATTTTTAAGTAATATTTTTCCTTCAAATTTTCCAAATTTTACAGTTGCTTCTGTTTTATCTGCTTTTGTTACTAGCGCTAAGTATCTTTTAAAAGGAACTTCCTTTTCTTCACGATAATATTCTTTTGAATTTTCAAAGAATTTTTTATATTCTATTTTTTTAAGGCAATGATTGTATATTACTTTATTGTTTCTTTCTATAAAGTGCATTTTTCCATTAATTTTTTTTCTATAAGATTCATACTCCTTATTTATGGTGATGCATTCTTTAATTTTACTTTTATTTTTAATCTTATTTAAGTCTGTGTATTTAGCAAGTTTTTTATTTATGTCTTTTTTAGCTAGTTCTTTATTGGATAACACTTTATCTTTTTTATATATTATACCACCCTTTGCATTTTTTAATTGTTTAGATGAATACAAAACTTCTTTTACTGTTACGGTTCCAACTTTATCATTTATAACAGGGCCATAATAACCTTGTCTCCAAGATAAATTGCCTAAACCATACTTTATTGCAGCTCTTGCATATTTTTGTTTTTCAAGATTTACTGTTGTATATATTTTATATCCGCCAGTATAAAATTCTTTTTCACCAATTAGTTTTTGTATCACTTTATGAGCATATTCTGAAAAATAAGGAGCTTGTGTGTAGGTTGCATCAGTAAGCAGGTTTTTTTCACCAGTTAGAGTGTCAATCCTTACACCATAATCATAAATTAACACATAATTAGGAAATAATTTAGTTAAGTCAACATAGTAATTTGCTCTACTTGGGATATCATGTATTACTTTTATTTTTTTAGCTAAAGCTTTATCCATCTGCTCTTTAGTTATAAAATTTTCTTTTAGCATTCTTCTAAGGACATACATTCTTCTTTTTTTAGCCATTTCTGTTTTACTATATGGAGAATATTTTGAAGGAGCCTGAGGAAGCCCCGCAATAAGAGTTATTTCAGATAAATCTAAATCCCACACATTTTTATTAAAATAATGTTTTGCTGTTGCCTGTACCCCATAGGAGCCATGTCCTAAATATATCTGATTTAAATATAGATACATCAAATATTCCTTGTTGTAAACCTGTTCTGCTCTTCTAGCCATAATAACTTCTTTTATTTTTCTTTCCAAAGACCTTGCTGCTTTTTCTTTATCAGTAAGAAAAGACTTTGCCACTTGCTGTGTTATGGATGATCCTCCCTGAACAATATGTCCTGCTTTTAGATTTTTAATCATTGCTCTAACTATTCCAAGATAATTAAGCCCACTGTGTTCATAAAATTCAATATCTTCAGATGCAATAAATGCTTTAATTAATAATTTAGGCATTTGTTCATAAGCAATTACATCTCTAAATTCGGTGGAATATTCTCCAATTAGATTCAAATTATCTGAATAGACTTTTGTAACAAGAGAAGGTTTATATCCCGATTTAGGTGGAATAATTGATACTTTTTTAGAATATTCTACATAAACAAAAAAGATTATAAAACCAATAAGAATTGAAATAGATATGCCTGATATAAACAATATTTTTATAGTTTTTTTAAACTTACCGGTTGATTTGACATTATCTATTTTTGGTCTAGTATTTAGTATTTTCATAAAATTTTACCATATAATTTAAAAAAGTTTTTTAGGAGTAGGGTTATTTAATGCTTCAACATTAAATCTCTTTCCTCTTAATTCTTCTATTAGTTCATTGTTATCATTTTTACTTGGCAATAAATAAATTTTAGATGGCTTTACTAGCTCTGAATACTGAATTAATGATTTAAAATCAGCATGACTTGAAAGAGTAAAACTTTCATTTAAGTTATACTTTTTGTTTAATTCATCTTTATTTATTGCATTTCCCGTTAACATGATTTTTTTTATATTATCTGAAAATAATGGAAATTTATTATGATTATTTTTAGGGTATAAAATAATAGAAGGCTTGTCTATTGATGTAACAAAAGATCTCACTGGTTTAATATCCAAATTATAATCTCTAAGGTGATTAACATATTGGTATATTTTATTTTGTAGGTATATAGGAGCAGTAAGTTCATTAAATAAATTTATTATATACTGAGGCTTTGTTAAGGGAGATATAAAAATAACAATGTTATTTCCTTTTTGAAGTTCACTTGCAACATAGTTTTTAACTTTATTTTCTTCGTCTTTATAACTAGAAAAATCATATTTACTATTTCCATAGGTAGATTCCATAACTAGAATATCAGCTGACGGATAATAAATTTCTTCACAAAATGCCAGCTGTCTATTGTTAATAGAGCCTGAATACAATATTTTTTTATTATCCTTTTTTACTAATATCTGAGAAGCACCATAAGAATATCCTGATGGATAAAGTGTAATGTTAAGGCCACCTATTGAAAATTTTCTAAAAAATGATAACTGCAGTGCATTTAAAGGTTCGCCTTTTAAGAAAAATTTTTTATAAAATGCAATTGTTTCTTTTGTAGCAATAATACGAGTATGAGGAGTAACTAACTTGTCTATATGGGAAACGAATGAAAGTTCTTTCTTGCTTATTGCATCAAGCCAAAGGACACTGTTTTTTATATAAAGAGAAGAAGCTATATAGTTTATCATAATTTTATAAGTTTCCCATTTATATTGCACTCCTTAATAAGCATAATATTTTTGAATCTATAATTTTTTTTAGATTTAACATCTTGGGTAATTGTAAATCTAAACAGTCCTAAAAGAGGTAATTCACTAGAAAAGATATAGCTTACTTTGTATAATTTCTTATCTATTTCAATATTTTCTTTTATTAAATAACCATTATAATTTTTTGATCTATATGCAAATTTATAATTATCAATAATTTTACTATATTTTAATTTTATTTCTTTTTTATTATTTGTTTTTATTATTTTAAAAAAATTATTTATTATGTTTTCTTTATTGAAATTTTTACTTAATAAAACTTCTTTTTTACTTGTTATTGCTCCATTTCGTTGAGTAATAAGTAATTTTATATTTTTATCTGTTAAAGCTTTAATTTCTATTTTAAGTTCTGCATCATAAGCTTCTTTTGATTGAAAACTGTATATACAATTATCGTTTTTGTTTAATTCAAGTGAATATATATTCATAGAAATAAAAAATATTATAACAAAAATAAGTTTTTTCATATTAATCATCTTTTTTTACATAAAATTCAAACATATATTTTATTAAATCAACCACATTATTATCAAATTTTTCTTGTAACTGTTTAAGTTTTACTTCAAATTGTTCAAGTTTTCCATATATTAATAAATCTAATAATATTTCAGTACTTGATTCCATAGTATTGTTTTCTTGATTTTCTATATTAGGGGGTTCATCAACATGATATTCCTTACTAGATGTTGTTTCTAGTGAAGCAAGACTATCTGATATTTTTTTGTCTATATTTTTAATAAATGTATTACCTGTTGTTGCTGTTAATCCTTCAAGTGTTTCTTGGAAGATTTGATCATCTTCAACAAAACTTTCTGTTTCTACTGTTGGGGGTGTTTCAATAATATCTTCTATTGATATTACCACTGTTTTATCTTGATTAGAATTTAATCTTTCAAAGTTATCAATAGTTCTTTCTTCAAGTAAGTCATCTAATTTTAATTCAGGTTTATTTTCAAGTATAGTATTTGAAGAATTATTAAAATGATTTGAAATGTCTTCTGTTTTTTCATCGTCAAATTCATCAATTTCGTCAATTTCGTCAATTTCATCAATTTTGTTATCGAATTCTATTTCGTTTAAATCTAATATCATTGTTTTGTTTGATTTATCAACTAATAATTCTTCTAAATTAAGAACTTCTTTTTCTGGCTTTTTAGGTGGAGCCTTCTTGTTATTTTTATTCATAATAAAGGGTTTATCATCTTTATTCACTTATCACTCCAAAAATATAATGAATTATATAGTAAATGAAGCAAAAAATCAAAAAAAATATGAAATACTTCTAATTTTCAAGTTTGAAACACCTAGAATCACTGTCTTCAGGTAAAAAATTATAATATTGCCCCATCCAATAAACCATTAAATAGTCAACTCCAGGGTAAATTCTTTTTAAATTTGCACCTGAAGATAAGGCCCAAGGCTTTCTTTGCCATATAAAATCACTCATTTCTCTATCTTTAACATCTACAGCAGTATCATGACTAACTTGATTAGTACATCCACTTTCACGACTTGCATATTGTGGATATGTAGTTGCATCTGTTAAATCAACAGTAAAGTGTCTTTTAGGCGTTGTTGTAAATTCTCTAAACTGTTCGTTTGTGGAATTTAAAACTTCTGCATCAGTATTTTCTAGTGCAGAAAGATAAATATATGAAAAAAATGAGTTTTTATGAGTTTTAACTTCCTCCCAAATTTTATCAATTAATACATTATTTAATATTCTGTTTCTGATATCGGTATCTTTTTCAAGACGCAGTAAATTATACAAAGGTTCCATAGTAATATTAATACCATAGTATTTTTCTCCACAAGGATTAAGGTATTGCCATTGTTCTGCTGATTTTAACCAATCATTAACATTTTTCCATTCATCATTGTTATTATAATAAAAATTTTTGATTCTATTATAGTCATTTTGATATTCAGGTTTGTCTTTTGTGACTTGCATTGCAATATTAAAAATTGTAGGAAGCATAATTGCACTTCCACTCCTTGGGATATATGGAGCAAAACTCAGTAACGAAGTTAATTGACCTAAAAACGGTTTTAAATCAGGCATAAACTCCTGAAAACCCCAAAAATTTGTTTCGCAATCAGAGTGTCCAATACTACAGTATTTAACTATTACTTTTCCGTCTTGAAATTCTCTTGGTGAAACAACAACAAATCTAGCATCTATTGTTTTTTCCCCGGTAACAGGACTACCTCCTAAATAATCAGGAATTCTATCATCGTATATCTCATATTTTACATTTAAAGTAGTTTTTTTCATTAATTGTTTAACTAATTCTAAAATATCGTCTCTAATTAATGATTTTAACTTTAGTTCTTCTTTAGAATTTCCTAATGCACTATAAGCAAGTGAATAACCAAGTAGTATTCCTTGATATTGGTCTCTACTGATATGTCCTTTGTAATTATATTTTTTACCATTATAATCAATATTGCAGTAAATTCTGTTAATTCCACAATTAAGCATGTCTTCAGTTGGTTTATCGGAGTTATTTAATTTATCTGTTTCAGCAGCATATCTTACAAGAAGTCCATCATATCCTGATACATTAAACCATAAGTGTAAGGTTTTTATTAATTTTTTAATATTATTATAAGAAGCTAGTGAGCCCGTTGCCATATATCTAAATGATTCTGCACCTAAGTATGTTCCTGTCCATATTGCACTATCTCCTACTCCTCCATAGGATATAATATGTTCGAGCAAATTTTCATTTTCAAAAAATGCCTCCACAACACCACCAAAAAACATATTTTTACTATAAAGCCATCTTAAATATTCTTCATTTCTGTCATAGAGTATATTATTTTGGTCTGTTTGAGTAAATGAACTCGTTTTCATATCCCACAATTTACAATTTTCTTCATTTGGATTACACTCATCGCTACAATAATTTTCTACACATTCTCCGTTTTTACAGCCTTTATTGTTTTCACATATGATTTCCTTAAATTTTTTACCACAATCAGTTTGTTCACAAACTTTTACTTTATTATATCCAGAGCAAATATTGTTATTTATTTCGCATTCATCAATACAATCAGGATTAATACATTCTCCGTTATTGCATATTTTATTATCTTCACAAGGAGCTGTTTTATATACATTTCCACAAGTTGTTTCTTCGCAAAATTTTAAATTTTGCCCATCACATAAACTTTCTCCAATTTCACATTCATGAACAATCTGTTCACATTCAGAAGTACATTTATGACTTTGCATATTACAAAAAAAACCATTTAAACAACCAGTATCATCTATACAAAAACCTTCTTTTGCTATACATCTTTTATTTTTACATTCCTGCCAATTATCATTGCAAACAGGCCTGCAAACATCATCTTCAATACATTTATGAGTATTTATGTCACAAATATAAGTATATGGGCAATCACCATTTTTTGTGCAATTATTTTTTTTTGTAATACATTTATTATTGCTACATTCTTGCCAATTTTCACATTTAGGATTACATTCATTTGAACTTGTATTATGGTCTCCACATGAATAAACCATAAGTAATAAAATAAAAACTAGAAATTTCATATACACCTCAGAATTAATATAGATTATATTATAGCTAAATTATTGAAAAATTTCAATAATTATTGAATTCTTTAATAAATAAATTATATAATTCTTGATTGGTTATTTCTAAGCTAGAGAGTACTATTTTTATATAATCTTCTTTTTTATGAGAATAAAATAGAAAGTCAGGGATTTTAATTTTATTTAAATAATTCTTAAGTTGATTAACTAAATAAATAAAGGATATATCTTCAATGAAAACTTTTTCTGAATCAATATTCCTCAAAAGAGTTTTTAGCTCTGTAATAGTTTCATCTCTAAACCCAATATTATAAAAGGATAAGAAATCAGGAATATTTTTTATAATAATATGATTATCTGTATTTAAAAATACAATTTTCTCTAAATTAATATAAAAATCTTCCTCAAATTTTAATATTTTATTGTTAGCATTATTACTAGTGATAGTTTTTTCTTTTGCGTAATTGAGTACTTCGGATATTGGAGCTTTATGGGGGCAATAATTTGTACAATTATTACAATTTATACAAGCATAAAAATCAATGTTATCCGAAAAATCCCAGCTTTTTATGCTATACAAGGCTTTAATTGCTTTATTTTTTGGGTTTAGCTCTTTGTTTTTAGTTAGTTTATAAATAGGACAAACTATTTCACAATTATAATCACAATATTTACAATAGTTTAATCTATCAATTTTATAATTTTTTATATTCATCTTTTATTTCTATTTTGTTTATTAAATTTAAATTATCATTAAAAGCTAATAAGACTTGATATCTTTTTAAACTTTCAATTGAATTTATATCTAAGGATTGATTTTTATATTTTTCTTTATTACTTTTATTTAAATTCAATAAAAAATTTTTTCCCTCAAAAAATACAGAATGTTTTGATGATTTTTTAAATGATATATTTTTGTTATATTTGATTCTAAAAAAATTATGTATTTTTTTTATGTTATTTATAATTTTATCTTTATTTACTTTTAAGTCAGATAATTGTATGTATAATTTCTTTTTTTGAAATCTTGCATTAATGAAGAAATAAAAATCTATATTAATTTTATTTTCAATTATAAAATTAATTGTTGTTTTTATCTCCTCTTTTTCTTCAATATCTAAAATTAAATAATCATAATTTTTATCTTCTAAGTTTCTTAGGCTCAATATTGTAAATTTATCTATTATTTCATTCAATAATTTCTCCACTATAATTTTCTATAGTTTTATATATATCAAATTTTTCATCATAAAAAAAGGCTAATATATTAATTTTAAATATATTATTATAATTCTCAATTTCCATTAAAGAAAAATAGTTATTATCCATAAATTTAATGAATTTATATAGGTTTTTAATTTTATCGAGTTTAAATATCACATTTTTATTAGTTATATCATATAGTTTAAACTCATTTTTCAAGTAATGAATGATATAGTTATAGTCGAATTGTGATGTTTTAACTTGATTGAGCTGTATTTTCTTTTTATTTACTGATAATTTATAATAACTGGCGTTACTTAATAAGATTTTAATAAGTGATAACAATTGTTCTTTTTTGATAAAAGATAATTCTTCATTAAAATTATCTTTTAAAAAATAAACAATATTTCTAAAGTTATTTATTTTATTTTTTGTTACAAATGTTGAATATTTGTTGTATATATAATGTTTCTTTATTGATGAAATTTTATTAGATTCAATAATAATATCATAAAGGCTACTTACTTTCACTTAATTCCTTAGGTAAAAATAATGTGATTCCAAGTATTCCCCAGTGTTTTTTTGCAAAATAATTTTTATAAAATCTTAAATAAGGAATTAATCTATAATCTCTAACCTCTTTATATTTTCTATTTGTCACTGCTGATCTAAATATTTTTTGATTTCCAGTATTTATTATAAATCCTAAATGGGAAGTAAAAATTGGATAATTATTCTTTTCTCTAATTATTAACGCAATAGCTCCTGAAGGTATATGTATTTTATCGTGATTTTTTAGAAAATAATTAATAGGAATATATTTGAGACTGTGTTTTCCTAGTGGAAGATTTTCTTTGAGGATTTTAAATTTTTTAAATTTGCCATTAAAATTATTTATAGTTATATTTTTAGTTATTGTTTTGGTTGTTTTTGATGTTTTAGAGGTTATATTTTCTATTATTCCAAGTTTTTCATTATTAGGTATCCATTGAGTTACCGTAAAATGATTTCTTTTCTTATATTTTATTTCTCCATCTTTATATCTTATTTTTTGTAATAATGAGATAGAGTTATTTAATGTACTACTATTAGCTAATGCTAATACCATTTCGATATATGTTATACAGTCTACTGCTTTAAAACTATAAATGGGTTTTTGTTTTCCTTCTCCTAAAACATTTAATTTATATGGTGTTTTAGTAAAAAGCCAAGAATATTTTATGATTTTATTTAAAAATTGTTTTTTATGACTTGTTTTAATAATAATATTATTGATTTCTTGTTTATTCATTTGCCATAAATATGTTTTTTTTGCAAAAATTGATATAGATATAATAAAAAAAATTAAAAACTTCATTTTTTATTATACAATGAAATCTTTTTATTATAAAATATTTTTTTATTTTTTACTAAATTTTTATATTTTTTAGTTTTAATTGTTTTTAAAATATTTAATAATTCAGTATAATCAATTTTTTCTTCTTGCTCTAAGTAAAATATTTTTTTTACTTTCAAATCATCTATAGTTTCTTGATTTTTTGATTTTTTGATTTGATTATTAATATATTTTAATATTTTTTCTTTTTTTTCTTTTTTTAATATTTTAATGTCTAGTTTTAAAAATATTAATTCATCTTTAGATAAAACCTTATTATTTTCAATAATTTTTTCAAGTTTTTTTATTTTTTTCTCTTTTTTCAAGTAATTAATATATTTATATAGTGTTTTTTTATTTAAATCTATTTTTATTAGTTTTTCTAAAAAAACAGCAAAATTTTGATAATCAGAAGTTTCTGATATTTCTATTAAATATTCTAATAATTTAGTATAGTTTTTTTTATTTAATTTATTTTTTTTAAATAATTTCTTCATTTCTTTATATGCATCAATGGAATTATTTAAATATAAATATTTAATTTCTGCTTCTTTAAATAAAAGATAGGATTTGTTTTTATCTGTTAATAAATTTTCTTGATTAAAGAATACTGAATCAATATATTTTATCGCATTCTCATAATCCTTTTTATAAAGAATTTGGGTGATTTTATAATCAATTCTTTTAAAAAAATTCTTTTTTTCTTCTTTTTTATTGCATGAATATACAATTAATATTGAGGCTAATATTGTTAAAATAAATAATTTTTTCATAAATTAGAATTTATAATATTGTCTAAATTACTTTTTTCTTTTTTAGAGATCGCTTTTTTATTAATAAAATCAACTCTTGTTTTATTAATTGTTCTTTTTTCTAAATTCCTATTTCTTCTTTTTGCTCGTAATATGTCTTTTGTTCTCTTATTTGGTTTAACTATTGTTTTTTTCTTGTTTTTAGGATTATTTTTTACCAAATCAACTTTGGTATTATTGGGTTTTTGGGTTGACTTAGTTTCTTTTAAGGTCTTTATGATTCTAGAATAAGCTGTTTTCCCCTCTATTTTGATAAAAAATAAAGAATATGAAACAGCCCCTAATACTAAAGAAATAAAAATAAATTTAAACAAAATAGAAAACAAAGATGTTTTCTTTTTTTTCTTAGATTTAGATTTTTTTTTGACTATTTTTTTAGAGGAAATACTTGCTTTTCTTGAATTATTTGCTTTTGTTCCTTTTTCTTTTGAATTTTTTGTTTTTGCCTTGGCCATGAATGCTCTCATAATATCCTTTTAATTACTACAATTTATATGCTAATAAAATCAATTTTTTGATTTTATTTTGGACTAGTTTTTGCTACTTTTGTTATTTACCTTTATAGAAAAGAAAAAAATCTTGTTAAATTCAAATTTACAAGTTATATTAATATAGGAGGCTTAAATGGTAAAAAAGAAGAAATAAAAAATGTAGTTTCCCAAAATCATCCATTAAATAGCACGAATGTGCTTAAATGGAGATAAATATAAAAAAACTAATAAATACTGGAAATTTCTTTTAATTGCTCTAAATCTAAAATTTTATAACTTCTTTTACCTATTTTTTCTATTATTTTCTTTTCACTTAAATGTTTTATATTTCTTGATAATGTTTCTGGTGTAACACCTATATAGTTTGCAATTTCATAAGATGGTAATTTCATTTCTATAGTGTAATTTTGATTTTCTGTATAACAATTATTGTGTGTAAAATAAATGGATACGAGCATAGAAGCAACTCTTGATAAAGTATCTTTATTATTATTTTCTGATATCTTTATCATTGCATCTCTGAGCCTTTTAGATAGTATTTTCATTAATTTAAGTGATAATTCTGGATTTTCTTTGATTATTTTATTAAAAGTAGCTCTATCTATAGTTGAAATATCACTTTCTTTAACAACTTCTGCATAAGCAGGATAAGGTTCTTCGTCAAAAAATGGCATAAATCCAAAGAGAGTATTTTTTTCAAATATATAAATTGTAATTGTATTTCCATCTTCTAGAATATCATAAATTTTTACTATTCCCGAATTAATAAAAAACATTTTATTAGCATTATCTCCATCATACCACAAATGCTCCTTAGCTTTGTATTTATGGTGCTTAAAATATGGAGCGAGAAGTTTAATCAAGTCTGTAGTAATACCTCTATTTTGATTATCAATAAAACATTTTTTCTCTATAATCATATTTTATCCTTAAAATAACATGATTATAATTAACATTTTTTGTGTTTTTCGGCAATAAAATTATTTTATTGATTCAAATCAATGTAAAATAATTTTATTAGAGTATATTAAGTGTGTTGTTGGAGTTGTTGCAATAATAACTCTTATAAAAAAGTAGATTTATTATCTACTTTATTATTATTATTTATTTATCGGAGGATAAAATGACTGTAAACCCTAAAGATTACTTAGAAATGGGACAAAAATTTCACGGACACAAATGCCCAGCAATGCCAAGTGGATTAAGAGTTGGTGCAGCGGCAATGAATAAACTTGGAGTAGAAAGAGCAAAAGATGGTCAATTATTAGCTATCTTAGAGCTTGGTGAGGACCATTGTGCTACATGCTTTGCAGACGGTGTTCAGGTTATTACCGGTTGTACTTTTGGTAAAGGAAATATCAAAAAACTTCATTATGGTAAATGGGGCGTTACTTTAGTTGATAAAAAAACTGGTAGAGCTGTTAGAGTAACTCCAACTGCAGAAGCAATGCTAGGAAATAAAAAAAGTGAATTTTTCACTAAATATAGAATGCTTGGTATTCCTGCCTCAGAAGTTCCTGATGCAGTTGTTGACCCATTAATTGTAAAAGTAATGGATGCACCTGCTGAAATGATACTAAAAATCAGTGAAGTTTTTCAGTATGAACTCCATAGTAAAAAAGATAGTTTTGCTGGATTTGTATGTGATATATGTGGTGAAATGGTTGTTGAAGGCTATGGTCGTCCACTTGGAGACAAACATGTATGTCAAGATTGCTATAACAAGGCGTAAATAATATCACTTCTTTTATAAAGATTAAGAAAATTAAAAATTATTAAACTTTTTAGGGGTACATTATGAAAACTGTGATTTTTCTAACATTAATGCTTAGTGCTAGTTTTTTATTTGCACAAAAAACAGATATAAGTTTCCACTCTTATTCATATTTGGATTACGATTATCAATTAACTAATTTTGATTCAAAAGATGATAGTAATAAAAATACCTTTAAGGTAGATGCTTTTTATTTTGGAGCAAAAGCTAAAATAAGTGATAAATTATCATCAAGATTTACTTTAAAATTAACAAATTTAAATGAAGAAAATAATATGAATTATATTTATGCAAAATATGCTTATCTAGATTATAGATTTACTTCTAAATTTAATATGAGATTTGGGGTAATAGATAGTTCAATACAAAGTTTTACAAATAAATTTTGGGGAAAACGATTTGTTGCAGAAAATTTTGGAGCTAAAAATAAAGTATGGAACTCTGCTAATGTTGGCCTTTCATTAAGATATAATTTGGGAGATATTTTAAATGCTTCCTTGGATTTAATTAATGGTTCTGGCTTTAAATCTGTAAAAGATGATGATGAAAATAAAGAATTAACTTTAACTTTAAGCTCAAAAATAGCAAAATATTTATATTTAGGTTTATATGGAGATTATACCATTCCTTTTACCGGTTCAAATAGTAATTTTAAGGGAACTGGTTTTGTTGGATTTAAAAATAGTGTTATTGCAATTGGTTATGGATTATTATTAAAAAATGAAGAAAGTGTGATGTCATTAGGGCATAGTCTTTATTCAACTTTAACTATTGCTGATAAATATTCATTGCATTTAGCTGCTCTTTACTATGATGAAAATACTGATACTGATAATGATACTAATTTAAAAATTATTACAGGTTTTAATTATATTTATTCTCAAAATTTCTCATTTGCTCTTTCTACTGAATTAGAACAAAAATATATTGAGGGTAAAGAAAGTGATTTAGCAACTAAAGTATTTGTTTCTACTTTTATGAAGTTCTAGTTTGATATGTAAGTCTGTAACTCCACTCAAAAGCTATGAAATTTTTACTTTACTTGCTAGCTCTATTTCTGATATTATTACTTTGTAAGTTTGCTCATCTTATTGTCCTTTCGCTTTTATAACTTAATAACAATTTTGAGCAGTTTTATTTTATAGTAGATGATTTTTTACCTAATTCTTATTATAATAAAATAAGGAGGAGAGATATAATGACTAATATAATTATTTATTCTTTAGTTTTAATAGTTGCAATAACTATGACTATGGTTGGTAAAGGAGGTGGTAACTTTTATGTTGTAATACTTGCAATTGCAAGTATTCCTATGCATCAAGCAGCTACAACAGGACAATTTATATTATTTTCTGCATCTCTTGCTGCAATGTTTGTATTTCATAAAAATAAATCTGTTTCTTGGGCATTGGTATTCTTAATCGGTTCTTTTACTTCATTATCTGCACTTTTAGGTGGATATTTTTCGGGTGTATTTAGTGATTATATTCTTAAAATGATTTTTGCTATTATGTTATTTATTTCTGGTGCAATAATGCTTATTCCTGTTAAGGAAAATAAAGGAAATTTAGACTTAAAAAATAGTTTTGGTATAATAAAAATCAAGTCAGGTGATGATATTTATAGAATTAATCTTTTTCTTGCTATACCTATAACTATTTTAACAGGTTTTGCATCGGGTATGGTAGGAGTGTCAGGTGGTTCATTTTTAGTACCACTAATGGTTGTTGCTTTTGGAGTTTCTATGCATATTGCGGTTGGAACAGCATCATCTTTAATTATGGCTATTTCATTGATGGGCTTTACAGGACATGCTATTCATGGAGATTTTAATCCTAAACTAGCTATTCCATTGGCTGTAGTGACTATAGTTGGAGGAATAATTGGAGGTAAATTCGCTTTAAAATCTAAACCCAAAAATCTTAAAAAACTATTTGCTTATACAAACTGGTTTGCGGCCTTATTTATGCTTTATAATATGTTTAGTAAATAAATCTTATTTTGTTCAAATAAATAGCACGAAAGTGCTTAAAGGGAGATAATTACAAAAAAATCAATGAGTGCTAGAAATTTCTTTTATCTATCTTTTCTATTATTTTCTTAGAAATTTTTACATTAAAATCCAATAGATAGAAACGCTCTTAATTCTTTATCATCAAGATACATATTCGGAAAATTTTCATATTTACCGTCTCTATAATATAGTAAATACTCTATACCCAATTTAACCCTTGTATCTAAATTAAAAATAATTGAGGGCTCAAATAAGTTTACTAGTTCTTTTCCTTTTGCACCTTGTAAACTTGTTATAACTAAGTCATTTATTGCAGGATGTTCGGTTTCCATAAAATATTCCCAGTGGAGGCTACCAAAAGTTGTAATTAAAAGAGAGACCCAGTAATTATATCCATTTGACCTAGCTGTATTAAAATAAATAGAACCTTGAAATGGGTGCGACCACATATTTGTATGGAAATTATCAGCATCCCACCCCCAACCATATTTAAAATTAGACTTAATTGTATTAAAATTTATCTGAGCAAATTCACTATTAGTAACATATTTATTATATCCACCTAACATAACATTAAACCCTATTGTTTCTAATATTGGTATCCATATTGAGTTTTGAGGATTATACTTATCTACTAATTCCTGTTTAGGATAAAAATCATATCCTTCTAGTTTTATTAATCTATTCTTTGCAACGATGGAGTATGATATAAAAAATATTATAAATAGTAATTTTTTCACTTTAACTCCTAAAAAGTTAAATAATATTTTTATACTAACATATTGCTTTATTGGCATCCTTGATTAAAATCAATGAATAACTTATAAATAAGTATTATAATTCAAATGAATTTTTTAAGGGGATATATGTCAGAACATCATCATCATGAAGTAGAAGGAAAAAACTTGTTTATAACAATCTTTTTAAATGCAATTATAACTGTTTCTCAGGTAATAGGAGGAGTTATATCAGGTTCTATTGCTTTACAAACAGATGCATTACATAATTTTAGTGATGTTATTGCTTTACTTGTAAGTTATATTTCAAATAGATTGAGCAAAAAAGAAGCTAACAATGAAAAGACATTTGGTTATAAAAGAGCTGAAATTTTAGGAGCTTTATTTAATTCAGCAAGCTTAATTGGTATTTCTGTATTCTTGGTAATAGAAGCTGTAAAGAAATTACTTCATCCTGAAAAAATTGGCTCTACTTGGGTGATTTCTCTAGCAATTTTGAGTATTGTATTGAATTTTGTTAGTGTTTTATTGATAAAATCTGATTCTAAAGAAAATATGAACATAAAATCAGCATATTTACATTTATTAACTGATGTGTTTACATCGATAGCAGTACTTATTGGTGGAATTTTTATATATATTTTTAATATAGTTTGGATAGACCCAGTAATTTCAATATTAATAGCGATTTATCTATTTTCTTCTTCTTTTAGCATATTAAAAGAAGCTATTTCTATATTAATGCAATTTACTCCAGAAAATATAAATATAGAAGAAATTAAAGTTAGTGTAGAGAACAATAAAAATATAAAAAATATTCATCATTTACATTTATGGAAATTAGATGAACATAGAGTTTTTTTAGAGTTACATGTAGAATTTAACAAAAACCTATTATTAGAAGATGTTACTAAAATAGTAAAAGATATTAAGGTTAATTTAATCAAAGAATTTAATATTACACATATTACCATAGAATCAGAATTTAATGGTTGTAAAAATAAAGATTTAGTTTATTAACACCATTTTTAATTAAACAGATGTAATATTATCTTACTAATACGATATTAAATATTAATTATTAATAATTTATTAAAACATATTGACTCAAATCAATGTAAACTTATTTTAAGAGAGTATTATAATAATGTTTAATTATGGAGGATACCATGGGTGTATTATTGGGCGCAGGTGCTTTAACATTTATTTTTACAACATTGTTGACTATTGCAGGGCTAGGAGCAGCTTTTATTTTAATTCCTGTTTTTAATGGGTTAGGAGTAGAATTATATGATGCTATGAGTGTTGCTTTATTATTAAATTCAATAGCTATGATTTTTGCAACGATTAGATTTTCTAAGAAAAAGCTAATAATGTGGAAAACTGCAGTTCCTATTATTATTGCTTCTATTCCTTTTTCATTTTTAGGTGCAAGAGTTGCAGGTGGAATAGATAGGGATATGTTAAGGTGGTTTTTTGTAGGATTTTTGTTATTTGCTGCTGTTATGATGTTATTTTATAGAGCAAAAGAAAAGGAGCAGGCTCAATCAAAAGGAACTCAAATAGCAATAGGTATAACTATAGGTGTAATAGCTGGTTTTGTTGGAGGATTAATTGGTGTTGGGGGTGGTAATATGATAGTACCTACTCTTGTATGGTTGGGTTTTAATCCTAAAAAAGCATCTGCAACAACTTCATTTATTGTTATATTTTCATCTTTTGTAGGCTTTTTAGGTCATATTTCAAGTGCGGGACTAAGTTATTCATTACTTGGAGTTACAGCCGTTGCATCTATTATAGGAGCCTTATTAGGTGCATATCTTATGACTGACAAATTAAATAAAAATCAAGTAAAAATACTTGTTGGAATTATATTAATAGCGATTTCTGCAAAAATGATTTTTAAATTATTATAAATCTTAAAAATAATACTATAAATTACCAACTGGAGCTAAATATATAACAAATTCATTTGTGCCATCTACTCCTATTAAATTATCTATAGGTTTTTGATGATATGCTGCAATTGCACAAGTTCCTAATCCTATTGCTTCTGATGCTAAATATAGATTTTGGCAAATATGGCCTGCGTCAAGTAAAATTAATTTATGTGATTTATCGGTATAACGCCATTCTCCTCGGTATGGAATTGTAGTCCAAACGAATATTACTCCTGCTTTTTTTATCCATTTTTGGTCTCTAGCTGCATTTGAAGTAATTTCTTCCATATTATCTATATTTTTTTCAAAAATAATGGCATTTTCTAAGGGTATATATCTATAAATACCTTTTTTAATACCTTGAATATTTTGAACAATTAAGTAAGTTACTATAGTTTGCCTATTTCCACCACTAGGAGCAGCTCTAAGGTATCTATTAGATGATTTATCTGTAATTCCATAACTTGTATAAAGCAAATATGATAATTGTTCTAAAGTTAAAGCCTTATCTGTATATTTTCGTCTTGTTCTTCTTGATGTTATAATTTCAGAAAAGGATTTTTCTTTAAATTTTATTTCTTTAAAGTTTTTTAATTTTATTAACTTGTTTTTATTGTAACTTTTAAATATTTCTGGTTGTTTTAAGCCTAATTCTTGGTCTGATTTTTCATTAGATGTTTTACTCCAAGCACTAGATTTTAAAAACTCTCTATTTTTTTCATATTTCATTGATTTACTCCATTTTTACAAAAGCTAAAGCTATTTGTTACAAGCTTTTACTTATAATAATATTATTTATTTAACATTGCAATAAAAAGATGAATCACATAGTACAAAGTTTTAAGTATGACTCAAACGATGTTTGATTTTTGAGGTTTTTATTATAAAAAGTTTGTAATTTGTGGCATGTGGGCTCACTAGAGGGCTTAGGGTGAATGATTTTTTAAGTGATGTATTATATAAAATATTATAAATAAGGTTTTGGAAAATTGCTGTGGGGGTGAGGGTGCTTTTATATTACAAAAGTTGTGTTGTTTGTTTGACAAGATGGATATGGATTTAGTAAAGTTAATATCAAGATATAAGGAGGATTTATAGAAAATAATTTTAATAATGACTTAAAAAAATCGCTTGAAGTTGGTTTTATTGATAAAGAGCTTTTTAAAAATTTATTATACTTACCAAGGCTTTTGACAAATAATAGAGATAAAAACCAAAAGGTTTTAGAAGTTATTCTTGATAAACTTAAAATTTGTGATGAGTTTT
>Ga0256842_1000632_pt1 | contig 30725 bp, 30 predicted proteins | sample 4559240metaG_FD_185973 | JGI IMG/M metagenome (GOLD analysis project Ga0256842, IMG submission 185973) | Hydrothermal vent microbial communities from Guaymas Basin, Mexico - 4559-240 | ecosystem: Environmental > Aquatic > Marine > Hydrothermal vents | place: Mexico: Guaymas Basin | collected... | reverse complement strand
TTATTCTTGGGAACCTCAGGGCAAATCCTGATTCATACTCTGGTGATTTCTGAATTTCTTCATACGCGACTTCCACAATAACCTTTGGCTCAACCTTCACATAACGACCTTTCTGTTCAATTATTAAAGGACTTAACATTTTAGTCATGTCTTCAAAGCTTAGTCCTTCTTCAGGTTTTTCTTTCAAACCGGATGCTGCTTTTCCAATTCTCAGCAGGTTTCCGTCATTATCCCTACACGCTATGTAGAAGCTTGATAGCCATTTGGCTCTTTTACCCTCCCCCCACTCTGCTCCTACGATAACTAAGTCAAGGGTTTCCATGACCTGCTTGTACTTGACCATGAAACCAACCCTTGCTCCTGGTTTGTACGGTGCTTTAAGATTTTTAAACATAATTCCCTCATTGCTGTGGCTTATGGATTCTTCAAAGAATTTTCTTGCATCCTCCTCCGAAGATGTAACAAGTTTTTTTGATAAGACAATAGAACCCTCTTTTTCCTTGATTATTCTTTCAATTATTTTCCTTCGCTCCTCCAAGCTTTTGCTCAGCACATTCTCACCATTGTAGTAGAGAATGTCAAAAACATTAACCTCTACTGGAAGTTCCTTAACCATCCTGTCAATATCATACTTCCTCTTTATTCTCTGAGAAATCATTTGGAAAGGCAGGGATTTTTTAGTCTTCTTATCGTATCCAACAGCTTCTCCATCTATAATAAAGCTGTCAGCAGATACATACTTTGTTGCTTTAACAATATCTGGAAATTGATGAGTTACATCTTCTAATCTGCGCGTGAAAACCTTAACATTTCCATTCCATTTGTGAATGTGAACTCTGAATCCATCATACTTATACTCAAGCTGGGCAGGCCTACCAACAGTTTCAAAGCCCTCTCTTAAGGTTTTTACTTTTATTGCAAGCATAACTTTCACAGGTCTGCCCGGCTTTAAGCTTACCCTTTTTAGATTTAATATGCCTTTTTTGGCTTCAACACTCACAAGGGCAAAGTCGGTTAGAATATTGTAAGCGTTCTGAACAGCATCTACAATATAATTATAAACCTCCCTCGCATCTTTTTCATCATCACAAATGATAAAATCATAGTTAATAATCTCCTTATTCTTAACATCGTTTAAACTCTTAACATTCAAGATTTTTCCGCTTATCTTTGGCTCAGCAACAGGGTTCAGTTTAGCCCCGCATTCAGGACACTCATCAGAGTTTGGCACCCAAGCCCCACATTTTGAGCACTGAACAAATATTCCTACTACCTTCGGGAAGAATGCCCAAACAATTGCGTCCCTTAAAGTTCCTTCACCAATACCCACTCTCAGTTCAGAGAGAACAGTTCTTACAATATACAACGCCTCTCTTGGAGAAGCATTTGACAAGAGTTCAGAGATAATTCTTATTTTTATGTCTGTGCTGTTTTGACCCTCAATCTTTGCAAGCTTCTGCAAGTTCTCAAACACCTTTCGTACAGTTAGCTCCTTGCTGAAGAGTTTGCTCTGCTTCTTCTTTTTTGTTAAAATCTCTGCGACCTTACCAAGGTCTCCAAGTTTTCTCCAGTATTCTTCTATCTCATTTGAGGAGTAACCAGTTGCGTTGCTTATGGCTTTTATTATCATCTTTGAGGCAACGCCTATTTCTCTCTGGTCACATTCGGGAAATACTTTGCCCTGGACGAGAAGTGTTACCTGCTCTAAATCATCATCTTTAGTTGTCTTAAGAAGCTTTGATAGTATGTAAGTTTTATTTAATCTTTTACTTGTGCTTTCAATCTTTTCAAAGTAATCTATGAAGGTTTTGTAGAGCATAACCCTTTAAACAGTGCTTTTTTTATTAATCTTTTGGCTTGACTAAAACATTAGAGGATAAAACCTTGCTACAATTAAAATTACAAGTATATTTGCAGACGCATACAATGTTACCAATAAAATTATTAAGATTATGCTTGAGGTGATTACATCACTCTTAAATAAATTTGAACACAGCTTTATTAAAAGTGCAACTGAGGTAAAGAGTCCTGTTGCAAATACTATTATGGCAAGCAAACTCATTAGATAATTCCAAAAAATGCCTCCAGGCACTATACTTAATAGAGCTGATATTAAGTATCCAACTGAGAACACACTTAAACTTAAACTAACAGCGTTCAACGCTTTTGTGTAATCCCCACTCTCTTTGAGTATGGTGAATCCGATAAAAATCAAGTATGCAAAAAAGTATGCACCTATGAAAGTTGCGAGAAATGTTGCAACTGCAACACCTACACTTACACTTGACAAATTTTTTGTGACAGATAAGCTTGCAAGTGAGACAATCAAAGATGAACTTAGAATCAGGAAGAAGGGGTCCCAACTCTCTTTCTTTTTATCAAATCTCTTTGATATGTAAATTAAATCCTTAATCAGATTAAGCATGGTCTCACCTCTTTTTCTTTAAAAACACATCTCCATTTAAAAAGGTTTTGTTTGTTAAAAAGTTTTTTAAACAAGTTAATGCTACTTAAAGATTCACATGCATATCCGAATACTTGCGAGCGCGGACCTTCACGGAGATATCAAAGCTGTTAAGAAGGTTGTGAAATATTCTCATTTAGCAGATGTTGTAGTTGTTGCAGGAGACCTATCTAATCTTGGAAATAAACTTAGGAAAACCCTTGTTGAACTTAACAAGAGCAAAGTAAAAGTGTTAGTTGTTCCAGGCAATCATGAGACAGAGGAACAGCTGATTGCAGAGAGCGTAGACCTTCACAACATAATAAATTTGCATAAGAGCTTTTTTATGGTTAAGAAAACTCTCTTTTTGGGATACGGCGGTGCAAATTTTACAAATACAGAACCTGACTTTTTGGATGTTCAACCATTCTTCCATAGATTGATAGAAAAGAATAAGCCGGAGAAGGTTGTTTTTGTAACTCATAACCCTCCTTACGGCTTTCTTGATGACCTTGGGGGAGAGCATGTTGGCACTTTTGAGTTTACAGAGTTCATGAAGTCTGAAAAGCTTAATCTAATCATCTGCGGACACTTACATGAACATGCCGGCTTGGAAGTTAACTTTAGAAAAACAAAAATAATCAATCCAGGAAAGTTTAGAATGATAGACCTTTTTTAAATCTCCTTCCAGAAAACTTTTATATTACTAAGTTCTTTTATAAGTTCATATGAAGCGGTTTGGTATTGCATTTAGTTTGGGATTCTTGATTCTACTCTTAATCCCACTTGTGAATGCGAATGCAAGCAATTCCACAGCACAATATGACTTTTTTATACATGACAATGAAGTTACAGTTAATGTTCTTTACTCCTTTGGACAGTCAAGGCTTATTGAGCTTAGGTTGAACCTGCCGAAAGATGCAATGAACATAAATCTTAAGATTGATGGAGTTGAGAGCAAGCCAACAATAATCAATCTTGGAAATTATAAAGTGATAAGTATTTATAGGATTGCTAAAACAATCCAACTTTCTTATGATTCTAAATCCATGCTTAAGAGGAACATTTTCATAACTGACCTTGAAAGTCCTTTTTCATTCTCAAATTTTACAATCAAACTCAAACTCGCTCCAAATTACATTCTTGAAAGTCCTGTCAAGAAGGGGACATTCTCCACAGCATCTATTTATCCTGAACCGACAGCTTTGGAAACTGACGGGCAGACCATTAGCTTTGTGTGGGCGTACAACGACACTCCTAAAGGAAAATCTTATCCAATAATTGTGCTTCTTAAACAGAGGACAAACAAGTTTGTTCTTTATACTGTTATCCTTCTTCTTATATTAACTCCTGTAAGCATATTCTTCTTTGTAAAGAAGAAGCCCAAAGTGGAGAAGATTATTATTCGCAAGGTGGACAAAATCTCAAAACATTTAAAAGAGGATGAAGAGCAGGTCCTCAATATTTTGAAGCAAAAAGGGGGAAAATGTGAGCAAGGCACCTTAAGAGTAGTAACAGGAATGTCAAAAGCTAAACTCAGTCAGCTTTTAAAGGAATTAGAAGAAAGAAAACTGATTACCAAGAGAAAACAAGGCAAAAAAAATATAATAATAAGGTTATGAGCAATAATGAACCTTACTGAACAATAATAAGCTCAAATAAGAGTGCTTTTTGTATTTTAATTGACAGTTTTTATAGCAAAACATATATAAATCAATGCTAACTCATGTATAGAACTGCTCAAACTAGAATTCCGCAAAGAGCGGTTTTATTTTTTTATTTTTTAAATAAAATTTTACTTTTAAACAAATGATTTTTATAATTCCCACACAATTCTCTAAGAATGCACAACTTAATCGTAGGTGTTGACCCTGGAACTACAATAGGAGTATCCATACTTGACATTCAAACTGGAAAAGTGAAGTTCTGGTCCAAGCGGAACCTTGGAATAAACAAACTTGTTCAAGCCCTTGTTAAAGAGGGATTTGTTCTTGCAGTTGGCTCTGACAAACTTCCCGCACCTATAAATGTCGTCAAGTTGAGCTCGTTGCTTGGAGCGAAGCTGATAACTCCAAAGAAGAATCTGTTAGAGGAGGAGAAGGTGAAACTTGCATCCACATTTGATTATGGTAATCCTCACGAAAGAGACGCGATAAGTGCAATGCTTACAGCTTACAAGAAGCTGAAACCTCTTCTTAAGAAAATTGACAATGCATTTGAGAATGATAAGAGCTTAAAACGAGAAACATACGAAGCTGTTGTTCAGAGGATTGTGTTTTCAGGTGTGAGTGTGAAAGAAGCTTTTGAGATTGTTAAGCCGAAGCCTAAACTTATTAATGAGAAAGGAGGCACCCTAAAAGTGGGGCAAGATAAAAAGCAGGATAAGGCAGACCTGCTCAAGGTGAAATCTCTGGAGAAGCAAATGAAAATACTCCTCAACGAGAATAGAAAATTGAAGCACAAACTTGAAATCAGTAGAGAGAAAAATAAGGCATTAACACTTATGCTTGCAAAGGCGAGTGATACCTCAGAGAAATCAATTTTGGAAGAACTTAAAAGAGAGAATGAGTTTTTAAAATCCCAAATATCCAACGCAGAGAAGAATCTTTTAAAATTCAAGAAGAAAATTGACACAGCCCTGTCTGATGCAGGGGAATTTGTTGCAGTTCCAAAACTCAAAAATTTATCCTCCAAGAAAGCTGTGGATACAATCTCATCAGCAAGATTCAAGCACTTGTTCATTGATAATCCTAATGAGATATATTCTAAAAAGGACAGCATAAGAAGTGACCATATAAAAGTTATCCTTTACAATAAAAATCCCAATAGAAATGTAAAGAAACTCTTCAACGCGTACTTTGTAAATATAAACTCTGTAAAGGTTTTGTTTGAAACTGATAACTTTCTCATAATTAAAAGTGAGGATTTAAAAATAAAACCCAAAACCAAATTGGATTTTGAAAAAATAGTTAAAGAGTACAGACAGAGGAGGTGCTAATATGAAAAACAAAAACTTTGAACGCTATGATTTGGAGCTTAAGAAAAGAATTATCTCCGCTAAATTTGACAAAATAATTGGACAGGAAAGAGTAAAAAAACTTGTTAAAACAGCCATCTTAAGCAGGAGAAATATTATTCTCTCCGGGCCTCCTGGATGTGGAAAAACAACGCTTGCAAGGAACATAGCCGAAACACTTCCTGAGATTGAGCTTAACAACTGCCCATACCACTGCGACCCAAACAAACCACAATGTCCAGAATGCCTCGCAAAAATTCGCAGAGGAGAAAAACCAGATACAAAGATCTTTTTGGGAGCTGAAAGATTCATAAGAGTGCAGGGTTCTCCAGATTTAACATCTGAAGACTTGATAGGAGACATTGACCCTGTGAAAGCTCTTAAATATGGACCTGCATCAATAGAAGCATTTACGCCAGGTAAGATCTTCAAAGCCAACTATGGAATACTTTTCTTTGATGAGATAAACCGCGCACCTGAGAGAATACAAAATTCTTTACTCCAAGTTTTAGAGGAGAATCAGGTTACGCTGTCAGGATACACAATCAATGTTCCGACAAACTTTATACTCATAGGAACAATGAACCCAGAGGATTCCAGCACAGAACCACTGTCAGAAGTGTTCTTAGATAGGTTTGACATAATAGAAATGGACTATCCAGAAACAACAGACATAGAGGTTAAAATCGTCAAACTGAAAGGTAAAAAGTTCGTTGAGTTTCCTAATCACCTGTTGAGAGAGACAATTCAATTTGTAAGGAATCTTAGGCGCAATGAGAAACTCTCAAGGAAGCCAAGTGTTAGAGCATCAATAGGAATATATGAGAGAGCACAGGCAAACGCTCTACTCAACGGCCGTAAATCCGTAACTCTGAAAGATGTTGAAGAAATACTGCTCTCAGTTTTGGAGCATAGGATTAGCTTAAAGCCAAGTTATAAACTTGAAGAAAATAAGAAGGACCTAATCAAAAGGGAGTTCGAGAAGCTTAAAGAAGCAGTTGGATCTGGGCAACCCGGTGATTCAGTTTAGCAGTCCCGAGAAGAAGGATGTTAAAGAGGCGGAGTCAAACTCAAATGGCAACGGGCAAAATTTGAAGAGAGATAAGCCGAACTACCTTGAGAACATATTTATTATCTCATCTGCAATAGACAGCAACATATTCCTCAACTCAAATAAGCTCTTTGAGGACATAGTCAATAACTTTAAACTTTCAAAGAGAAAGCTTGGAGCAAGATTCATAGAGAAACTTACAGGATACAGTGAAGAGTATATAAAGAGAAACATACACCTGCCGGAATTCAAAAAGGAGCTTAAGCAGAAGATTGATAAAAAGATTGAGGAGCTAAAAAAGGAAGAACTTATAGATAAAGATGGGGCATTGACAGATAAGTCAATCAAGCTGGCCGCTGTTGAACTCCTCAGAGAAGAAGTTGATAAACTTTCAAACTCAACAGGCAGCTATGAGAGTAATGAGAAAACAGATTTGGGAATAGTTAAGGACTTCTCAAATGCTAAACCACGTAGATTTGCAGACATATCCGTTAAGAAGACGCTTAGAGTAGCTGTAAAGAGGATGCACAAAGAGATTACTAAAGATGATCTGAGAAAAAAGGTCCGTGGAGATAAAGGTTCAATAAGCATAATATTCGCGCTTGACTCATCCGCTTCTATGAAAGGGGAGAAACTTAGGGAAGCTAAGAGAGCTGGAGCTGCATTAATTTACAAAGCAATTAAAGACAAGAACCGAGTGGGACTTATAATCTTTAGAAATGAAGTAGTTGCAAATAGGAAACCAAGCAGTGACATTTACTCTCTGATAGAAGACCTTGTGAGAGTTAAACCAAAACAGCAGACTGACATAAGCTTGGCCATTGAAGAATCAATTAAACTGCTCTCCAATCAAAAGGGAGATAAGTATGTAATACTTATAACTGATCTCCAACCGACGAAGGGGGATAAGCCGCTGAAGAGAACTATGAGAGCAGTTTACAGGGCAGTTAATCTTGGAATAAAAATATCTATCGTTGGAATTAACTTGAAAGGAGAGGCAATTGGGCTTGCCCAAAAAATAGTTGATATATCACAGGGCAGGTTGTACCTCACAAAAAAGCTTAATAATCTTGACTCAATAATACTTGTGGAATATGATAAGGTGGTCGGTCTGAATGATTGAAATAGATGGAGCGTTGGGAGGCGGCAGTGTTTTGAGAATTGCTCTTCAAATGTCAATTGTGACCCAGAAGCCGTTTCACATAATTAACATAAGAAAAAACAGGCCAAAACCCGGGGTAAAAGCTCAGCACTTACTTGGCATAACCGCGTTGAAGAAGCTTTCCAACTCGAAGGTTGAAGGGGCTTTTTTAGGATCAGAAGAGCTTACTTTTTATCCTGGAGAGTATAAGGGAGGCCATTTGAACTTAGATGTGGGCACTGCTGGTTCTATTACCTTAGTTCTACAATCCATCCTCCTACCTATGATGCTATTGAAGCCGACAAGCTTAAAAATAGTGGGAGGCACAGATGTTCCATACTCACCAACATCTGACTATTTTAAAAATGTCCTGCTCTTCTACTTTAGAAAATACTCTGAAGTGAGTTTTAAGATTCTTAAAAGGGGATACTACCCGAAGGGAGGGGGAGTTGTTTCTATAAAAACAAGGCCTTACAACTTGGGGCATTACAGACCTCTCATATTAAATAAAGCTGAGGAAGAGTTTCACATCCTCGGCATATCTACAGCGTCAAAGAATCTTATGAATGCTGAGGTCTCTGAGAGACAGGCAAAATCAGCTAGGGAGTTTATAAAGCATCAGCTTGGAAAAGAGGCAGTTATTGATGTGGTTTATTCGGAGGCGTCCTCTCCAGGTTCTTCAATCTGCCTCTGGGCGGTTTTTGAGAATCTTTCAGGTGAAGCATCTTATACTCTTGGAGCTGACCAGCTTGGCAAGAGAGGTGTCTCCTCTGAGAAAATAGGAAAGCTGTGCGCGGAAAAACTTGTTTATGAGGTTAAGCACGGTGTTGTTGATAAGCTGCTTGCAGATCAGCTCATCCCACTGCTCTCAATTGTGGGCGGTTCTATTAAAACCTCAGAAATAACAGACCATATAAAATCAGCAGTTTATGTTGTTAACAAGTTTATTGATGAAAAAGTAGAACTTGACGAGGAAAATAAAATAATAAAGAGAATTTAATGCTCACAGCGTTGCCAATCTTAAATCAGTTTTTAACTCTAATATCTTATAGTAAAGCTCTTTTTTGTCGTCTATGTTTGTCATCTGTTCGTATATCTTGTCAAGTTTTTTTATTATCTCGTTCGCCTTCACAAAGTTTTTGGATGCGATGGCTTCCTTAGCCTCTGCAATTAGCGAGTTTTTCTCTTCAGGGTTAACCTCCGGCAGTGGCTTCAAAAGTTTGGAAACTTTCTTTTTAGGCACAACATCCTCTAAGTTGTGTGCTTTCAAATACAATTGTAATCGCATGTCTTCAATATTCTTCTTCTCCTCTATTAAACGGTATTGTATCCTCAGGAGTTTCTCCTTCTTCTCCTCTAAAGCTCTCTCTCTGGCCTTTATCTCTTCTTCCTTCTTCTTAACAGTTTTTTCCCTTTTCTCAAGTTCTCTCTTGAAGCTTTCATTCTTCTCAACAAGTTTGTTATATTCCTCCTCAAGTTTTGGAATCTTCTTGGATAACCTCTTGTACTCTGCTTTGAGCTTTGGGAGGTCTTTCAACAGCTTTTTAGCTTCTTTAATCTTTTCCTCTTTTTTCTCAACAGCTTTTTCCCTCTTCTGTATGTCTTTCTCCTTATCCTTAACTGCTTTTTCTCTTTCCTTTAACTCCTCTTTCAACTTGTTGAGTTTTTCAATCTCCCTATCAACACTTGCCTTTTTACTTTCAAGTTTATCTATTGATTTGTCTATGAGCAGGAGCTTTTCATTAATCTCTTTCTCTCTCTTTTCAAGTTCCTTTTCGCGCTCTTCAACTTCTAAAATTTTATCAATTACCTCTTCTTCCTTCTGTTCAAGCATCTGCCTATCTTCATCAACAGCTTTTAATTTTGATGAGAGTTCAGCATTTTTCTCGTCAAGCTTTTCTTTGGCTTGACTCAACTCCTCTGTTCTGAGAACAATTTCCTTTTCTTTCTCATTAAGCTCTGCTTCTTTTTCATCAAGCTCTTCAATACGCTTATCAATAATCTCCTTTTGAGCTTGGAACCTCTTCTCCTGTTCATCAATTCTTGCTAAAAGTTCAATAATTCTCTTCTTATGTTTTTCAACTTCTTCCATTAACCTCTGCCTTTCTTTCTCAAGCAGGTCAACCTTTTTCTCATAACCTTGAATGATTATGTTCTGTTCGTTTATTTTGTCTTCTTTTTCCTTAATCTCATCCTCATGTTTCAGTTGCTGCTCAAACATCTGTTTCTCATAAACTTTTATCTTCCGTTTCAACTCTACCTCTGTGTCATTCTTTTCATCTCTCGGAAGTTCATGTGGTTTTACAAGCTTTGGCTTATTATCCTCTTGAATCTTCTCCGCTGCTTTTTCAAGAAGAGCATCCTCAACAGCTTCGGGCGACTCTTCTATCTTCTGCGGTTCAAGGTCTTCAGTAGTTTCGTCCTTATTTAGATACTTATTCAGTATTGAAAGCAGGTCTTCCTTTGTCTTTGCACTTCGCATCTTGTCAGCAAGTTCTTTGTTTTTTAAACTGTGCTCAACCCAATCAGCAAAGTCGTTTTTGTTTTCATTGCAGTGATACTCAAATGTAAAATCATCCATAAACTGCAGAAAAGCTTCAAGTTCGCTTAGAGTTTTTATTTTTTCACCACTTATTAGAACAAGGTCCGAATCTGAATTATAACTTTCTTCTGTTTCATTATTTCCTGCTAAATTCTCATTATTTTTAGGAGCAAGGAGGTTTAAAAGGTCATCTTCTTTCTTGTTAGTTTTCTCATCCGCTTTCTCTTTATTTTCCTCTCCATTTGCTTTTTGCTCTTTACTACTCTTTCTTCTGAATAATCTCGCGAATATTCCCCTCTTAGGACTTTGAACTTTCTCATCTGCTTGAATCATTTCATCTCCCATAAAAATCCCCAATAAAAGTTTAAGAATACGCTTTATATAATTTTGTTATTATTTAAAAATAAAAAATTGTTTTATCCAATAGTTCGTCGGACATCTGTGGTTTCAACGGAATCAACGCCTTCAATACTTGAGAGTTCCTTCTCAATTTCGCTGGTTCCTCCCAAGCTTTCATCCCTGACAAAGTAAATCATTACTGCGTTCAAGCCAAAGGCGACTGGTTGCACTTCAACCTTCCCAACTTCGCCTTTTAATGCTTCTATCTTTGAAACAGCATCCTTTTTGATTTTCTCCAAATCCACACTTGGATCTTTTGGCATAATCCTCAAAGTAACTACAACCTTTGCCATTTTTACACCTCACGGTCCCTCAAATCCGCAGTTTGGGCATTTGTATGGGGTCCCATTTTTCCTGCATGTTGAGCATCTTATTATTTCATACTTGCCACACTTTGGGCACATAAATCTAACAACTCCTTTGTCATTTGTTACATCTTTATGACATGAAATGCACTTCATAAAAACCACCTTAGGTTAGAGAAGAGCTTTCATTTAAAAGTATTGTGGTTTGCTGCTTGTTTCAACAGTCGGACTATCTGCGGAATATCTGCATTTGTTCTTAAACTCAGAGGATTAAAATGAGTTCTCTCAGCTTTGAAGCCCGCATTTCTCAAAAGATGAATTATCTCACTTATCCTGGCAGGTTTTATATTGTACCTCTTAAATAGCAAGTGTGTGTTTATTGTGAAAGGTGTGCTTATTGAAGATTCTTCTTTTAGTAAGGTTATGATTTTTTTTGTTTCTTCTCCAAATTGGTATTTCTGATAGTTCTTTGAAATAAAATCTAAAAATTCTCTGCTAATTAAACTTCCTGTGTAGAACTTTCCCGCCCAACTTAACTTATCTCCACAGTTTGAACATTTGACATCGTTGAAAATGCTGGGCGTAATCTTCCTGCTTAAGCAATTTTTGCAGAAGGTTAAGTATTTGTGGTCTTTAAATACTTCAGAAGATTTTTTTCTTCCTTTAATAACTCTCATAAAAATTCCGAAGTGATGTTTGTAATAATAAGCAAGTATGGGTTTAAGTGCCTTGTCCTGTTTTGCTCCTTCAATTTGAATAGCTCTTATTAATATTCTTAGGCCGAATTCATGCTTGAAATCAAACTGCTGAGGAACTGCATCGTATCTTCTCATACACGCTTTTGGGTAAGTTCCAGATAAGGATGCTGTGTCTGTTGTTGTTAGAGATATAACCCCCCTGTTCTTTACGCTCCGAATGCTCATGTAGAGATATTTGTTTATGTCTTCAAAAGGGTCAATGTGAATAAAATCAAAAAACATAGGACTTGAAAGTAGAGATAAAGCTTCTCTGTTCAAAACTTTTACTTTAAATCTGCTCTTGTTGTAATCTAACATGCTTAAATTCTTTTTTATAATTTCTGTGCATGCTTTTGAATAATCATTTATGAAAACATCTGCACTTGCCTCTGAGCATTCCTTTATTATTCTTAAAGACCTAACGCCTGAAGCAGCCATTAAGTCAAGAAAAGATACTCTCCCCTTGTTTAGTTCCTTTGATAAGAAATCCAAGACAGCAATGGTGAAGTCCCGGCTAATTCTCATCATGGGATTGTAGAATATTGAACCTTTAGTTTTTAGATTGTTCTCAGCTGAGAGAAAATCTACAGAGCCCTCATGAAATACCCTCATTTTAACTGAACTCATAAACAATTATTTCCACGCTTCATTTAAATATTTGATGCTTCTGTGATTTCCTCAGTTAAATATTTAAAACAAATGACTTTCTTTTTTTCTATGTCTGAAATACAAAAAGTTTTTAGGAGCCCAATATGTGTTGTGGTTGGGCATGTGGACCATGGAAAGTCATCCATACTTGACAAGATTAGGGGAACTTTTATTACTGCGACAGAAGCCGGAGGCATAACTCAAGAGATAGGAGCTTCGCTTATACCATCATCCACAATTAAAGAAGTGTGCAAAGACCTTCTTAAAAATATTAAGATAAGATTTGACATACCTGGGCTGCTGTTTATAGATACTCCTGGACACGCAGCATTTCACAGTTTGAGGAAGCGGGGGGGCAGTTTAGCAGATATCGCTATTCTCGTTGTTGATATAAACGAGGGGTTCAAACCACAAACAATTGAATCAGTTGAGATTTTGAAGGAATATAAAACTCCTTTTATCATTGCAGCAAATAAGGTTGATTTGATACCTGGATGGAGAACTAACAATAAACCAATACTCTCATCCATAAAAGGTCAGAGTCCCGAGGTGCAGAGGAAAATAGACGAACAAATATACTCCTTAGTCGCATCTCTATATGAGCTTGGCTTCGAGTCAGAAAGGTTTGACAGAGTTTCTGACTACACAAAGCAAGTTGCAATTGTTCCTGTCTCTGCAAAAACAGGAGAAGGCATACCTGAGTTAATAATGACTCTCACAGGGTTAACTCAAAAGTATCTCTCTGAAACTCTGAAAGTTAATCTTGGAGGAACAGCCAAAGGCACTATACTTGAGGTTAAAGAAGAAAAGGGGCTTGGGGAAACGCTCAATGTTATTCTTTACGATGGAATCTTAAGGAAGAAAGATGAAGTTATTATTGGAAATATAGGTAAGCCAATCGTTACAAAAGTGAAGGCGATTTTAGAACCTCTCCCATTAAATGAAATGAGGGATAAGCATGCAAAGTTTAGGCAAGTTGAAGAAGTTAGGGCTGCCGCAGGAGTAAAGCTCATAATTACCTCAGATGAAGAGGTTCTCTCCGGAATGCCAATATACTCCTCAAATGGGAATTTGGAAGAACTTAAACAAAAAGTGGAAGATGAAGTTGGTCAAGTCATAATTGAAACTGATAGAGAAGGTATAATTGTTAAAGCAGATTCTCTCGGCTCTTTGGAAGGAACCCTTTTTATGCTCAAAAAGGAGGGCGTGAAAATAAGGTCAGCCTCTATAGGTAAGATAACTAAGAAAGATATAATTAATGCTGAGTCGAACTCTGAGGAGAGCAACAGAGTTATTCTTGGATTCAACACATCTTTAACAAAGGAGGCTCAGGAATATCTAAACAGGGTGGGAAAAGAAAAGGTAAGGGTGATAACTAGGAATATTATCTATGAGCTTTTAGATGATTACAAGCAATTCTTAAAGGAGTTAGAGCGTAGAAAAGTTGCAGAGATACTTTCAAAAACGATGAGACCTGTGAAAATCAGAATACTTCCACAGTTCATATTTAGGCAATCAAATCCTGCAATTGTAGGTGTTGAGGTGGAACTTGGAACGCTGAGAGCAGGGATAAAACTGATGAATGATAAAGGCAAGGAAGTTTGTTCTGTAAGAGCAATACAGGTTGACAAAAAAAATGTTGATTCTGCAGAGCAGGGTAAACAGGTCGCTGTTTCGCTTGATGGAGTTACCATAGGAAGGCAAATATCTGACCACGAAGAATTATACTCTCACATTAGCGAGGAAGATTTTAGGACATTGAAAAAGTTTAGAGATAAACTCTCAAAGAGTGAGATTGAAGTTCTTAAGGAAATAAGTCAAATTATGAGGAAAGAGAATCCTCTCTGGGGAGTGTAATGAGACAAATAAACATTTTGAACACGAGGGAAAAGAAGAGAATAATCCATGAGATAAAGGATAGATTCGCGTTTGATTCATCAATCCTTGATCATTATGTTTTTTTAAGAGCAGGACAAAGGGTTTACATAACCAACAGAGCCCTGTCCAAAATTGACACTGACAAACTTAGGATTGACAACATCGGGCTTTACATAGCCACAATAGAGGATAAACTTAAAACAGGCAGGATAAGGTTGAGCATTGAGGGGTCCCAACTTATAGGTCCAAGTGCTGAGAAGAATGTTCTGAAGATTGACAGCAGAGAATTTAAAATTTGGATATCAGGAGGGGATTTACAAGTTGAAAACACTCATGGTTTGGAATCGGGATTTGTCATAATAAAATTTGGAGATGACTACGCAGGTTCGGGCTTGTTCATAAAGAGTCAAGGAATTGTAAGAAATTATATTCCAAAAGAGAGAAGGTTAAAGAACTTCTTTGAATGATTTTAGAGAATGCATTATATATGAAAGTTCCAGATGGAATCATTGAACTGGTGAAGATTCTTCAAAACAGGGCCTTTACTCATTGATAAGATGTCTTTGGAGCTGTAAAGTGATAAAGCAACTGAAATAGGTCTGTGCTTCTCATCCTCAACAATGACAGGAGAATCCTTATCAAAGTCAGATACTTCTAATATGCCCGGCCTCATAACATCTGCTCCATTAAGGATAAACTTAACCGCACCCTTATCTACGGTAACTGTTGGGAGTATCCTCCTTAGCTCTTCACTGCTTAAAACTGCTTTTAGTGTTGGGAAAATTCTGTCTTTATTGTAAAAGAACACAGCACTTTTGTTATAGAGGATGACCTTAACTTTGGCATCAGCCATAAAAAGCTCGTCGCCCTTTTTGAAAGAAACTCCGAAGCTTTCAATATCCTTATTTAACGCTCTTATTTCCTTGTTGCTCAATCTTTTAATTTTCATTCTCACTTGAAGACAATGGATGCATAGCTAACGCTGTTTCTGTAATTATTGATAAGGTCTCCGGAAGTGTAGTACTGTAGAAAATCTGGTTTTCTATTAACCATCATTCTCAGAAGAGTGGCTATGGGAATCGCACCGCAAATCGTTGCTCCTGTGTTCTCAATATATTTTAAGAAGCCCTCATCATCACGCTTCTTTATCCATTCAATAGCACCTTCATCAAGCTTCTTTATATTGTCCCTCACATCTAAACTGAATGGGATATATCTATACGCGTTTCCATAATGGGTGAAGTCGCTGCTTGCAATTACTGTCACATCTCTGTTTAGGTCAATAATTCCCTCTTTGAGGTCTGTTGCAAACTGCTTGTAATCAACATCATCCGAAAGCACAACAGGGAGAATTTTCCAAGATTCAACATCCCTATTTATAAATTGCAAGAAAGGGAGCTGAACCTCAATACTGTGCTCCTTCATGTGAGGCAAGTCATCCTCTTTTATTGTTCCCTTTCTTATTAAATAATCTGCAAGCTTTTTATCGGTTCTTACAACACCGAAAGGTGTTGAGAACGCAGCGGTTGTTATTCCAGAACCTCCCATGCCTGTATGATTTGGTCCTAATATTACATAGGTCTCCGCAGGCTTTGCTTCGCCCAGTTCTTTGTAAGCCCAAGCTGCTGCTGGCCCTGAATAAGAATATCCTGCATGCGGTACAATAGCTCCATATACAAATCCTGTCCTGTTCTTTATAGGCAGAGCTCCTGGCCCAAAATCATCCTTGAATGCTTGTTCTATCTGTTGTTGCAATAATTTCGGGTTTGACTCATAAAAAAGTCCTGCTGCGACTGGTTCTCGAATTCTCATAAATTAACAAAAGTTATAATCATATAAAAATTTTGTCATAAGCTTTTTCTATTTTTTAGTAACAGCAAAACTTTTAATAAAAAGCATTTCTTATTCAATAAAAAGTATAAAAATAATGAGTTATTTCACATTCAATAAGCAAAAAAGGGGTGGTAATTTTGTTTTTTAGAAAAAAGAAGAAAGTTGAGAAAGCGAAGCTTGACAGTAAAAAAGACGATTCAAATCAGAGCATGCAAGATATTTTAGGTCTGCCTTCTAACACTTCCTCTAAAAATACATTACCTAACATGCCACCTGCTCCAAATCCATCTCAAAACAGTCCTAATTCAAATGTGTTTAACTCTAATCTTATCCCACCTGCACCGTCGAATTCACAGATTAACGCAATGTCTATAACAAAGCCAAAAGAGGCTCCGAATGATGCACTTATTAATGAGAAGTCAAAGCTGTTTGAGCCATTCAGAGCAAACAGCTTAAGCAACCCAAATGCAGATGAACTTAAGAAAACAGTCATTGACAATGAGAAAGAAATAGGTAAAATTGCTTCAGACATCTCCTCATCAGCTAGTCCAAATTTAAAGTCAGATAATCAGGACTCATACAGCTCAGAGGACATTTCTCATAATGAACTTGACGAGAAATACAACGCTGACTTATATGATTATGAAGATTCAGATACAGATGTTCTTAACAGTTCATCCTCAGTGGATATTCAAGAAGAGCCGAAGGATAAATTTGTAAGCATAGCCGCGTATAAGCAGGCCACAAAGGAGCTTAATGTCATAAGAAAGATTCTATCAGAATCAAGCACTCTGCTTGAGGATGTTAAGTCCAATGTTCAGGAGGAAGCGAAGAATTTTTCAGACCTCAAATTGAAGTTGGAAGATGTTGAGAGGAAAATAATCAACCTTGACCAATCCTTATTCGGTGAGGACTAAAATGAAAGAAAACGATGAGATGCTCTATACAAAACTGGACAATTACTCAGAGATATTTGGACTATTTACTATGTTCAAAAGCAAGCTTAGAAACCTGAAGGTCATCCTGTCAAACATAGATGATATAAGAGAAAGGGAAAATTCTATAATCAACAACTGGGAGTCCTCAATCAAAGATATCAATGAAAAGATAGATTTCATTGATGAAAAAATAAAACCTGAGTGAAAAAATGGCAGATTACTTTGTAAAAATAGTGGATGTTAAGACGATAAGGAGAGCTTTACTCAGTGCTTCAAAGGAGACAATAAATCTTCTCTTGGAGTATGAGAAGCTGAAATCTCTCAGAGATGAGAAGCTTGAAAACATAAAGGAAGCTAAAGAGCTCATCGCAGAGTTAAAACTAATCATTCAAAATTTAAAAAAGCTCATGCCAAAACTCTCAGAGCCGAGTGATGTTCCCTTATCTGTTGCTAAAAGCACAGAGAATAAATCTCAAATTAAGGAAGAGTTTAACCTTGAAGAACTTGAGAGGGAACTTCTTGAGATTGAGAAGAAAATAAAGAAGATTTAATTCTTGCTTAGTAAAGTTTTTAAATTATCCTAAATAACTACTTCTCACACTTGCGGGGGTAGCAAAGCCTGGTCAAATGCGCAGGACTTAAGATCCTGTCCCTCAGTGGGTTCCTGGGTTCAAATCCCAGCCCCCGCACTTCTCCGAATAAAAAACTTTATAAAAGAAAACTAATCACTAATTTTATTCTCGGGTCGGTAGCTCAGCGGGAGAGCACCACGCTGAAGCCGTGGGTGTCCGGGGTTCAAATCCCCGCCGACCCATCTTCAAAAATGAACCTCAAATTAATATATGAAAAACTTCTATCTGAATATGGAGAACAGGGATGGTGGCCCATTATTATTAATGAGCAGGGGAAATATCACTCTGTTTATGATAAAGAATTCAAAAATAAGAGTAGGAGTTTGGCTGAAAAATTTGAAATATCAGTCGGAGCCATACTGACGCAGAACACTTCTTGGAAAAATGTGGAGAAAGCTCTCATTAATCTTAAAAAACAGGGATTACTAACACCTAACAAACTTATTAAGAAAGATGTTAAAGATTTAATAAGGCCTGCTGGTTATTACAATATTAAAGAGAAGAAGTTGAAAACATTTTCAAAGTTCTTTCTTGAACACAAGTCCGAATTTGAGCATAACTCCGTATCGAGAGGGGAACTCTTATCCATATGGGGGGTCGGCAATGAAACCGCTGATTCCATACTACTCTACGCCATGAACAAACCCTTTTTCGTCGTGGATGCATATACAAGAAGATTTTTCTCAAGAATTGAGAACCACTTTGATTTTTACAGAAGTTATGATGAGGTTCAATCATACTTTCACAAAAAACTTCCTCATGACTATAAACTCTTCAATGAATTCCACGCGCTGATAGTTCAGCACGCCAAGGTGCATTGTAGAAAGAAGCCCATATGCGATGGCTGTCCATTCAATACTGTTAAAAGAGTTTTCCGTTGAAGTGGTTCATTAATTCATCACGCATTTGTTCCTTTTCCTTTATATCCTTATTGATTTCTTCTTTGTCTTCTTCAGTGTTGTCATAAATTCCGTTGACTAAATTAATCCTTATGTGGTATTTTACTTCTGAACCTTCCTTAACATTTACTAAAATTGCTCCGCTGTACTCAATTTGATTACTCTGTGTTGTTGTTTCTTTATGCTTATACTCTAACTCTAAGATTTGATTGTTTTTAATGTCTGAAGCAATTTGATTAAAAAGTTTGTTCACAAATGACTCTAAGTTTTCATGCTTCTCGTTGAACTCAAATTGCTGTTTTCCTAAGTCGTTCTTTATTGAAAATTCAATTTTGTTTGGGTAGTAATTAATCTCCTCTTCAAAAGTTCTTCCTGCATTTATATATGCTCTTCGCATAATTTGTTCGTTGTTGAAGAAGTTATTTTCCACTACCTCTTTAGGTTGTATTCTCTTCTCTTTGAATCCATTAGCAGGATTACGGCCGTTAATTGGATTTCCAAAGGGGTCATCCTCTCTTACATGATGAATAAGCTTTCCCATACTAAGACCAATTTAGAACTCCTATATAAATTTTGTTATTTGGAAGTAATGAAAATAAAAATTGTTTAGATTTGTGAGGTTCCTCTTGTCTCTTTTATCCTCTAAATTTGTATTTCTCAAGGGGCGTGTCTATAAATCCATTTTCGTCACTATTAGGAGAATATGGGTCGTATTTAGGATCATTTATACCTCCTATTCTTCTTTTATATATTCTTTCTTCTTCACTTACATTAACTATAAATAATCCTCCCTCAGGACTTACAACTAATCCCAGACCCTCAGGAAGACGTAGTACTCCTACCAGTTCTCTGCCTTCCCCTAGCCTTGCGTATACTTCCCATTCTTTATTTTCTGCTTTGTATTCCATGTTTTTTGGCGTTGTTGTGGAGAAATTTCTTGTTCCAGTGTAAAATTCAGTTGCTTTGTACTCTAAAGAATTAGCTCCATCTCTCTTTATTTTTGGGATTGTTTCTTTTGTTCTCATGCTTTTTAGATTTCGTATTAAATCTGTTAAGCTCATAATTACTTTAAGGTTATTTCATTATATATAATTTTCTGTTTTATATGTTAATTCATCATTCAACACAATAACGATTGAGAAGAAATCTTTACAAATGGGATTAATACTTAAAATTAAAAATAGGTTTAGAGTTGTTTGGCGTTGACAATGCCGTGCTGTCCAGGTCTTGATGTTACAACTGCCTTTCCAACTTCTGTTTCAATAACTGCTCCTTTTGTTATTATATTTCGTCTAACATAATGTCTATTTGCAGGGTTCTCAACGACCTTCTTTATTTTAACTTTCTTCGCCTTGCCATCCTTCATAATCACGTTGGCTTCACTAGCTGTTAAGAGTTTGTTCTTCGCATTTCCGCCGAGAGTCCTTACCTTCTTGAGTTTTGACTCCTCCTCAACCTTTGTGAATGCGGGCTCTCCAGCTGCATATCTCTGCTTTTTCTTCCTAAAATCCTTGTAGCTTCCCCCACTTATCTTTTTCCTTGATCTAAACTGTGACCTTGCCATTTAACTCACCTACTTTCCAGGTTTCTTCCAATTGTATTTTCTCAACTTGCTGGACTTTCCGTAGCCGCAATAACTGCACACTCCTGTTTTTACATTGTAGGAGATGTGGCCACACCTTCTACATCTGATATGGACGCTCTTCTTTCCATGCTTCCCCATTGATGGTGTTCCCTTCATTCTGATTCACCTACTGAGGTGATATTGTTGTGATAGTATCTCCTCTTATGAAGACAACTCCCAACTTTCTCTGGAGCTCGTTGTTTATATGCTCTTCAGCATCTTCAAGCACAACATTTATGTGAATGTCAAATGCTTTGAGTTTTCCAATGTATTGCTTTCCGCTCTTTAATTCAACTATTACTCTTTTATCTCTCGCCTTGTTTAAGGCATCTAATGGTCTTGGTGGTTCAGTCATTTTTATTCCCCCTTTAAAATCAAAAACTTATAAGGAGTGAGGTTTATGTGTTCTTTAAAAAACTTTTGTTTTTATGATGTTCAAAAAGTTTTCTCCATATGAACAATTATTAGAAAGTTTTATTAACACTCACAGCTTTTCTGATTGAGGTGATAATGTGGTTCCTTTAGCATCTACGCTTGTATCCTTGCTTGTCATATTGGTAGTGTTGTTTTTGGTTTTTAAGATTGTTCATGTTGTTCTGAAAGCTGTTGTGATTGTTGGACTTCTGCTTCTCGTTATCATTGGCTTGGTAGGGTTTTTGTCATATAGCAACGGCGTAACTCTGCAAAACAGCTTTGTTAATGGAACCAACTCTTTCCTGCTTGTGAACAAAGATTATGTCATAACAGGATTCACGCTTATGAATTCTGAGCCAAAGTTCATTCGGAATAATCAACTTTGGGATTTGTCTCAAAACTATTCAAAGGATCCAAACAATCTACCGAAGATTCTGAACTCTTCATACGTGTTTGCGTTTAAGATGTCTGCTTTCAACTCTTCAATAACTGTTGATAACTTTGAACTTCCATACTCTGAGGTTAAGAAGTTGTTTGTGAGCAACACGCCTATCAAGGACTTGTCTAATTACATCGCTGATAAGAAGGATATTGACAGCAAGTTTGTCATGGCTAAGTTGAACTCCTCCTTCAATGATTCTACACTTAAAGCATACCTCTTTTCTGAAGAAGTTGATTCTTCTGCAAAGAATCCAATGTTCTTCTTCAATGCTTACAAGAAAGGTGATTTAGAGGTTTATCCAAAAACCATACTCTTTAGAGTTTTGAATTATGTTCCTGAGTCATTTTTGAAGAGTTTAACTTCAAAGGTGGCGGACAAATTGGAGAGGTGATATTTTATGGGATTTAACTTAAAGTTTTGGAAAAAGAGAGATGATCTAGATGCACTTAAGGAGGATATTCTGAAAGATGCTAAAGTTAGTGCTGAGCCTGACCCTCTGAGTTCTAATGTTGAGCAGACAAACCTCGGTGTTTCAAACACGCCTCAGCAGAGTTTTCAGGAGCCGTTTCAGCAGAGAAGCTTTCAGCAGCAAAGTTTTAATCAAAATCCTTATTCAAACGAGCTTTTCAACAAGAATTTGGAGGTTATATCTGCTAAACTTGATGCAATAAAGGTTTCAATTGACTCTTTAAACCAGAGGATTACAAATTTAGAACAGCAAGTTAAGAATAGGTGGTAAGGAAAGAAACTCAAAAGAAGAAAAATGTTTTAATGCGTTTTATTTAGAATCTTACTTTTTTTACTCCCAACTTATCCAGTTATATTTCCCCAACGATTTAGAATAAATTTCATCGAACTTTTTTTTAATCTCTTCCTTCATTTTCTCTTTAATCTTCTCTTCTTTAGTTATCTTAGTGTTATCTAAAAGTCCTGATTCTTGCATTGCTTTTATTGTCAAATAAACTGCATTTATAGATTTTAATTTATCTTCTATTTTCCCTTCTCCCTCAAACAGATCATTAAATTTCTCATTTATAAATGTGGTTGATATAAAATAATTAAGAGCATACTCCTTTGTAACATTCTCTTCTTTCGGTTCTTCCTCTTTGTTTAATATGTATCCTTTATCTTTTTCAAAGAAAGTTATTACCTTATCTATTGTAGTCTTCTGTTCTGGGAGTATTTGATGCAAATATTCTTTGATTTTTTCTACGCTTGGAATTTCTTTTAAAGTTTTCTCTTTACTCTCATAAGGGAATATTTTTTCTTCATTGATTAATCCTTTTTGAATGATTCTTTCTATGGTATCATCAATAACACATAATTCGCAATATTTTCTATCTTTTTCATTCATTCGTCCTAAAACTCCATTCCTAATCGCTCTTACTATTCCTATATAAACTGAGTAAGGATATTTTGTTTCTGTTTTTTGGCTGTTTTTATTATCAGTTTTTATTAAATCTTCGTCTTTTAAATACTGAACGGTTCCCCTAACTAATTTTTTAACTTTATCCTTCTTTATTTTTTCCTTACATATTGCAGAGGGTTCATACTTGTTTATTATTTCTTCCAGTTTTGAATTTTGATTATCCATCTTTAACACCTTAATAGTGAGAAAGGTCTATTATTTATAAATCTTTCGTTTTTTATTACTTATGAGTGACTATCTCTTCTTCATTTGATTTTATTTTTATCTCTTCTAAATGTTGAGTAATTCTTCTTTAAATCTTTGAAGATCCTTTTATTGCTGCTCCAATCTAAGCTTTCTTCAAGAACTTCTATGAAGTTTGATACAGGGATTATCTTTATTTTCTTCAGCTTTTCCTCATCAATAATAACATCTTTTATATTTGATTTTGGGATTATAATCTCTTTTATTCCAGAGTTGATAGCGGCTTCAACTTTTGAGGACACTCCTCCAACAGGTAGGACCTCTCCAAGTATGGACAATGAGCCGGTCATGGCAACATCCTGCTTCACAGGAATGCCTGTTAGTGATGATATGATTGCTGTTGCTATTGCTATGCTGGCTGAGTCGCCCTCAACGCCTTCGTATGTTTGTAGGAATTGTATGAAGACCTGTTTCTTCTTAAGTTCCTGGCCAAAGTACTTCTTCACTATTGCAGACACATTTATGACAGCCTCCTTGGCTATTTTGCCAAGTTTTCCAGTTGCTACAACATTGCCCGTTTCTTTCTCAGAGTCAGTAACCTCTGCTTCTATGGGGAGCATAATTCCTGAGTATGAGTTGCCTGAGCCCATAACTGCCAAGCCATTAACTCTGCCTATTTCCTTTCCTTTTGTTTTGATAACTTCATACTCTTTCTTTCTCTCGATGTATTTGTCGGCTATTTGTTTCTCTAAGGTTTTAGCTATTTTCTCAGCTTTTATAACATGTTTCTTCGTAACATACTTTGCGTTTTCTTCTCTTGCAACATCTCCTGCAGCTCTAACCAAGCCGCCAAGTTCTCTGAATCTTAATGTTAAGTGGTTCTTTCTGTTTGCCATCTTCCGCGATTGTTTTATAATCTCTTCAACTGCGTCTCTGGTGAAGTGAGGAATGCGACCGTCCTTGACAACTTCTTGAGCGACAAATCTAACAATCTTATCCCTATTTTTGGGTGTGTCGGGCATTGTTTCATCCATATAAACCTCATACCCATACCCTCTTATTCTTGACCTCAAAGCTGGATGCATATGCTTTAATGTCTCTAAATTCCCCGCGGCTACGAGTATAAACTTGCAGGGCACGGGCTCTGTTCTTACCATAGCCCCCGCACTCCTTTCGCTCTGTCCAGTTATTGGGTACTTACCCTCTTGCAGAGCGGTTAGTAATTCTTGTTGGGTTGCTGGGTCTAAAGTTGCGATTTCATCTATAAACAGAACTCCAAGGTGTGCTTTGTGTATCATACCTGCAACAACCCTTTCATGTGCAGGAGTTCCGAGACCCCCACTTTGAAATGGGTCGTGCAGCACATCTCCGAGTAGGGCTCCTGCATGTGCTCCAGTAGCATCTAAGAATGGTGCTTCTTTTCTGCCATAATTATCCACAATTATCTTTGGGACATTATTTGTATTGTTGGTTTTTTTGGTTAGATTCATAAAAACCATGAAACTGACGAGGAATAGCATTCCTCCCAGAAACATTGAGGTAAACATGATTGCTCCAACAGTTGCTGAAAACATTTGTTGATAATAATTAAATGCTAACCAAGGGGAGATTGTTGTGATAAGGAGGAGTATGAACATTATTGCCTGTTGGTTCTTCATATTTCCCATACTCTCAAGCTTTGCTTTCATTACGATTTCTCTGCCTTTTCCTGCAGGAACTGTCCTTATTAATGGTTTATTTTCGTCGTGGGGATTTGGATATGCAAGTATGTCAATGAGCTTTTCTTTCTGTAGAAGTTGTGCCAGAGCCATTCCAAGCATGGATTTTCCGGTGCCCGGCTCACCCATGAGGAGAACATGTCTCCTTTGCTTGGCTGCTTTTTTTATTATCTCTACAGCTCTCTCTTGACCTATTACTTGGTCTATCAGCTTTTTCGGAACCTTTATCTCTTCAGTTGTTTTGAATTTTAGCATGTAGAATTAGTTTTTTCAATTCATTTAAATACTTTTCTTGTGACTCTTCTGTTGTTCATTCTCCCTTTTGCATTCCTCACACATAAGCACCCCATCAACTAAGAAGAGTTCTGTGGCGAATCTCCCACATATCTGGCAGATTCCTGGTCCTGATTTGTTATTTATCGGCTTTCTGTATGCTTCTCTTATCTCATATGTCTCTGCTATGAGTTCAAAGAGTTGGGGTTCTATTTTTAGAATGTCCTTAACTGTTAGAAGCCCAATTAATTTTTTCTTGTAAACTACAGGTAAGTGTCTTATTCCATAGTTTTTCATCTTTTCTAAAGCTTCATATATATCTGCGTTTGATTTTATTGTAATAACTTTCTTTACCATTATATCTTTGATTTTCTTGTTCAAGCTTTTTCCTTCTGCAACGACTTTTCTAACTATGTCATGTTCGGTTACTACACCAACAAGTTTTTCATCCTCCACGACTGGAAGTCCGCTTACCTTCTCTTTTCGCATTAATTCGGCGCAGCTTTTTACTGTCGCATCTGGAGAGATTATTATCGGATTTTTTGTCATTGCGTCCAACACTTTGTAACCTGTTTTCATTGTGCTATCTTGAGTTAGTTAATCTTGCTTATAAACTTATTGCAATGTAAAAATATAGTTCTAATTTTAAGAAAGAATATAAATCATTTAAATAAAAATAAAGAAGAGTATAGTTTTGTTTATCCTAATTTAAGTATCATACCTTTCAGGGATTTATTATTACCTCTAAGTTCTCGTCGTTTAAGATTTCAGCCAAGCTTTCAAGGTCATTTCTCTTTAAACCTCTGTTTATTGTTTTTTCCTTTTTCATTATTTCTTGTATTTCATCTTCATTTGCATTTTCCTTTTCTTCTTTGAATCCTCCTTCTTTACTGACTAACAGAAGTTTTGCGTTTTCCTTGTTTTTTATGTTTGGGTACAAAACAGCATGGTTTTCAAAGAGGACAAGTTCCGCTATTTTATCCTTGTTATATCTAATCCTTACTTTGGCTTTCTCAATCTCTAAGAATCTTTTCCTCTGTACGAATTCTATGAGTTCTCTTATTAACTCTTCTGTGTCTTTGAATGCCTTTTCAAGCTCTGATTTTGTTATCTTTTTGTCTTCATAGAGCTTCTTCCATTTGCTTAAATTTTCAACCTTTTTGAGCAGTTCGCTTCTTACAAATCCCTTTTCAACAAGTTCTTCACGGAATAGTTTTGGAATATCCCTCTCTTTGATACTTTCCTTTCCGACGGATTTTAGTGCTTCCCTTATTACATCAACAGCTGAGTTGTAGAGTTTAAGGACCTTCTCTTCTTCCCTCTTCTTGTATATCTGAGTAAATAATCTGTCTATCCTCTTCAAGAACTTATCAGCATCACTTATTAATTCGTCAATTTCCTTTCCGGTAACTTCCTTCTTAACTCCATGTTCCACATCTTTCCTCAGTTTTATAACCCTTTCAAGCATCTTTGCATATTTCTCTTCTAAAATTCCCTCCTTTTTTACGAAGATTTCTCTTAGGGTTTCAGCTGTCTCTTTCGGGTCTTTTGGAGGCAGTCCATAGAGCATTATTGCTGCTTGAGCAGGAGTCAGCATGGCATAATACAAATCCTCTGTGCCTATGTCTCTAAGTTTACTTTTTACTCTTGGTAGGATTTCCTTACCAGTTGTTTTGAAAAGATCAATCGCTTCTTGACTTGGTTTTATCCTGCCCATCTTTAACAGGTGCTTCCAAGGCATGAATATTCCCCTGTCGTAGAAAGGCACACCATCCCTTAGGAGAGTGAATATTACTGGGTTGGCTTCTTTTAGAGAATCCCAGAACTCCGTGAGTATATAAACCTGTATGTTCAATTTGTTTTTTATTCCTGTTATTTCTCCAGCATCAATGCCGTATTTTATTATAATAGCTCTTAGCTTATCTTTAAGCTCAGCTCTGCTCATCCTTTTCACATCTGTGTCATCTACAACAACCCAGACATCAATATCGCTTTCTTTCGTCGCTCTGCCCTTGACTAATGACCCTGCAAGAACATAGCTTACTATATACTTTTCAAACTTCTTCAATATCATTGTTTTGTGAACTTCTGCAATCTTTATGGCAGACATCATACCCTTGTCATAAATAATTGTTGAAACCGCAAGGTCTTTCAGGATGTCATAATCACCATCATAACATTTCTCCCAAAGTTTTGACAGGAGAAGTGTTTCAGGTTCAAGGTCTTTTGAAATGTCTGAGGCGATCTTTTTCATAACAGCTGAGAGCTTTGCTTCTAATTCCTCCTTGCTCATCTTTTTAGAGTCAGAATCATCAACAAGTACTATGAGTCTTATATGTTCCTTTTCACCTTTATTTTCAGGTTTTTTTGGAAGCAGAGATATACCTAAGATGTAATCTCCAAACTTTTTGACAATTTCCTTCTCAAACTTCTTACTGTCATCTACAATCTTCTTCAGCTTTTCCTTAATTTTTGGGTCAGAAATCATGTTTTTTAGCCCTTCCTCAACAGGACTTTTGTTTTTGTTAAGCGGTTGTTTCTTTTTATTGTTAATTGTTTTCTTTTTGCCTTTTTCAGTCATGAAGACACCTCTTAATAATCATATTTAGTATAATTTATAAACTCTTACTCGTTAAAAAGTATTGTATTCTTTTTATAGTAGTTATTTTAGTAAGATTTTTATATTTGTATTGTCATTTATGTTTATGGCTAAGAGGAAGTCCTTGTTAGAATCCTTAGTTGATGACTCCTTGAACTTTTTAAAGGAATTGAAAACAAAGGAAAACAAGTTTTATGAGCTTTTTTCAGAGAGATTATCAGATAATAAAAATAATTGTTCTGGAACGGAGGAAAATTACACAAACTTATCTTTCTTCCCAGTGAAACGGGCGAAAAGGCAAACGAAGAAAGATTGTAACTCTTCTACTTTGGAAATCTTAGTGTCTTCCTTCTCAAAATCCTTTTTTGGATCTGATAATGAAACTGCCAAAATGGAAGCGTATCATATTCTCGCTATTTATGGAGTTGATACAGATAGCATTGTTGCAACTGTTGAACAAAATCTTTCAAGCAATTCGAGTTTGTTTTATCCAAATATTGAAAATTTGCTTAGGGACACACTTTCTGATTTTTTCTTTAACTACGAGCTTGCTATTTTGTCATATCATGTTGATAAGAAAATTTATGATGGAGAAAGTAAGTCAAAAGGGTTCTTTGTAAAGTTAAAAGATGCGGTTTCAAAAAAGTTGAAGAGTCAAGGCGATTCTTCTTCAGTTGAGTCGTGGGAAGATGTTGTTAATGCAATTGTGGGTATAGCTTATTCCGCATATTTTCATCTGACTGGAGACAAGATAAACTTTTAAATGTGGAAAGCTTTCAAAGAGTATGACTTATATCCCCCTGTGCTTTGCTGAGGAGAAAGGTAAAATAAAAGTGCTTTTTAAGAATCTGTCTTCAGGTAAGAAAGAGTTTGTTCTTTTTGATTTCAAGCCGTCAATGTATGTCAGGAGTGCAGATGTTAATAGCTTAACTGATTTGGGTCTAAATTTTTCTTTAATTCAAGAGCAGGAACTGAAAGTATTCAATAAGCGCGACAAATTCTCAAAGCTTCAATTTGACTCTGTAAGCTCATTTTTTGAGGCCAGAAATAAACTGAAGAAGAGCAAAATTGATTTTTTTGAGGCGGACTTTCCCATTGTGAAAAAGTTTATTTACGATTCAAAGATAAAGCCTTTGTCTGTGCTTACTAATAAAGAACATCCTTTTGAGTCAAAGAAATTTGCCGAGCTTTCTAATTTAAAGGTGTTGGCATTTGACATTGAAACATACGGTGAAGAAATCAACTTTGATAAAAATCCTATTCTTATGTTTAGCTTATACGGCGTTTATAAAGGTAAAACTTTTAAAAAGGTCGTGGCTTGGCTTAAAGATAAAAAGGGTTCTAAAACTCCTCCTTATGTTGAGATAGTTTCATCTGAAAAAGAGCTTTTAGAAAGGTTTGTTGACCTTGTGAATAAATACTCCCCGGATGTTCTTGTTGGCTACTCATCAGACAGCTTTGATTTTCCTTACCTGATTAAAAGGGCAGATGTCAACTCTGTAAAACTCCTCTTTTCTAATTCAAAGCCGAAGTTTAAGCGGTCTAGGTTTCCATCTGTTCATGTAGATTCTTTTATTCACATTGACCTTTTCAGGTTTGTACGAAACTTTGTTGCCAGCTCCCTGAAGACAGAGACATATGACTTGAACAGCGTAGCATCAGAAATACTCCATGACAACAAGGTTGATGTAACTCTGTCATCAATATCCCAACACTGGCGGGACAATGATTTGACATTGTTTTATGAGTATAACTTAAAGGACTCTGAGCTGGCGTTCAAACTATTTGAGGAACTGTTTCCAAATATGATTGAGCTCGTTAAACTTACCTCTTTACCATTATTTGATGTTTCGCGGATGAGCTACTCTCAGATAGTTGAATGGCACCTTATCTCTGAATCAAAGAAGTTCGGAATGTTGGTTCCGAATAAACCAAATCATGATGAAATCTCTGAGAGAACCTCAAGGTCTTATGAGGGAGCTTTTGTGTTCCAGCCAAGTCCAGGCATATATGATAACATCATTGTTTTTGATTTTAAAAGTTTGTACCCCTCAATAATTGATGCTCACAACATATCTCCCGACTCATACAGGTGCTCTTGTTGCAGGAATAAGAAAGAAGCTCATGTCCCTGGTTTTGATAGCTATTGGTTCTGCTTAAAAAATAGGGGCTTTATTCCCGAAGTAATACACTCACTCATTGTGGAGAGGACTAAACTGAAGAGGGTAGTTAAGAGGGACAAGAGTGACAGAACACTTCTTGCTAGAGAAAGAGTGCTTAAGAAGATAACAAACTCTATGTATGGTTACTTGGGATTCTTCGGGTCGAGGTGGTACTGCTTTGAATGTGCTGAGAGCATAACTTCTTATGGCAGGTATTATATACAGCGTGTGATACACGAGGCGGGGGATGCAGGTTTTAAAGTTATTTATTCAGATACTGATTCTATCTTTATGAGTTTGGGCACTAAAACGAGAAGAGATGCCGAGCGTTTTGTGGAGTCTATTAACAAATCCTTGCCCGGACTGATGAACTTGGATTTTCAGGGTTTTTATCCAAGAGGGCTTTTCGTTAGTTCAAGAGGATCCTCATCAGGAGCTAAGAAGAAGTACGCACTTCTAACTGAGGATAAATCTATAAAGTTTGTTGGTCTTGAATTTGTGAGGAGGAATTACTGCCCACTTGCTAAAGAAGTGCAGAGTAAGGTCGTAGAGATGATTCTAAATGGTGACAAGCGTGAGAAGATTCTAAGTTATATCAAACAAATAGTTGAGGACTTGAAGCACAAACGAATTAAGAATGATAAATTAATAATGAGAACTCAACTTCAGAAAATGCCCTCAAGCTACAAGTCGTATGGTCCGCATGTTGTGCTCGCACAGAAGATGAGGAAGAGGGGTTTTATTGTGCATCCAGGTATGATAATTGAATACATTGTTAAGCCGGGCTCTGGCAGGATTAGTTCAAGGGTTGAAGTCCCTTCTGAGTGCAGTCAGGGATGCTACGACTCTGAATACTATATAACACATCAGGTTCTTCAAGTTGTGGACAGTCTTTTGCAGTTAATTGGTTCTTCAAAAAGAGATGTGCTTTCAAACAACAAGAGTTTAAAGAACTTTTTCTGAAGCAAACTTGCATGTTTTCCTTAATGGACATATTTCACACTTTGGACTTACGGGTCTGCATATTTCCTTGCCGAATGGAACAAACACCTGATTTATTCTCATCCAATCCTTTCTTTTGAACACTTTCTTCAATGCTTCTTCAGTTTCTTTTGGAGTTTTTGTCTTAACTAATCCCAAGCGATTTGATATCCTGTGAACATGAACATCGACGCAGATTGTGTCTACTCCAAAAGCTGTTGCTAAGAATAGATTTGCTGTCTTTCTTCCAATTCCAGGGAGCTTTATGATTTCTTCAAAACTTCGCGGCACTTTACCACCATACTTTTCGTTGATTATCCTACAAATTTCAACAATACGCTTGGCTTTTGTCTTGTAAAACCCAACAGGATAGATCTCCTTTTCAATCTGCTTCTCATTCAACATACACAGTTTTTTTGAAGAGAACTTTTTAATGAA
>Ga0256842_1000630_pt1 | contig 30811 bp, 22 predicted proteins | sample 4559240metaG_FD_185973 | JGI IMG/M metagenome (GOLD analysis project Ga0256842, IMG submission 185973) | Hydrothermal vent microbial communities from Guaymas Basin, Mexico - 4559-240 | ecosystem: Environmental > Aquatic > Marine > Hydrothermal vents | place: Mexico: Guaymas Basin | collected... | reverse complement strand
TTAGTGATTGGGAATAAACGAGTTCCTAAACCCGCAGCAAATATCATAGCTTTCATAATAATTCTTTTAATAATATGTGAAAATACTAAAAATATGTGTTCGTAATATTATGATATTATGAAAATATATTTGAATGATAGATTGTTTTCTTAGTTCCTTTTCTAAAGGAGATGAATAAATTGCAGTTCAATAAATTTCCACATTAAAAAAATATATTGTAATGCAATTTGGTCGGAGGATTTACAAGATTGTTCCGGTTGTAAGTAAATGATATTTGATTGAATAATTTAGATTTTACGGACAATCAAAAATCGTTAATCAACAATCTGCTATCGTTAATCAAACAGTCCTAATCCTTCGTCAATTTTGTTGAACATAATATTTAGAAACAAACATAGAAGGTGAAACTGACATTTCTTTTTCAGAATAGAGGACTAAAAAAATAGAAATATTCAATTATTATGTATGAAATCATTGACCTTGAATGTATCAAATAATTATAGCCACGGGTGTTAACTTGTGGTTATTGAATGAAAATATATAAATCCCTAAGTTTTATGATTATTAATATTAGTTTTCTTCGTACTTTTTTGGCGCAAAAAAGCACCAAAAAAACACCCGCTGTAGAAAAATTTGCTAAAAACTGAAAACAAAATCTAAATCACATAACTGCTCCTTTTGGTCATACTGCGTATGTCTAACGTTCGTCAAACAGGATGTGTTTCTTTACGATTTTATTTTTCAGTTTTATTAACGCAATTTTCCTAATGCGGAAGTCAGATTCTAAACGAATCTGTTTTTGCCACCGCAATTTTTAGCACGGATACAAATTTGGGGTAATTGTATGGTTTATTATCTTGTATTAGTTTTGGGGCATTTATTATGTTCTAATTTTGGAGGATACTTTTATAATAATATATTGACCCTGAAGGGGTCAAATAATTATAGCCACGGGTATTAACCCGTGGCTATTAATTAATATTGGGTGAAGTTTTGGCGGTATTTTTGTTTTGCGTAGGCACGGAGCATTTACAAAAATGGTGACAAAACTGTTATGTAAAAATATTTATGATTTATTATCAAAACAATATGTGTAAGGCATTAACAAGCAATGCAAAAAGAACGTACTTTTGCAAATAATTACAAAAGCGAATAATAATGAAGTTTGAACAATACGATATTTCGGATAAAATAAAGAAAAGCATTGCTGAGCAAGGTTTCCGACGACCTACTGATATACAATTTAAGTCATTTCCGGCCATTTTAAGAGGTGAGGATGTGCTTGCAATTGCGCAAACAGGTACAGGAAAAACGGCAGCTTTTGCTATTCCTATTCTTAATATTCTTGAAAATCGTAGAGCAAAACACAGCACAAATGCTGTTCGCTGTGTGGTTATGGCCCCAACTCATGAGCTTGCTCTTCAATTGGAGAAAGTATTTATTGCATTGGCAAAATATCAAAATATTTCCATATTAAGTATTTATGGCGGAGTGGATCAAGCTCCACAGAAAGCTAGACTTAATGAAGGTGTTGATATACTTATTGCCACTCCTGGTCGATTATTCGATTTGCGCTCACAGGGTGACTTAGACCTTTCTAAGGTAGAAATACTTGTACTTGACGAGGCTGACCATATGCTTGATATGGGTTTTATAAACGATATTAGGGATTTGATAAAGCATATTCCTAAAAAGCGTCAAACATTATTCTTTTCGGCAACAATTAATAAGAGTATCAAAAAGCTTGCTTATTCGCTAGTACGTAATGCAATACGTATTCAAATTTCACCAAAAGACCCTGTGGCTAAGAATATTGACCACGCTATGGCTTATGTTGAGATGGATGATAAGCGTTTCTTTCTGGAGGATGTAATTAAGAGTGAGCCTGATAAGAAAATATTGGTTTTTGTTCGGACTAAGGTTAGAGCCGAGCGAGTGAAGAAAGCAATGGAAAGAGTTGATATTATTGCTGATACAATACATAGTGACAAAACTCAGGACGAGCGACTTGATAATATGAAGCGTTTTCGTGATGGAGATTTGAAAATTTTAGTTGCTACCGATGTAAGTGCCCGTGGAATTGATATTCCTAATGTGGATTTTGTAATAAATTACGACCTTCCAGAAACTCCTGAGAATTATGTGCATAGAGTAGGGCGTACTGGTCGTGGCGATAGAAAAGGGCAGGCAATGTCATTTTGTAGTACCGAAGAATACGAAATTCTAGAAGAAATAGAAGAAAGCTTAGGAAAACCAATTAATAAAATGGAAATTTCCAAAACTGATTATAAAAACACCATAAAAATATCTGGCGAAAAGGAAAACGACTGGAAAAAAGTTATGGGCGATATCGTAATCGAAGACGAAGAACACCGTAAGAAGAAAAACAGGAAGAAACGTAAATAAATTAGTAATCAGTAAACAGTATTCAGTCTACAGTCTATAGTCAATTGAATACTGCTGACTGAATACTGCTGACTGAATACTGCTGACTGAATACTGAGGACTGCTGACTGAAAATTTTAAAACCGTTCTATATTCGCTCCAATTGCATTAAGTCGTTTATCAATATACTGATAACCGCGGTCTATTTGTTCAATATTATGAATTGTGCTTGTTCCTTCTGCCGAAAGTGCTGCAATAAGTAGCGAAACTCCTGCTCTAATATCTGGTGAAGTCATGCTAATTCCTCTTAGGTTTACTTGTCTAGCATGGCCAATAACAGTAGCTCTATGCGGATCGCAGAGAATAATCTGAGCTCCCATATCTATAAGCTTATCCACGAAGAAAAGTCTACTTTCAAACATTTTTTGATGAATAAGAACTGAGCCTTTTGCTTGAGTAGCAACAACTAATGCTATGGAAATAAGGTCAGGAGTAAAGCCTGGCCAAGGTGAATCGGCAATGGTAAGTATAGAGCCATCAATATAAGATTCTATTTCGTATCTATCTTGCGCAGGAACTAAGATTGAATCACCTTGTAATTCCATTTTTATTCCCATACGTTTGAAAATCATTGGAATCATTCCCAACTCTTTATAGTCAACATCCTTAATAAGAATTTCGGATTGAGTCATAGCAGCAAGTCCAATAAAACTACCAATCTCAATCATATCGGCAAGCATAGTATGCTCCGTGCCTTTAAGGCTGCTAACACCTTTAATTGTAAGTAAGTTAGAGCCAACACCTTCAATTTTTGCTCCCATACGATTAAGCATACGGCTAAGCTGAGTAAGGTAAGGTTCACAAGCAGCATTATATATTTGCGTAGTACCTTCAGCCATTACAGCGGCCATTAATATATTTGCTGTACCTGTTACCGAGGCTTCTTCCAATAACATATAAGAACCCTTAAGTCCTTCGGTAGTAATTGAATAAAAATGATTTTTGGCATCATAGGTAAATTTGGCGCCAAGTTTCTCAAGGCCTATAAAGTGAGTATCGAGTCTACGGCGACCAATTTTATCACCACCAGGTTGTGGAAGATTTGCCTTTCCAAAACGAGCCAATAATGGACCTAAAATCATTACCGAACCGCGTAGGCTAGAGGCTTGCTCTTTGAATTCCTCAGTATATATATAGTCTATATTTACATCATCAGCTTGAAAAGAGTAAGATTCGTCGCTAAGTTTTTCTACTTTAACTCCAAAATCACGTAATAAAAGAATAAGTTTGTTGACATCTCTAATGTCTGGAATTTTATTAACAATGATTTTTTCAGGACTCATTAGTGTAGCACAAATAATTTGAAGTGCTTCGTTTTTAGCTCCTTGAGGAGTTATTTCGCCATGTAATTTGCGACCACCCTCTATGATGAATTTACCCATAATTATATTTTTATTTTATTGTATGAAAATAATGCCATTTTGTACTGCGATTATTAGCGCTTTGCTTAATTATTAACGTTGGGATGTTAATTATGAATAAATATTAAATTGAATTAACCTCCATTTGCAAAACATATTATTTTACTTTTGCAATGAATATATTAATATAGATATAATGGCAAAAAATAGAGGTTATAGAAGAGTTGATGAGTTTGATGACGAAACTACTCAAAAATTGGCTTATCACTATAAAGAGATATTAGGTTTGTTGGGTGAGGATCCTGAGCGAGAGGGTTTATTGGATACTCCGGTACGTGTTGCTAAGGCTATGCAGTTTATGAATCAAGGTTATTATCGTGATGCTAAGGAGATTATTCAGTCGGCAATGTTTACTGAGAATTATAAGCAGATGGTGATAGTTAAGGATATTGAACTATACTCAATGTGCGAGCATCATATGATTCCTTTTATTGGCAAAGCTCATGTGGCTTATATTCCCAATGGTAAAATTATGGGATTGAGTAAAGTAGCTCGAGTTGTAGAGGTTTTTGCTCGCCGTTTGCAGGTTCAGGAACGACTGACTATGCAGATTAAAGATGCAATAGAAGACGCATTAAATCCTTTGGGAGTAGCTGTGGTTATTGAAGCTAAGCACCTTTGTATGGCTATGCGTGGTATTGAGAAGCAAAGTTCTGTTACTACAACATCAGATTTTACTGGAGCTTTTCTTAATAATCATAAAACAAGAGAAGAATTTTTGCACTTAATAGGTAAAAAGCTTTCGTAGTATATGTTCTGAAATTTATTTACAGATAATAATTTTCATATTATTAACAAATATGGCATATTATAAATATGCTTTTATTGTAAATTTGCTTCAAATATACATAACGTAAATAGTCTAATAATGGATTTTAATAATCAAACACAAAGTGCCCAAACTCCTTATGGATATTCGGGAACTATAGCGAAAAACTTCATATCAAATGTATTCTCATGGATGGGTATTGCTTTAGCAATTACTGCCGTTACAGCATATTATTTTGGTACTGATACAGAATTGATTTCTTTATTATATACAGCAAATGGCATGTCAACATTAGGGTGGATAGTTATGCTAGCTCCTTTTGCCATAATTTTGATAATGAATTTTGGCTTCAATAAGCTCTCATATTCCACTTTGGTATTAGTATTCGGACTTTATTCCATTTTGATGGGAATGAGCCTTAGTTTTATCCTTTTAATATATACAGCAAGCTCTATTTTTCAAACTTTTTTGATAACTTCGCTAATGTTTGGGGTGATGGCAGTGGTAGGATATACCACCAAAACCGACCTTACAAAGTTTGGTTCTATACTGATGATGGCTCTTATTGGGCTTATAATAGCTAGCGTGGTAAATATGTTTATGGGCAGTGCTGCAATGGATTACATCATTAGTTTCGTAGGAGTATTGATATTTACGGGGCTTACAGCATACGATGTTCAAAAGCTAAAACGCATAGGAATGGGGATTGATTTCCCAAGTGAACACACCAATAAATTGGCAATTATGGGAGCCTTAAATTTATATTTAGACTTCATCAATTTATTCTTATTTTTGCTGCGTTTTATGGGAGATAGAAAATAGATTTTATTTCTTCTATAATGCAGATATATTTTATGCCTTTGTTTATTTTTTCTTGTAGTTTTTTTAAACAATAATACAAGAAGATAAATAAAGGCATAAATAATTTTAACTTTAATAATTACATTAATGAAGGCATTTGTATTTCCCGGACAGGGAGCACAGTATGTAGGAATGGGAAAAGATCTTTATGAATCTTCGTCAGAAGCTAAAGATTTATTTGAGAAAGCTAATAAAATTTTAGGTTTTAAGATAACCAAAATTATGTTTGAAGGCACTGATGAGGAGCTTCGTCAAACAAAAGTAACTCAACCTGCAATATTTTTACATAGTGTAATACTTGCTCGTGTATTAGGGGATGATTTTAAACCTGATATGATAGCAGGTCACTCTTTGGGTGAGTTTTCGGCGCTTGTAGCTGCTGGAGCAATGTCTTTTGAAGATGGCTTAAAACTAGTTTCAAAGCGTGCAATGGCAATGCAAAAGGCTTGTGAAATTGAGCCTTCTACTATGGCTGCTATTGTAGGTATGGAAGATGCTGTTGTTGAGAAAATTATTTCTAAAATCACTAACGAAGTTGTGGTTGCAGCAAATTATAATTGCCCAGGTCAAATAGTTATTTCAGGAAGTATTAAAGGTATTGATATAGCAGTAGAAAAACTTACTGAAGCAGGTGCTCGTAGAGCTCTTAAGCTGAATGTAGGTGGTGCTTTTCATTCTCCATTGATGGATCCCGCAAAGAAAGAATTGGCTGCAGTAATTGCCAAAACAAAATTCCAATCTCCGGTATGTCCAATATATCAGAATGTTACTGCGCAATCGGTAAAAGATCCTGATATTATTAAGGAAAATCTTATTGCTCAGTTAACTGCTCCAGTACGTTGGACGCAGATTATGAATAATATGATTGCTGGTGGTATGAGCGAATATATTGAGGTAGGACCAGGCAAAGTATTGCAAGGTTTACTTAAGAAAGTAAATAGGAAGATGAAAGCCTCAAGTGCTAGTATCGGATAATTATTGAATAATTATTGAATAATAATGGAGCAAAGGAGTAAATTATTTTATTTTGAATTTAACGGAACTAATTCCATTAAATTACAATTTTGCTTTAAATAATATATAGGTGTATCGTTAATGATGCACCTTTTTTTTTAATATTTATTTAACACACACATATATGAAAAAGTCAAATTTAATTATGGCATTGATGGTGCTTTTGGGATTATCGTCATGTCAGGAAAACAAAACATCAGAGAATGCTATGAGTGAACAAACGAATATCTTGCTTCAAGATTTTGATACACCATACGGAGTACCACCTTTTGAACAGATAAAGACTTCGGACTATGAGCCTGCTTATGCAGTAGCTACAGCCGAATTACGAGCTGAAGTAAAAGCTATTATAGAAAATACAGAGGAGCCTAGCTTCGAAAATACAATTGTAGCACTAGAGCGAAGTGGCTCTACATTAGAAAAAGTGGATGGTGTATTCGGAAACCTTCTTTCTTGTAATACCAATGAAGATATGGAAGCCTTGGCTCAGAAAATAACACCATTGGTTACAGGTGTTTATGATGAGATTTCGATGAATGACGATTTATTCAAGAAAGTAAAGTTTGTATATGAAAATGCTGATCAATCGAATATGACTCAGGAGCAAAAAACACTGCTTAAAGAAACTTATAAAGGTTTCGAACGCGGTGGTGCTAACTTAAATGATGAGGATAAAGCCAAACTAAAAAAGATTAATAAAGAATTAGGAATTTTATCTTTAAATTTTGGGTCTAATGTATTGAAAGAAACTAATGGTTTTAAGATTGTTATTTCTGATAAAGCACGTTTAAGCGGGTTGCCTCAAGGAGTTATTAATGCAGCTGCTATTACAGCAAAAAATAATGGCGAAGAAGGAAAATGGATGTTTACTGTGCAGAAATCATCAATGATACCAGTACTTTCTTATGCTGATGACCGCGAGCTTCGTAAAGAAATATATAAAGGTTATACAACAAGAGGCGATCATAACGACAGCCTTGATAATAAAGAGAATGTTAAAAAACTAGTTAATCTACGTCTAGAGAAAGCTCATTTAATGGGTTATGAGAATTGGGCGCATTTTATTCTAGAGAATAATATGGCTAAAACTCCTGAAAAGGCTTATGAGCTAATGTCTAATGTAGCAACAAAAGCTATTGCTCGTGCAAAAGAGGAGTTGGTAGATTTACAAAAATATGCTGATAACGAAAAGGCCGGAATATCTATTGAACCTTGGGATTGGTGGTATTATACTGAGAAACTTCGTATGGAGAAGTATAACTTGAGCGAGGAAGAATTAAAGCCTTATTTTAAGTTAGAAAGTGTACGCGATGGTATGTTTGCAGTGGCAAGCAAGCTATACGGATTAGAGTTTAAACTTAATGCTGAGCTTCCTAAAATGGATCCTTTGGCTGAAGCATACGAGGTATATCGTAATGGCGAATTAATCTCTATTTTATATATGGATTACTACCCACGTGCTAGCAAAAGAGTAGGGGCATGGATGACATCATACCGCAAACAGCAACGTAATGCTGATGGTACAAATGTAATTCCAGTGGTTTCTTTAACAACTAATTTTACCCCACCTACTGATAATGCTCCAGCTTTATTAAACCTTGATGAGGTTACAACTCTATATCATGAGTTTGGTCACGGATTGCATGGTATGCTTAGTAATTGTACTTACCAAAGTCTTTCGGGAACAGCAGTTTCAAGAGATTTTGTTGAGCTTCCTTCTCAAATTATGGAGAACTGGGCATTACAGCCAGAAGTGCTAAAAACTTATGCTAAGCATTATCAAACAGGCGAAGTAATGCCTGACGAGCTTATTGCAAAAATGCAAAAGGCAGGTACTTTTAATAATGGTTTTACTGTTAGCGAATTTGTTGCAGCAGCTGTATTAGATATGGCATGGCACAAAATTGAAACTCCATTTACAGGTGATGTTAATGAGTTTGAAGCTAACACAATGAAAGAGCTTGGTCTTATAAAAGAGATAGCTGTTCGTTACCGTAGCACTTATTACTCTCATGTTTTCTCTGGAGGATATGCAGCAGGATATTATGCTTACTTATGGACTGCAGTGCTTGATGCTGATGCTTTTGGAGCTTTTCAAGAGACATCATTATTTGATGAGGCTACAGCTAAATCTTTCTATGAAAATATTCTTTCAAAAGGAGGTACTGACGATGTTGAAATTATGTGGAAGAAATTCCGCGGTCGTGAGCCAAATATTGAATTCTATCTTAAGCGTCAGGGTCTAGAATAAGCATTTATTAAAACACTATACAATCCCCATTAGTTGCTAACTGATGGGGATTTTTTGGTTATAGGCAGTTTGCTAAATATTAGCGATTAATTAATTTTCTATTTTCTAAAATGCTAATCTTATTGAATAATTCATTATTTTCGCATTATAAATTAGCAAAATCATATATTATAAATTCATGAAGAATATTTCACTATCAACAAGAGTACTATTAGGGGTTGTTTTAGGAATACTTACGGGTATCCTTTTCGGTGATCATGTATCCTTCTTTTCTATAATAGGAGATATCTTTATTGGTTTATTGCAAATGACAGTAATGCCATACATTATGTTCTCATTAATAGTGAATATTGGTAGGCTTTCCTTAGAAACAGGCCTTAGGCTGGTGAAATATGCTTTAACATTTTTAGGAATGTTACTAGGAATAGGTTTACTATGGTTGTTTGTCCTTCCTTTCGTTTTTCCTGAATGGGGAAGTGGAAGTTTTTATAGTAACGATTTTATTACCGAAGTTCCACCTTTTGATATTGTAGAACTATATATTCCTTCCAATCCATTTTCTTCATTAAGCAATAATATAGTACCTGCAGTGGTGCTGTTTAGTATTTTTGTTGGCCTTGGTTTAATGAATTTGCCAAATAAAGAAGTGCTTCTGCGCCCTTTAGAGGTTCTTAATGATGGGTTGAATCAGGTGAATAAAATGATTGTAAAAATCACACCAATAGGCGTTTTTAGTTTGGCTGCTGGTGTTGTTAGTGAACTTACGCTTGATGATTTGAGTAGATTGCAAGGCTATTTATTAGTTTATTTATTTGCTGTGGTAATAATGACATTTTTGGTTTTGCCATATGTAATTTCAATTTTTACACCATTTTCCACACGTACAATTTTTAAAGTAACTTATTCTACATTAATAACAATATTTGCGACAGGAAAAATAATTGTTGTATTTCCTCAGCTTATTGATGATATAAAACGTATCCTTGATTCTGAAGATGTTAGGTCAGAGGATGCTCGTTCTGAGGTGGATGTTATAATGCCTCTTGCTTATCCGTTTCCAAACCTAGGTACTTTTATGATTTTTATATTTGTGCCTTTTGCAGCTTGGTATTCAGGGCAAGAGTTAAATATGAACGATTACCCTTTATTTCTAAGTTCTACATTACTGAGCAGCTTTGTTGCGCCAATTACAGGACTACCTTTTAGTCTCGATCTACTAGGTATTCCGAAAGAGACATTTCAATTATTTGTAGTATCCACAGTGTTAACAGATAGGGTAAGGGTAGTATTAGGAGCGTTTCACCTTATAACATTAACTCTACTTACAATTTCTGCAACTCAAGGTATACTAAAGTTTAAGGTTAAGAAACTAATTAGTGGGTTAATTGTAGTTGTTGTAGTAGGAAGCACCTCTATTTGGGGAATTAATAAACTCTTGAGCTGGAATATGAGTAAGATTCCTACAAATAAGGAAATTATGGATTCTTTTAAACTTATTAGTAAGGAGCAGCCATATACTATTCTTAAGAAAGCAAAGAAAAATCCAAAGCGCAAATGGCGTAGAGAAAACACTTTAAGTAGGGTGAAACGAACAAAAACATTAAGGGTTGGTTTTTATGATAATTCTATGCCGTATAGCTATTATAGTAAAGATAGTGTATTGGTAGGATTAGGAATTGATTTAGTACATCAACTAGCTTATGACCTAGGTGCCGAGCTTGTATTTGTTCCTATTGATAAAGGTGATTTGATAAAAGAACTTAAAGCTGACTATTTTGATATTGTGGTTTCAGGAATATTCCTTTCTAGCGATTATGCTGAAAAAATCACTCTTTCAGAACCATATTTAAGTGTTTCATTAGCATTGGTTGTAAAGAAGACTAATAATAATTTTAATACTTATGAAAGCGCAAATAAACTTGATACATTTACTGTAGCTTATTTTGAAAGAAGTGATATTGCCAATGAGTTTATCTCGTTTTTTAAAGGTGCAGGCTCATATGCTATGAAAGACTTGAATGATTTCTTTGATGAGAATATATTACCTGATTCAATAAAAGTAGATGGATATCTTACTAGTGCTGAGCGTGCTAGTGCTCTTACAATATTGAATGATGGTTATAAGGTTGTGAATCCACTACCTGTGCATATGAAAAACTCTTTGGTGTTTCCTATTGCTAAGGACGAGGTCTGGAGCAAATATGTTGACAAATGGATAGACTATCGCAAAGGTGATGGCACTATTGATAGGGCGTATAAACAATGGATACTTGGTAAAGAGTATAAAAAAGAAACGCCATCGTGGAATGTTTGGGATAATATTATTGTACCCAAATACTTTGATGATGACGAAAAATAAATCTTAATTAGTTATCTTAGGTTTCCGATAATAAATGCAAGTTTCTCTTCAAGAGATATTTCACCATTTATCCAGATAATTTTTGTACCGTTTTTCTCCATTTTTCTCCACCATGTTTCTTGGCGTTTGGCAAATTGGTGTATTGCGGTATTTAATCCCGAAAACATTTGATGATGTTCTATTTCTCCCAATATATATTGGGTTATAAACTTATACTCTAGTCCGTAAAATTTAAGTTTTTCGGGGCCAACACCAGCTTTTATCAAGCCTTCAACCTCTTCAACCATACCTTCTTGAATACGCTGATCAAGTCGTTCAGTAATTCTATTTCTTATGGCTTGACGCTCGTATTTAATTCCAAAATTTATGGATTTTAGTTGAGGCACATCTTGCAATAGCTCAGGATGTAGTTTGTAATACTCATCAATTTCGATTGCTCTATACGCACGTTCTCTATCGTTCAAATCTGATGAATTATGAGGAGTACGGCTATTGATAACCATCTTTCTAAGCTCTTCATCAGTTTTTTTCTTTAGGCGCAATCGCAATGCTTCATTGGTATTTACCTTTGCCATGCGGTAGCCTTTTAGCACCGACTCAATATACATACCAGTGCCCCCTGCAAGTATTGCTAAGTTCTCGTTCTTAATGATTTTTTTATAGGCCTCAAAAAAATCGTTCTGATATTCGTAAACATTATATTCATAACCAGGCTCAACAATATCTATCAAGTGATATGGAATTTCGATACCATTAATATTAAATTCGCTAATATCTTTGCCGGTGCCAATATCCATACCTTTATACACCTGTCGCGAATCGGCACTAATGATTTCTCCTCCAATAATTGCAGCCAAATTTGCAGCTAAATTGGTTTTGCCAGTAGCTGTAGTTCCTAATATTGTAATTAATTTGTTTTCCATAATTATGAATTGGATATTTGTTTTCGGTATTTGTCTTCTAAGTCAACCATAAAATCTCTTACAGCATCGAGCTGTCCTAAAGAAGAATCGTTAAAACTAAAATTTATTAATAGTCTAGCATCAATTTTATTGGCAAAGTCAGTATTGAGAAATTCAATAAGATTAGCTTCTTCATTATCAGTATTATAATTCGCTTTTAGGAATTGTAGAGTTCTTAGCCCATCAAAATAATCGTGTACAGCTTTAGTGAAATGCTGTAGGTCTTTATTATTCTTTCTTAATTTCTCAAATACGGTGTCTTTACTGTCTTTATCCTTCCAAAAAGCATCGATAGGAGTGTCAATATTATTAGTGTATAATTGAGGAATTAAATCGAAGAAAGCCTTTATTTTATCAAACAGTGCAATGGGGTAGAGTGGATACGATTCCCAATTGCCGGCATTGCCTTTTATCATTGCTGGCCCTGTTCCGAAAGAAACTCTATCCGAAAATCGTGCAGCAGGGTATACCTTTTCTTCTAGCCAATTGCCAATGGGTTTGTATTTTATCATCTTTTGAATAAAATAAAAATCTTCACCACTTTTTTTAGGGCTAAAACCACCAATCTTTTTTAAAGCACGATAACGGAAACTTATGGCAGAACCTAAAGCTGAAAAAGCGTAAGGGCTACCAATACGAACCATATTCAAGAAATAATAGCGCATATATATTTCGTAACGCAAGATTGCCCGGCTAGCTTCTTTATCACTATTCTGTGGGTGATAGTATGGAATTGAGATTGTTTCTATTTGAGGATTATTTGCAAAGTGATTATGTATCACCGCAAAATAATTATGCTTGAAATATGTATCTGCATCCAAGCTTACAATAATATCCTCATCTGATGCGGATAATGCAATATGATCCATTATAGTTTTGCGAGCCCAACCAACACCAATATTCTTTCCTTGCCAACCTTTGCCTTTCGAAGCTTTATCAATAATGGTGCAATTAATATTATTATCGCTAGCAAGTTTATTAATAAGATCAATACTTTTAATATTTTGCTCGCAAATATCAATTTTACTACTATCGTCCCACCATATATCAGGTTGATTTACACAAACAATTAATTTGAAATTCTTATAGGTTTGCGATTCTAAGTTTCTGAATATGAGATTTATATTATCATATTCGTCAAGTAATGGAATTGCTATATATAGTTTATTGCTCAATATTGTTGGCTTTTATTATTTACAACAAAGCTAATAGTTTTTTTGTTTTAATAGAATACTAAAAAGTGATTTTTTTGTAATATATGATTAAATAAAAAAAATAAAATTTATATTCTATTTTGATTATTTTTGCATCTCAGTAAACTATCAAGCATATTATTATTTATGAAGAATACTATCAAAGGAGATATTACAGATTTGCAGATTGATGCAATCGTTAATGCTGCCAATCCACAGTTAAAAGGTGGTGGTGGAGTAGATGGTGCTATTCATAAAGCTGCTGGTGAGGAGCTATTGAAGGAATGCCTTGAAATAGGAGGTTGCCCAACATCTGAGGCTAGGCTAACCAGAGCTTATAACTTACCTTGTAAATATGTAATTCATGCTGTAGGCCCAATCTGGAGCGGTGGTAATGATAATGAGATTGATTTATTAAAAACAACTTATTGGAATGCTTTAACACTTGCCAAAGAGAATAATATTAAATCAATAGCTTTCCCAAATATTTCAACAGGGGTTTATGGTATGCCAAAAGTAGAGGCGGCTTATGCTGCAATAGAAACTATTACAAAATTCCTTAATGAGGTTGATTCTACATTAAGCGTTACTTTTGTTTGCTTTGATGATCTTAATTTCCAGATTTACCAAGAGCTATGTCCAAATTTTAAATTGCTTTAGTATTTTCTTATATCGAAATATCCTCCTGAAGTTTCTTTAGAGTATAATTTATCAATCATATTTGCCAATGGCTCTGCAATTTTATTAGCTGATGGCATAGCGTCTGTTCCACGAGCATTTTGTATTCGAGTAATAGCATCAAAATTTTCTTCATTTTTAAAATTGCTAATATAATCTTGCATAGCTGTGTCAACCAAGCCTGGAGCGATAGAGCTAAAATGAACATCCTTGTTTTCAACAGCATAAGTTTTTATTAGCATATTTAATGCAGCCTTGGAAATGCTATACGCTCCCCATCCTGCAGATCCATTTTGTGATGCTCCACTTGATATAGCTACAATCTGCTTGCAGCTCATTTCAGAATTCAAAACCAAGTCTATAATTCGCTTATTAGCCCATAGGTTTATATCCATTACATGCTTAGCATTATTCATATTTGTATTACTCATTATATCAATATCACCCAAAATACCTGCATTTAGTATTAGTAAGTCAATATTACTTATTGTCTGCAATATATTCTCAAAAGCAAGTTTTGTAGCATAGTTATCAGTTAAATCCACTTTGAAATGAAAGTAGTTGCTATACTTTTCTAATTCAATGGAATTATTTCTTGAAAATCCATATACATTGAAACCTTTTTTTATATAGTAATTTGCTAGTCCTAAGCCTAATCCAGAACTTGTGCCAGTAATAATAATGTTTGATTTATCCATAAATACAAAGGTATAACCTTTTGGGTGTTTTGTCGTATAAATTCTTCTTATTAAATAATTAAATGTAACATATTGAGAACTAAGGTATTTATAGTATTATCATTAATTTGGATAGTTTTTTTTGCAGGGCTAAGTGTTAAGCCTATGTTCAAAAAAATACCCTATGGTACTGTGCGCCTTACCGATAGTTTATATATTGATAAGCAGCCTATCAGAGTGATAGATTATATAGAGTTTCTTTCGGATATTCGACATTCATATACTCCACGTATGCACGATTCTATTGCTAAGCTTCCTCTTTATGGTTTATCAGAAGAGGTGGCCTATGGCTTATATGATTCTTTACCAATGGATACTGTATTTTATGAACGTATGCTAACTCGTACATGGCAAACCATTGGAAATGATAGGCATATATATGGTGTAGATTATAGATTACGAAGTGCAAAATATTATAATTACCCAATTGTAAATGTCAACTATTACCAGATTTTTGAATTTTGTAGATGGCGCTCTGATAAAGTAAAACTGCATTATGCTGTAATGTCAAAAACGCTTAAACAAAGAAAGAAATATCCAATAAATTTTGAATACAGGATTATTAAGCATAAAGAATGGGAGAAGGCAATGAGCGTTTTTTTTGAAGAAGTTGGCAAATTAAAACGAGTAAATGACGAAACAGCATTAACAAATATAGCTAAGCCATATCCAAAATCAAATGGGTTCAGTTACGAATCGGTAAATGCTGCCGAATATCTTGATAATGAGATTGTAACAATTGGTTTTAACTGGATTGATGAGGCTGGTTTGGGTGATGTTAGCTATATGCACTTCGAAAAGTCTACCGATTGGGTAACTTTTAGATGTATATGCGAAATAAAGGCTGATGATATGGAAAAGTCAGTGGTAAAAAAGAAAGCTGCTCCTAAAAAGGAAATTCAAAAAGTAAATAAACCTGATCCTAAGCCAAAAGAAAAGAAAGTTAAAGGAATAAAATCAGAAAAAGCAAAAAAGAAAAAGCGAGGATTTTAATTCATCGCTTTTTCCAATACTGTATTTAAGGATTTCTTTAATTCTAAATAATTACTGAATCTATTTGATTTACTGAATTTTAATAAGCGGAATTCGTACATAAAATCAATATAAGCATATCTGTATTTATTAGCAAATAAAGCCGTAAGCGGCAATAGTGCTAAATAAATCAATGCCCATTCACCATTTCCACTTATAGCCCATAATATAGCCGCATGAATAGGATATGCGATAAAGTTTACCAATAATGATAATGCAAACTTAATTGATGAGTGTAATTGTGGATCTTTAATTTTTTTTATGAAATTAATAATTAACTTGAAGTAAATATAATTATTAATAAATGCGAAGATAAAGATTGGAAAGCCTATAATGAATAGGAGTGAGTTAATAATTATACTAAATGCTGACTTAGGTTTATTATCAATAACTCTAATCTTTTCTTTATCACATTCATGCTTAAAGGCACTGTATTTATTATCTAAATCGCTAATGTCATTTCCTTTATTAAAATAAAATTCCTCAAGCTTATTTACTGTTTCTTTATCGGCTTTAAAGCAATTTGCAAGTGTATTATCCTTTAGATTGAGTTTGCTAAGTTCATTAGGTCTATTAAATACTCTAATACCTTCGTATAAGTCGTAATGTTCAAGGTCGGGCTGATTTATTATCAATGGCTTTATTTCAGCTTCCATTCTTTCTCTAAGAGCCTTAAACCCTTTTTGATCATTGGCCTCGTATATACTTCTATACTCTTTGATTGTAAATGGCTTGCCATAATTAATGAATAGTTTGCCATTAGAATGTGTATACTCTTCGTAATAGATACCTACGGGAACTATTTGTAGGTCTAATTCATAATTATTCTTCTCTTCAGCCCGAAATGCGATACGTGGTACAGCTTTCTTGAATATTCGGAGTCTTCTTTTGTCGTTATGAGTGGCCTCAGGGAATAAGGCAACAGACATTTTTGCTTCAAGTATTTCGACACTAGTATTAAAAATACGCTCATTATTCTTAAGAGCTTCTTTCCCATCTCTAATTCTATAAACTGGCAGCATTTTAAAGAAAGTGAATATTTTTAATAATATTGGGTTATTAAAAATATCGGAACGGGTTAAAAATACGGTTTGTTCCTTGCTTGAGAATAAGATTCCAAGAGGGTCCATCAATGCATTTTGATGATTGGCAGCAAAAATTATGGGTTTACCTGAAGGGATATATTCATTGCCAATACTTTCAATCCTTTTATAAAAGCTTCGGAAATTCTGACGGATAAATAAACGCATTATCTCGTATCCTAATGACCATTTTGTCATAATATTATCTTCTTAATTGTGATTCCTTGTGTAATGCTGATATAAAGTTAGTTGCAATAGTGTTTGATACTTTAGTGTCTATCAAATGCTCGGGGTGAAACTGTACTGCTAAGAAAAAACTTGGGTAAATAATATAGCTTTTTAAACATACCGATTCAATAATTGAATCCTCAGCCATTGCCACAATATCAAATGATTCAGCAATTCTATTTATTGCTTGATGATGATAAGAGTTTACCAATATAGTATCACCTTTCAAATATCCTAAATTAGTATTATCAGCATCCATTATTATTTTGTGCAAACATTCTTTTGCTTTGCAACGGTGAGTAACAGAAGTGCCATGTTTAGTAGGTATATCAGCAATAAGGCTTCCATCAAAATATACATTCAATATTTGCTGTCCACGGCAAATTCCCAGTATTGGTAATAGGTGCGAATATGCATATTCAATGGTTTGGAATTCAAGTGAATCTCTATAATTATCAGAAACTTCACAAATATGAGCTAGGCTATCTTCATTATATAGACTTGGGTTTACATCCGGCCCACCACTTATTATAACACCATCAACAATATTCATAATTGCTAAAGCACTGTCTAAGCTAAGCTCATAAAGGTCGTATATAATTATTGTAGAATCGTGGTGCTTTATCCATTTCTTATATTGCTCATAACCACTACTACCATGAGCTTTTGATATTGCAAGCTTTGTAGTTTTGTGTATAGTTATTTGTTTCTCATAATTATTACACGACGACAAAATAAAAGCAAATGCAATTATTATAAGAAAATATTGGTGGATTTTGAAATTCATATATTAACTAAGCTTATTGATTTATATTATCAACAAAGGTAAAAAAAAAGCTCACATTGCTGTGAGCTTTTTAATATTGTTTTGAGTATCCTATCTTTCACGAAGGTTATAAATTCTTAGCAGCTGAAATACAGCCCAACCAATAACACCCAAAGTGCCTAAAGTAACAGTAAGGTAGGAGATAAGTAACCAAAGAGGAGTTCTTGCGCTAGTACCCCACATATGTCGTCCTTCTATTGGGTTTTCCCATTTCTCAGGATAGCCAATAGTTACAGTTTCTTCCTTTGCAAAAGCTTTATCACTTGTACGTGCTATAATTTCTATATTGCCATCAAGATTGGCTTTAAGACCAGTAGCATCAACATTTACTTCACCATTTTCGTCAGTACGTTGTCCTTCAATAAGTGCCATATTACCGAAGTAACGTTTTACAAATAAGTCAACTTTTACACCTTTAGCTTTTGCCGGATGACCATTATCGTCAACAGCAATAACTCTTACAGTAAAACTTTGTGCTGCATCATTATATATAGCCTCAACATCTTTAATAGTTCCTTTAAACTTTTCTACTTTAGGAGCTGCAGCTGCATTGCCTGAAGCAGGAGGTACGTATGCATCGTAATTAGCACGAATAAATGCAACTACTTTCCAACGCTCATCTTCCGAAAGACTTCCACTGAAAGGAGGCATTCCACCTTTACCGTTGGTTATTTTAGCGAAAATTTCGCCATCAGTATTAGCCGCTTGCCAATCTGTAGCGCCCAAATTTGGTGCTAGTGGCAATGCTCTTTCGTTGCTAGGTGCAACAAATACTTCACCATGGCACATTTTACAGCTTTTATTATAAATGCCATTTCCAGCATCCTGTATATCTTCGGTAAACGCAACACCCAAGGTCATAGCCTTTTGATCGGCAGTTACATTCCAATCCTGTGCGCTTGCATTAGTCATTATTAAGAGGCTAATGCTTACAAAACTTAATATTTTACTTAATTTGTTCATCTTATATTTCCCTTAATATTTTTATAAATCCTTATGAATATCAACTCCTTTTTCTTCAGCAATTTCCCACATAGGAATTACTGGGAAAATTTTCACCAAAATACTTACTATAAGTATAGCAGCAGCTAAAATCCCCAAAGTAACAGTTATTTCTAGCCCTGTAGGTACATAATGATGGAAATTTTCTGGTACATTTTGTACAGGTAAAAATGGGTGTGCCAAAGTAGGTACTACAATTATTACACGCTTAAACCAAGCGCCAATAACAATAGCTACTCCAATTATCATCATTGGGAAAGGCTTACGGAATGGCTTGAATAAACCAAATGTGATTGGTAAAATAAGACCAAACATCTGTGTTAACCAAAACATAACCCCATATTCGCCATGGAATGAGAATAATGTAAATATATGATGTGCATCAGCAGTTTTCATTTTGTATGCTGGCACAAGAAATTCGTTAAGATTAAAGTAGAAATAAACAAGACCAACTAATACCATTAGTTTTCCCATTTTATCGAAGTGGTAATCAGTAATATAATCCTCAAGCTTATATGCCCTACGGATAAAGTACATAGCAACTAAAACTGCTCCTGAACCGGCAACAAAAGCACCAGTTACATAATATGGTCCGAATATAGTGCTATCCCAACCTGAGCGTAATGTTAATGCTGATAACCATGACGTTACAGTGTGTAATGCCATTGCTACAGGTACAATAAGAATTAATAAAACTCTAAGAGTACTATGTAGTATTTTGTATTGTCCTGGAGTTCCTACCCATCCTAATGAAAGAATATTATACATATTCCATTGCCATTTTGGAAGGTCCTTTTTCATATGGTTTCTTATGATTCCTAAATCGGGAAGCATAGGTAGTAAAAGCAAAAGGATACTTATTATAACGTATACATTTACTACGGTAACATCCCAAATAATTGGTGACTGAAATCTACCATGTAAAAACAGATTTAAAATCCTGTCGGGGCGACCCATATCCACTACAATTGCGATACCTGCCATCATAGCAAAAGCTAGGGCAATCATTTCGGCAATTCGTGAGATAGGTATTATCCATTTTTGGCCCAGTAGACCTACCACTGCTGAAATAAGCATTCCAACTAATGCGGTGGCTACAAAGAAAACGAATGAGGCAATATATAGTCCCCAGGATACATAATCGCGCATTCCTGTTTGCCCTAGTCCGTTTTGTAATTGAATAATATAACCCCAAATGGCAACCGCTATTATTGTAAGCAGCATACCAATCCATAATTTGTAAATCAAAGGGAATTTTGTCATTGGCGTAAGAATATCCTCACGGATTTTCGCCATTATTGCTTCGTCGCTTTGTTTTTTAATTTCTGACATGTCTTTTGTCTATTATAGAATTTTTAATTCTTATTAATTTCCTAAATAATATTATCCGTGCTGTGGTTTAGGCTCTTCTTCTCCTAGGTAGTTCAATTCACCAGCTTTATATTCAAAAGTTCTATCTTTTGGGGGTAAATAATACACACTAGGCTTAGTTCCTAATTCTGGTAATAAAGTATAAGCTCCATTATCGCTTAATAAAGTACTTAAGCGTACAGTTTCTTTACTTGTACCATTGGTAACAGCATCTTCGTTGGCATCGCCAAACCAATATGTTCCATTAGGACATGCCGAAACGCAGTATGGTAGTTTACCAATACGTAATCTGTCGGCGCTGAATAAACATTTAGAAACAGTACCTTTTTTCTGTGGTACGTTAAGCTCCATATCGTAAACTGCATTCTCATCTCCTTCATAATACTTAGGCTCTTCCCAGTTAAATACTCGGGCAGAATAAGGACATGCTGCAATACAGAATCTACAACCGATACAACGCTCATTATCAATAAGTACAATGCCATCCTTACGCTTGAAAGTAGCGTCAACAGGGCATACCTTAGTACAAGGAGGATTGTCACAATGCATACATGGCTTTGGCTGATAATAAAATCCTGTTCCCTCAGCATTTTCTGTCTGCAATACGTTTATGTGATGTTGCTCAGGCTTTAGATGGTGAGCACCTTGACAAGCGCTCATACACTTACGTGCATTTTTACACTTTGCAAGGTCAATAACCATTACAAATTTCTTTCCTGAAAGACCTTCACGAGAGCGTATCTGCATCTCATTAAGGTTTAATTTTAGTTCTGTTTTTTTACCGTTAATAACTTTTCCATCTGTGGTAAGCATAGGAACTTTTTCCTCGTCATCCGTTACACACGAACTTAGTATCCCTAATGTAGACACAGCTGATGCCGTACCAACACTGATACCAAACTTTTTAAGGAAATTTCTACGTGAAGTTGCTTCTGGCGTAATCTTCTTACTCATAATATGTTAAGATTATATTTGTTTCTTTAATTATTTGTTTCTTTAATTGAGTATTTGATTGCGTAAATATATATAGATTTTGTGATATTATAATGTTAAGTTTATAATTTGTATTGATTCTAAATAAAGATATATTATATTATTTATTACAAATAGATTATTGTTAATGCACTAAAAAAATCCTTAGCTTTGTGCAACCGATAAATCACGTAGCAAATTATAACAATACATGATAAAAATACTTATTGCTGATGACCATAAACTTTTTGTTGATGGATTAATTTCTCTGTTGACAATGGAGCATAATATCAGTATTGTGGCAAAAGCTTATTCTGGAAAAGAGATGCTTGATTGCCTTAGTAAATATGATATTGATGTTGTATTGTCGGACATAAATATGCCTGGCATTGATGGGGTAGAAGCCGCAAAAGTTGCCATGAAAAAATACCCTAAACTTAAAATTATTATGCTAAGTATGCATAAGGGTAGTATGATTATTAGGCAAGTTATAAAAATGGGAGTTCATGGTTATATTCTTAAAAATACTGATAATGCTGAACTTGTTAATGCTATAAATGTAGTTTATAATGGAAATAGTTATTATTCTAATGAAGTGCAAAAAGTGCTGATTGATAGCGCCGCTATGCGTGATAAGAATAAAGATATAATTATTACCTCGCGTGAGAAAAGCGTTATTGAGCTGATATGCTTAGGTCATACTTCGCAAGAAATTGCTGCTAAATTGAAGATTAGTGTTTATACCATCGATACTCATCGCAAAAACCTTCTGCTGAAAACCAAATCCAAGAATGTAATTGCTCTTGTAAACTATGCATATAAAAACAATTTAGTGGAAATAAAACCTAATGTTTCTATTCATGTTGATAAAAAGTTTAAGTAGAAATATTAAAACAACAAACAGTTCTAAAAATACCTATTTCAAATATTCATCTCTAAGTACAATTGCCAAATATCCATCTTCTAGAACATTATAACCGTATTCGTAGCTAAAATAGTAGTACTTATTAGTTTTTGTGCTGTATATATTAGTATAATAATCAAAATTAAAACCTTTATCTAACAAATCATTTCTTTTTACACGCTTCACATTTTTATTGGCATTGGATATTAGCTCTTCCATAATTCTACGATTTTTACGAAGTATGTAGTTTACCTTTCTAATGTATTTGTTCTGAACGGCTTGAGTCCTGTTATTATATGTATTACGACATTGGTCTGAGCAGAATTTCTTATCAACTCTACCATAAATCTCCGTTCCACATTCTTGGCATTTTCGCTCTTCAGTCATGATTTTTTAAGATTGTTAATTAATGCTGCTAAGATAGCTAAAAAAATATCTATTCAATAGTAACTTTATAAATATATTTGCGTCACAGCTTTTTACAATTTATATTAATCACAGATGAAGCGATATCTTTTACTGTTAATGATTATTTTCTCATACATAAATGTATTTGCTCAATTGAATATAAATCAAAATGATTTTGTAGAGATAAATGGTAAAGTGATGGATGCTGATACTCAGTTGCCATTGGCATTTACCAATATTGGCATATTATCGAAAAATAGAGGTACTGTTAGTAACGAAGAGGGTAAGTACCTGCTGAATATTATTGACCTAGAAATGAGTGATACAGTGAGCTTCAATTATATGGGTTATAAAGCTGTTAAGATATCCATTTCGGATTTAATGAATGCCCCAATTGTACTACTTAATGAAGATATTATCTCCATTAGCGATTTTGTAGTATATGGTAATGATATTGATGCTAAGGCAATAGTGGAGAAAGTACTTGAGAATAAAGAGCGTAATTATAAACCTAGCTTGCAAAAATCGCGGATGTTTATTCGTAATAGATATGCTACTGATATGCAAAAACTTAAGGTGAAATCATTGAAAAACACCTTTGATCAGTTGGATGAAAATACAGCAAGGCTTATAGAAAGAAGCGTTCCCAAAAAGCAGCTATCATATACCGATTATTATGGTGATGTATATTCAACTAATAATAAGGATATAGATAAAGATGAAAGAATTAAACTATCGCCAATTAAAATTATTTCGCTAAAGGACAATGTTGATTATTCGGAAATAGAGAATACCTTTAAAAGCTTATTTAAAGATACCAAAGAGGATGAATATTGGAAAGTTGCCTCGGGTGTATTTAGTACCAAAGCTAATATCGAAAATGATTCGTTAAAAACAGATAGCACTTATAAGGTAGAGGATTATAAAAACACAATGAGCTCTTGGTTTTTTACCGAGCAAATAAATCGTAGTAATAGGTTCCTATCAATGAATAGCGACGAAAGCTGGGAGTTTTTATATAAAACAGGAAAATATAATTATACTATGTTTGGTGGCACAAGGATAAAAGGTGAGGATGTATATATTATTGATTTTGAGGCAAAACGTAGGGGTGATTATAAGGGGCGATTATATATCTCATGCTCTACATTTGCAATATTGAAAGCTGATTACGAATATGCTGAAGGTAAGTCAGGTACTGACGTTAGCATGCTAGGAGTATCTTATAAAGAAACTATTCATAAAGTTACGCTATTCTACGAAAACCATGATGGCTTATATAAACTAAAATATTTTTTCCGTCAAGAAGGAGAAATCATTGGATTTAAAAGAAAAGTAGAATTAATAAAAAAGAGAGAGAGATTTCTTTTGGACAAAACCCTTGCAAAGTATAAAGTGTATTTAGATATGATGGCAATAAATCTAAATTCTATAGAAATATTGGTAATTGATGAGCAAAAGATTAGCGAGGAGCAGTTTGTTGGCTTTAAATCTAAAAAGAGACTTAAGGTAAAACATGTAAACGTATTTGATGATAAAATGTGGCAGGGCTATTCAATAATAGCTCCCACAGAACAGATGAAGGATTATCGGAAGAGGTAGAAAGGATAAGGAAAAGGATAGAGGACCCCAATGGGAATCGGGAGGAAAGAGGACAAGGATATATAAAAATAAAAAATAATATATAAACAGAATTTATTATGAACAAGTTAGTAATTACGAATTTAAATAAAACATATGCCAATGGCGTAAAGGCGTTGGATGGTGTAAGTTTAGAAATTGAAAATGGTATGTTTGGTCTATTGGGACCAAATGGTGCTGGTAAGTCGAGCCTAATGCGTACTTTGGCTACTTTGCAAGAGGCTGATAGCGGTACTGCTATGCTCAATGATATTGACATACTAAAACAACCTGCTGACTTGAGAAAAGTACTTGGATATTTGCCTCAGGAGTTTGGCGTTTATCCGCAGATTACTGCCGAGCAACTTCTTGATCATATTGCGATTCTTAAAGGTATTATTAATAAAGGTGAACGTAAGGAATTGGTGAAATACCTACTTGATAAGGTGAATCTTTATGATAAAAGAAATAAGAAAGTTAAGGGTTTTTCTGGAGGAATGAAGCAGAGGGTTGGTATTGCTCAATCGCTTATAGGAAATCCCAAACTAATAATTGTGGATGAGCCAACTGCTGGTCTTGATCCAGGGGAGCGTAATAGATTTTATAACCTATTGGCCGATGTTGGTAAAGAGGTAATTGTTATATTATCGACTCATATTGTGGACGATGTACGTGAGCTTTGTACTAATATGGCGGTAATGAATCTTGGTAAAGTGCTTTATCAAGGAAGTCCACAAACGGCAATTGATGAGTTGCAGGGTAGGGTTTATTCTAAAATTGTAGTCCGCGAAGAGTTGGAAAATTATGCCAACGAATATCAGGTTATCTCCAATAAGATGGTTGCTGGTCAGCCGCTAATTCATGTTTATAGTGAAACAAATCCACAAAATGGTTTCGAATTGGTAAAACCAAATTTAGAAGATGTGTTCTTTTCTAAAATTAATACAACTCATAAAATAGTATAATTATGTTTAAGACTTTCTTCTTTTCAGAAATAAAGGTTGCCTTAAAGCAGCCTATGGTTTATATATTCACCTCGCTGATGGCTCTGATGGTTTTTGGTGCTGTTAGTAGCGATTCCATAATGATTGGTGGTTCGGTAGGTAATGTATTTGAGAACTCTCCCTACGTTATATCAATGTATACTACCATTTTAATCTTATTTGGCTTGCTTATAGCCACAGCGTTTTTCAATAATGCTGCATTAAAAGATTATAATAACAACTTTAACGAAATATTATTTGCCACGCCACTTACAAAGGCAGGATATTATTTCGGTAGATTTTTTGCAGCATTAATATTATCAACAATTCCCATGTTGGGAGTATTTATTGGTATTATAGCAGGTTCAATAATTGCCCCAGCAATGGGTTGGGTTGATGTTAGCCGCTTTGGGCCAATAATGTATCAATCATTTGTAAATAATTACCTTCTTTTTATTCTTCCAAATATGTTCTTTGCTGGAACAATAATATTTGCTTTGGCAAATAAATGGCGAAGTACAGTAATTTCTTTTGTGGGTGTAATGGCAATCATCATTGCTTATATAGTATCGGGTACATTCTTAAGTGATATTGATAATGAGACAATAGCAGCTCTTACCGATACTTTTGGTATAAGAGCCTTCTTTGTTGCTACTAAGTATTTTACTCCTCAAGAAAAAAACACTGTAGTGATGGGTTTTGATGGCCTTATTGTTCTTAATAGAATAATTTGGGCATCGGTAGGAACAGTTATTTTGCTGCTTTCGTATCGTACTTTCTCTTTTCAAGAGAAGAACAAAAAAGTGAAAAAAGCCAAGAATGATAACACTGAAGAAGTAAATACATTTGCTTTACCAAGCTTAAATCCTGTGTTTGATGCTAAGACCGAATGGCTACAGTTTAAAAGTTTTTTTAGTGTAAATTTCTATAGTATTATACGAAGTGTAACTTTCAAAATCCTGTTCATATTTAGTGCTGTGCTTTTAATATCAAATGTAATGGGAGGTTATGAGGCTTTTGGCTTAAAATCTTATCCACTTACATACAAACTTATCGATAGTATTAATGGTAGCACATTTCTGTTTTTAGTAATTATACTTGTGTTTTTTAGCGGTGAGCTTATTTGGCGCGATAGAGATAATAAGATAAACGAAGTTATAGATTCTACTACTTATACATCAGCAATTGCACTTTTTGCAAAGTCAATTTCGTTGGTAGCGGTGGTTAGTGTTTTATACTTCTTTTTTATTCTTATTGCTATATTTTATCAACTTATAAATGGATATACAAATATTGAACTGAATTTGTATTTTTTACAGTTTATATACTCTATGCTGCCAACTATGATTGTGTGGAGCGGACTTATGATACTTATACAAGTGCTTGTAAATAATAAATATATAGGTTTTTTTGTAAGTATTTTGGTAGTATATGTTTCGTCATTGATATGGAATATGCTAGATATAGGATCTAATATGGTAGATATAGCAAGCGGACCAAGTACCTACTATTCGGATATGAATGGCTTTGGTCCTGGATTATTGGGCTCAAATTGGTTCAATTTATATTGGGTATTAATTTCTATTATTGCTTTGCAAATTGCTGCTATGTTTTGGAATAGAGGAACTCAATCTTCGCTCAAAGAAAGACTGCAGTTGGTAAATAAACAAACTCCAAAATCATTTAAGCTTATAATGTATTCTACAGTTGCTGTATGGATAGCTGTTGCATCATTTGTATTTTATAATACTCAAATTCTTAATCCATACAAAACTAGTGATGTAAGAGAAGATGAGACTGTAAAATATGAGAAGAACTATAAGAAGTATCAGAATTATGATATTCCTAAAATTGCTGATGCAAAGTATTTTATAGATATTTTTCCTAATAAACGCGATGTATATGTTAAGGCAGAGCTTAAATATGTAAATACTAGTGAGAACCCTATTGATTCATTATTTTATATTTTTGATGAAGATTGGGCGCCAGAGATTATTATTGATGGCTTGCAAGAGGTATTGGCTGATAAAAATATTGGGTTTTATATTTATAAGCTATCAAAAACTATGATGCCTGGCGATACAATTGATGCTGTTATAAAGGCAAAATTTATAACTCGTGGTTTCAAAAATAGTACTGGCAGTACATCCATTGTAAAGAATGGTACTTTCTTCAATAATTTTGATATGATACCGCAAATGGGATATAATCCTGCATACGAAATAGGAGATAAGAATAAGCGTAAGAAACTTGGTTTACCGACTAAAGAGCGTATGCCTGAACTTGATTCTACTAATACTAAAGCTTTGGCCGTAAATTACCTTACCAATGGTAGAGCTGATTTTATTGATATGGAAACAGTAATTTCTACATCTGAGGATCAGATAGCTGTTGCTCCAGGCTCGTTAATCAAAAAATGGAAAGAAGGCGATAGAAACTATTATAAGTATAAGGTTGATGTTGCTTCTCAAAATTTTGCTTCATTTGTATCGGCAAGATATGAGGTGAAAACTCGCAAATGGAATGGTGTGGATATAGAGATTTATTACGACGAAAAACACTCTGTAAATGTGGATATGATGCTTGATGCTGTTCAACGTTCTTTGGAGTATTATACTGAGCATTTTGGACCATATTACCATAAGCAATGTCGTATATTAGAGTTTCCGCGTTATGCTACATTTGCTCAGGCTTTCCCAGGCACTATGCCTTATTCAGAGTCTTTTGGCTTTGTTTATAATCTAGAGGATGAGAGCGATAATAATGTGATAGACGCTGTTATTGCTCACGAAATGTCGCATCAATGGTGGGCACATCAAGTTGTGGGTGCAAGTATGCAAGGTGGTACTATGATGAGTGAGGCTTTTGCGGAATATTCGTCATTAATGACAATGAAAAGTATTACTGAAAACCCTATGAAAATGCGTCAATTCTTAAAGTATGATCACAATAGATATTTAAGAGGACGTAGTGGTGAGCTTAAGAAAGAGTTGCCACTTTATAAGGTTGAGAATCAAACTTATATTCACTACGGAAAGGGTAGTGTTGTGCTTTATGCATTGCAAGATTATATTGGTGAGGACAAAGTAAATTTGGCTATGCGTAATTTCCTTAATGAGTTTAAATATAAAGCTCCTCCATATCCTAGTTCTTACGATTTCATGAAATACCTAAATGCGGAGGTTCCTGATTCTATGAAGTATCTTATTGATGATTGGTTTATGAATATCACTCTATACGATAATAGAGTAAAAGAGGCTACTTATACCAAGCTCGATAATGGTAAATATCTTGTGAATATGGAAGTGGAATCGCGTAAGCTACGTGCTGATACTATTGGTTTGGAAACTGAAGTGCCGCTAACGGAGTGGATTGATATTGGAGCCTTTGCCGATGAGGACGAAGATGTACTTATGTATCAAAAACGGGTGCGAATTACCAAAAAGCATAATACCTTTAGCTTTGAAGTGGATTCATTGCCAGTGAAAGCTGCAATTGACCCACGACACCTTTTAATAGATCGTATTTATAGCGATAATATAAAGACTGTTAAGGAAAAAGGATAGAGGATCCTGATAGTAATCGGGAGGATAGAGGCCAGAGAAAATATTGTTGAATTAAGATTAACGATTGCAGAATTCAGATTTACTGATATTCTGCAATCGTTTTTGTTTTATGTAATAAGTTTGAAATTAATAATTGAACTTAAGCCATTAATAATTAACCACTAACCACTAACAATTAAAATCATTCCCCATCTCCATCCCCATCTCCATCCAAATCAAGGGCTTTGGCTGATTTAGGTTCTTTAGTAGCTGTTTTTTCTTTCTTAATGGCTTTAGCTTCAATGGCCATAATCTCGGCCTCTTCTGCGCTCTCATCTTCTTTTCCTAGTATATCTTTTACATGAAGGTCTACTTGTGGGAAAGGGATTTCAATATTATGCTCAGCAAGAACATTGCAAATTGCCACATTAATATCACTCTTAGTTTGTAGTCCATCTTCAAAACTTACCCAAAACAGAACTTTGAAATCCAGTGAAGAATCACCAAAGCCTACAAAAAGAGCTAATGGGGCAGGGCTAGGAAGAATTTTTGGGTGCTCCTCGCATACCTCAGAAAGTAATTTAAGAATTAGGTTAGGATCAGTACCATACTTTACCCCAATATTTACTTTCTGACGTTTTTTCTTGTCCGATAAAGTCCAATTTATAAGCTCATTAGAAACTAAGTTTGTATTAGGAACCACTACTTCTGCACCATCGTAAGTGCTGATATTACTTGCTCTAATACCAATATTTGTAACTCTACCAAGTAGCGAACCAACTTCTACAGTATCACCTTCTTGCAGCGGTCGTTCGTAGATTAATATAAGACCAGAAACAAAATTGCTGACAATGTTTTGTAAACCAAAACCAATACCAACGGAAAGAGCACCTGCAATAATACTTATCCTAGTCATATCAATGCCCGTTGCAGAAAGTGCAAGTGTAAAGCCAAAGAAAGTAATTAATATTCGTGCTGTAAGAGAAATGGCAGCAGCAGAGCCTCTTTTCATCTCCTTTTTTACCATTACTTCTCGTTCTAGTATATTTTTAATGAACTTATTAAGACCAAGAGTAATATAGATTATACTAACAAACAGTAATATACTTCCAAATGTAAATGAGAATTCGCCAATGGAAATACCTGCCGTAAATATCTCCATAAACTGAGCATCCATATAAGTTAGGATTTCTGATATTTGCAATATTCCAGAACCCCAAGCAATAACAACAATAATATTTATAACACTATTAGCTTTCTTAATAATTTTAGCCCCATGATTATTAATTAAATCAGGATACTTTGGGTATAGAACGTCAAGTGTGGCTTGCAATATGTTTTTAAATATCTTAGCAAAAGAGTATGATATTATTGTGATAGAACCAAATTTGGCACTGAAACTTAATATGTAAATTGCAAGATTTAATGTTCCAAATATATTTGCAATAAAAGCAATAATAAAAAGAATTAGAATGAAAATAGTTGCTCTATTAAAGTATGTTCCTATAGTTTTGTTGGGGTTTTTAATACCATCTTTTTTGACAGAATTTATTACAAAAGGAATAATAAAACCTATGGCTATACTACTCTCTAATAATAAATATAATCGTGCGTAATCACCAAAGTACCAGGCGAACAGCTCTAAATTATTAATTATTAGTAGAATAAGAATTATTAGAGTAATGCGTTTTGATAAATTATCAAATACATCGGACATTATTATTAATATGAGTATAAGAATTGATAAATATAGTATACTATTTATAAATAATGGTGTAAATGGTATAATGATAGTCCATGAGAGTATGGCAAAGGCGAGGATAATATAGTAGAACTTGCTAATAAATATCCTATAGATGGATTTATAACCAACATTACTCTCATCATATCCTAATTTTAGATACTTTCTTCTCAGTATGAATAAAGATACCGATAGTAGAATAATAAATAAGGCATAGGCATAAAAATTCTCTTCAATTTTTCTAAAGAAATAACCAAATGTTTTAGTGTTTTCGTAATAAGCAAGCTTTATTCTGCCCCTAATACTTCCGCTAAAACTATCTTTATAATCAAGGGAAAATATACTAGGATCAGTTTTAGTAAATATTTTTGCTCTTTTGAGCTTAGTATAATGTTCTATAGTAGATA
>Ga0256842_1000629_pt1 | contig 30812 bp, 21 predicted proteins | sample 4559240metaG_FD_185973 | JGI IMG/M metagenome (GOLD analysis project Ga0256842, IMG submission 185973) | Hydrothermal vent microbial communities from Guaymas Basin, Mexico - 4559-240 | ecosystem: Environmental > Aquatic > Marine > Hydrothermal vents | place: Mexico: Guaymas Basin | collected... | reverse complement strand
AAAATAAGAATTATTGTCAGAAAGTTGTGCTGAAAGATTTAGTGCTTCTCGATAATATTTTATAGCTAAACTGTCTGAATTGTAAGCATAATATTCTTCAATATCCAAAATACGTTTTAATTTAATTTTACCATGTAAGGAATTGAGATTGTAAAGCAAACTGTCAATTTCAGTATCTGAAAAAACTCTAAATGGTAGAATTATTAACAATGCTAAAAAGATAATATTTTTTTTCAAATTTCCTCACGATATTTTCAAAATTAAAGATATTTTCTGTTTTATTTTTAACTCAAAATAACCTTATATTACTATATATTCAATTTATTATTAAGGATGAGGTTATGTCAATAAATTAAAACAGCGAAAAATAGTAGAGATAAGTTGCCCTATCTCTACACAAATTTTTATAATGAATTTAATTCTTTTTTTACAAAATCTACTAATTCCGAAATATATTTTTCTGAAAAGTCGAACTTAATTCCTGCAGCTTCATATAATTCATTAACAGGTTTTGAATATCCAAGATTCAAAAAATCCTGATATTGCTCAATTGCTTTTGCACCGTTTTCTTTATAATTTTTATAAATCGCCAAAGCTCCTAATTGGGACATTCCGTATTCAATATAATAAAAAGGTACTTCAAAAATATGAAGTTGTCGCATCCAAGAAATCTTTCTAAAATCTTCTAATCCTGTCCAATCTATTCCGCTATCAAATCTGTTTAGAAGCGAAATGTAGAAATCTTCTCTTTCTTTAACAGTATGTTTAGGATGAGTGTAAACCCATTGCTGGAAGGCATCTACGGTCATGCACCACGGTAAGAAAGATAAAGTTCCTTCTAATTGATCGCGTTTTGCTTTTTTCAAATCAGCTTCATCTTTATAAAATTCATCCCAATACTCCATTGTCATCAATTCCATTGACATTGAAGCTAATTCTGCAACTTCACTCGGGGTGGATTTATAATAAGAGATTTTTTCTTTTGAGATTGCTTTAGAATGCATTGCGTGTCCTGATTCGTGTAAAAGCGTAACAACATCTCGATGTAAACCAATGGCGTTCATAAAGATAAATGATGATCCAAGTTCTGCTAGAGGATAATTATAACCGCCCGGTGATTTACCTTTTCTATTTTCCAAGTCAAGCAAATTTGTGTTTTTCATCATATTGAATTGGATACCGTATTCCGGTTTAATTTTGTTTAATATTTTCATTGAATTATCAATAAGGTCTTCAACTTTTTCAAAAGGTTTTAAGATTTTTCCATCCAAATCAACCGCAGTATCCCAAGGTTTTACAGAATCTAATCCCAAAGTTTTTTTCCTTTTTACAGTCAATTCTCGTACAAATGGCATTACTACTTTTTCTACTGCTTCGTGGAATTTGAAAATATCTTCCGGAGTGTAGGAAAATCTTCCCATTTGTTGATGTTTAAAATCGCGATAATTTTCGAATCCGGCATTTTTTGCTTCTTCAGCTCGAATTTTTCTTAATTCATCATAAAGCTCATTTAGTTCATTTTCTTTTGTTTTGATTTTTGAATTAATCAATTCCCAAGCTTTTTTTCTGATGGAACGATCTTGGTCTTTAAGATATATTCCCATTTGGGTGATTGTTTTTTCTTCACCATCAAAATCAATTGTTAATTTTCCGAAAATAGAACCATATTTATTTGTTAATTCCTGTTCTTTTGTGAAAAGAGGCACGTTTTCATCACGGTACAATTCAATTGAATTTGAGATAATTTTTTTTAAGTGATTATACTTTTTATCAGACAATTTCTTCATTTCCGGACTATTATACAATTTGTTTTTTAATTTAAAATCATACGGTTGGGTTTTAGAAATAATTTCTGCGTAAAAATTATTGAAGTCTTTTTCATATTTTTCTTGATCGGAATAACATGTCATTTTGATATATTTCCAGGCCATTTCTTGATCTAAAATAGCATCAAATTCAGACGAAATTTCGATAAGTTTTATAATGTCTTCCGGACTTTCAATTTTGTATTCCAGCAATTTCTCATATTCTTTTTGGACGTTTTCCCAATTTGTAACTTCTAAATTTTCAGGATAATAAGAGCGTTTTATTTTGTTAATTTTCTCATTTGTCAGTTGCATTAAAATTCTCCTTTTTTTATTCAAGAAAAAAGTTGTTCTTTCAAGGTCAATAATTTTTTGCAAATCACCTCTAAATCTTTCTTTTAGCTTAAGGAGAAGACTTAAAATTATCGCATAAATTTGAAATTGTCTGACCGGACTTTTCTTATCCGGAAGAAAGTTTAAACTTGTGAAAATCTGAAAAGTCCGGAATTTTTGCCGACATTAACGGTTAGAATCCCAAGTAAGATTTCTGATTTTTTTCGCGAGAAAATCATCTAAAGAATTAGGTAAGAATCTCCATTCCCAATTTCCTTCAGCTTCTCCGGGGATATTCATCCGCGAATTACTGTCGAGGCAAAGAAAATCCTGTAAAGGAGCAATGGCAATGTTTGCTTTGGAATTCCAGGCCAATTTAATCATTCTCCAACAAATATTATCATTACTGTTTAGATAATCATCGGCGAATTTTTTTTGATTAGGAGTAAGTTTATTGTACCAGCCGAGCGTTGTATCATTATCGTGAGTTCCGGTATAAACTACGCAATTTTCATTATAATTATGCGGTAAATAAGCATTTTTCAGGTCGGATTCAAAAGCGAATTGGAGAATTTTCATGCCGGGAAAATTAAATTCATCACGCAAAAATTCTACTTCTTTGGTGATTATTCCCAAATCTTCGGCGATAATAGGCAAATTTCCAAGTTGTTTTTTGATTTCCGTAAAAAGTTTTTTCCCGGGAGCTTTAATCCATTCCCCATGGATAGCATTTTCACTTCCGAAAGGAATAGCCCAAAAAGATTCGAACCCACGAAAATGATCTATTCGGATAATATCAAAAAGAGAGAGCATTTTTTTTATTCTAAGAATCCACCAATGGAAATTATCCGTTTCCAAATTTTGCCAATTATATAACGGATTTCCCCATAATTGCCCGGTTGAACTGAAATAATCGGGTGGAACTCCGGCAATATTTTTAGGATTATTATTTTCATCAAAATCAAAAATTTTTGTATTTGCCCAAGCGTCCGCACTGTCAAAAGCAACGAAAATCGGGATATCGCCGATAATCTCAACTTTTTTAGAATTGGCGTATTTTTTTAATTCAACCCATTGTTTATGAAAAAGATATTGAGAAAATTTGAAAAAAGCAATTTGATCGGCTAATTTTTCTTCATAAAAATGAATTGCATTTTTCTTTCTATTTCGAATATTTTCATCCCAGTCAATCCAAGATTTATTATGATAGTATTTTTTTAAAGACATAAATAGGGAATAGTCATTCAGCCAATATTTTTCCGAATCACAGAATTTAAGAAAATCATTGCTTGTTGAATCAAAATTCTTAAAAGCTTCTGCTAAAATTTTTTCTTTGCAGGGAATAACCTTTTCAAAATCAACTCTCAGGTTGTTAAAATTATCATCGCAATTAATCTCCGAGATTAATCCTTCTTCTTCTAATTTTCGGATAGAAATTAAAAGCGGATTACCGGCAAAAGCAGAATAGGTTTGATAGGGAGAATTTCCATAACCTGTATGACCGATTGGAAGAATTTGCCATAATTTTTGTTCTGAATCATTTAAAAAATCTACAAATTCATAAGCTTCTTTTCCAAGAGTTCCGATGCCGTATTTATTCGGTAAGGAAGTGATATGCAGTAAAATCCCACTTTTTCTAATCCTATTCATCCATTTTTTCCTTAATTAGTTTATCATAAATTTCCATATATTTTTCCGCAGTTGTCTTCAAATTGTATTTTCTTTTGGATTCGCTCATAATTCTCTGCATTTGTTTAATTCTGATATTGATATCCAATGCGTAAAATCTCAAAGCTTCTTTTATTCCAAATTCCAGTCCCGCTTTATCAGCCATTAAAAACACAAATCCGTTTCCCGTATTATTTTCAACATCCAGATGCGATATGGAATCTTTTAATCCTCCGGTTGCTCTGACTATCGGTAATGTACCAAATCTTAAAGCTTCCATTTGAGGTAAACCGCAAGGTTCATAACGAGAAGGCATCAAAATAAAATCCGCACCGGCTTTGCCTAAATTACTGAGATTTTCCTCGAAATTTCTAAAGGATAGATTAGGATATTTTTTTTGTAATCTTTTTAATTCTTTTTCCAACAATTTATCGCCATTTGCAACAACTGCTATTTGCATTTTATATTTTGAAAAGAAATATTCCAAATTGTTGATTAAAATATCAGGACCTTTTTGACCGTAAAGGCGGTTTGGCCAGAAAAATAAAGGAGTATTTTCCTCAAGAGGTAATCCCATTTTTTCTTGGAAAAGTTGTTTGTTTTTAGCTTTCTTTTCTTTCATTGTGTATTTATTAAAATTGATAATTCCCGGCATAACTTTAGGATTAATAGTATCATTGGGAGCATTTAAAATTCCGGCTGCTTTGTTATTTTCATATTTTTCTTTGATTGTATTATAAATCGGACGTGAAACCAAATCTTTAAATTCATCATTATACAATTCTTCTAAAAACGATGGACTCACAGTATTAAAAAAGTCGGAAGACATTATTGCTGAAGCTGTAAAATCCACCCGATTAGTGTCAAAATTCTTTTTCCAATTTTTTTTGATATTACCCGGAAATGATTCAAAATAAAGATTCTCCACAAAATCCATCGGACGAATTCCACTGATCTCGATTTCTTTCATTGTTCTGTGTTCACTAAAAATATTGTGAAGAGTAAAGAGCGATTTTATTCCTTTTGATTTTGCAGCGGCAGGAATAAGTCCTGTCATCCAATCATTACAATGGACAACATCGGGTTTAATTCTATCCAAAAGTTCGTTTATAACATATCGTTGATAAGCCAAAGATCGTCTAACCGGCGGATGAACAGTGTTGGTGGAATACGGATTATCAATATAAGAAAAAGCACTGTCATTAACCAAGTGGATTCCGCGTCCGCTTAAAACCACTGCCAGCCTATCTATTTGCTTATTTGCGATAGCTGATATTTTTTGTATTTTTAAATCATATTTGGGGATAACAATGTGCAATTCGTATTTATTGTTTTCATTGATATGTCTGACTAATCCGGCGGAAATATCTCCGAGTCCACCACCTTTGGCGGAAAATATATTAGCGGCATTTCCCATTCCTTCCGGTAATTCTGTGATTTCCGGTGTGCAAAGAAGTATTTTTGGTTTCTTACTTTTTTTAAAGTAATTTTTATAATCTTTAGAAATTTGATTATCTATTTTTTCCGTATATTCTTTGCTCAATTTTTCCATAGTTTCCTCATCAAAGTTTCATGTTTTCTATCTCATAAATTAGCTTTTCGTATTGATATTCAGAATCTTCTACACATTTAAGCAAGAGATTTTTCATAAAATCTATAAAAAAATGTTTTTCTTGTTTTTGAAATGTTTTATTCAAGATAATTATTGAAGAAAAAGATAATATTTCAATAAAATTTTCGACAGCTTCTTTATTGAACCAAATCACATTTTCATATTTATTTAATTTTATAATTTTATTGATATTTCTATCTTTAAAAATTTCAATCAAGACTTTTTGAATTGTATTTTTATTGAAAGATTTTGAAACATCTTTGATGTTGATGATGAATTTTATCATTTCATAAGAATATGTTTTTTCTTGATTTTTATCAAGTTTTGCAATTGTTGATTCAATAATATCGGAAAATCCGAATTCATCCAAAAACATAACAGTGGTTTTTTCATAATTGAAATGATCGATAATTTTTCCAATGTGACGAATTAATATCCAAATAATAATACCGTAAAGCGGTTTATCGGTTTTTTCTTTCAAAAAGAAATATTCATCTAAATCATCAAAAATTTCGTCAGGTATTGATTTGGGAACATGAACCAATTTTAACCAATCGGCGAAATCAGAGAAAAAATCATCAATTCGTATTTTTAGTTCCGGAGTGAATTCTTTAAACTCTTCTTTATTCATATTCATGATATTTGTAATAAGTGTTGGGTTTAAATAGTCTTCGAATTTTAAAAGTAACGGTTTTAATAATATCATCTTTTTTTCTTTTTCCAAATTTTTTGTACCTTTATTTAAAAGTTTATTGTTTAATTTTGAATATATTTTTACTTCTGTATCTTTATGCTCTTCAATATCAACATAAACAGCGTATTCATAAGCTTTTAGATTTAGATTTAATCCGTTTTGGAAAACATCCGCCGAATTTCTAATGAAAGTTAATCCTGAAATCATATCTCTAAATGTAACAAAATATGAGCTATTATTATGAAGGTTCCAAGCCTCTCCTAAAGTTTTTATCTGCCAATTACTATTGGAATCCACAGTTTTTCCTTTTTGAATTTTTCCAAAATAATCAGCAAATTTATTGTTGTAAATTACGAGAGAATGTCGCCCTTCAAATTCATTTGAATAGACGAAAACATCTTGAATAACATCATTTCCGGATTCAAAATCATACAAAAGAAAATTTTCAACATCAGAAAAAAGATAACGTTTTTTTAAGATAGGAAAGATTTCTTTTTTATGTCGATTATAAAGATATTGATTTGTTGTTTCATCATATTTCGGCTTTTTATATTCCATTCCGTATTTTTCTTTTAATCCCTCGATTTGACCGTGAGCAAACATCGGAAGTCCCGGCATGGTTGACATTAGAACCGAAACGCCGAAAAATTTATCATTATCTCCAAATTGTTGAAAAGCAGTTTCTTCATCGGGATTACTCATAAAATTAACGAATCTTTTCAAAATTTGAGGATTGAATTTTATGGTGTTTAAGATAGTTTGGCGATATTTTTGATTTTCCTCGTTTTTAATCATATTCATAAAAGCACTGTTATAAACCCGATGCATTCCGAGAGTTCTTACAAAATAACCTTCCATCATCCAAAAAGCTTCCGCCAGTAGAAGAGTGTGAGGAGATTCAACTGAAATTCTATCAACAACTTCTCGCCAAAATTCTTTTGGAATTAATCGATCAAATTCTTTTTGAGATAAAGAATATTCGCTTCGAGAAGGAATTGCTCCGCCTTCTCCCGGTTTTGGAAACCATAACCTTTGAATATGTTTTTTTGCCAAAGTCATTGCCGCATCAAATCTAATAATCGGGAATCTTTTAGAAATTCTAACAATGTCTTTGATGACTGCTTCTCGTACTTCCGGTAAAAGATAGTTTAATTGAGCAGTGTCATTCCACGGGAAAGATGTTCCGTCGTTTCCATGATAAATATATTTTATTTCTCCTGTTTGAGAATTTTTATATTGAAAAACAACTGCCGCATCGGTTTTGTCAAAATAATGATCTTCAAGTCTGACCTCAAAATTTGGATTTTCCGATAAATTTTGCCTGGTAAAAGTATATCCCGGGAACGGTGAATAGGGGAGATTGATAAACCAATCCGGATGTTCGGCCATTAATCTTGAATCCAATCCTGTGTGATTTGGTACCATATCGCAACCGATTCTCAATCTATATTTTTCAGCTTTTTTTCTGAAAATATCATAAGAATAATCTCCGCCCAATTCTTTGCTGATTTGATAATCATAAAGCGAATAGGCGGAAGCGATTGCCTCTTTGTCGCCATTCAATTCTTTTATTTTTTTTGATATTTTGCTGCGTTCCCAAAGTCCGATAAGCCAAATTCCGGTAAAACCGTTTTTAGATAATTCCGCCAGTTCTTCTTCAGGGATTTCATCTAAACGGGTAATTTCTTTACCATATTTTACACTGAGTTGATGAAGCCAGACAAAAATATTTTTTGCCAACAAAATCAAATTTGGCATCCAACTTTTATCATAGGTAAAATTCTCTTCTTCATTTAAATTATCTTCTCCGAACTCATAGATTTCAACTGGTCCCGGTCCCATAAAATGAGGAGTATTTTCTTCTGAAATTGTGTCTATATTTAGGAAAAGTTCTGACATTTCAAAATCAATATAAGTTTGCCAATATTCTTTAATAAATTTTAATTGCTCCAAAATAGAATTTGGAAATTTTTCCGAAGGAGCCAATAAAAAAGAAATTAAATCTTCCGATGATGTTTTTACCTTAGATTTGGTTTTGAAAAAATTACGAAAACTTTGAGATAAAGCTTCAAATTCTTTCTCGGAAAAAATATCTTTTGAAAAAATAAATTGATATTTTGAAAATGACAAATTTACGTTTCCCAGAAAAATACATATCAAATCCGGGAAAATATCTTCTTCATTATTATGATAGAACTGCTCGTTGTATTTAGCAATTAATGAATTTATCTTGTAACTTCCATAATTATGTTCAAAAAAAGTTTTGAATTCAGAGAAGATTTTTTCTTGATTATTTGATAAGTACCGATGAATTATTTTTTTCTGAAGTCTAAAAATCAAAGTAAGGGCTGAATATTCTCCAAACGAAAGTTTTTTATCTTTATCGGAAATTCTATTCTCATTAATTTCATTGATAAAAATCTTTAAATTATTCCGAACGGAAATATCTCTTGGCGGTGATAAAAATTCATTTTTAAAATTAAAATCTTCTTTTACTGCTTTGATTATCGGAATTCTAAAAAGATTTGTTTTCATTTTATTTTCCTTAATAATACCATTTTACATAAAATAAATTTTCTTCAACAATTGAATCATTAACGGAAATTTTGATGTTATAACTTTGTTCACCGGCACCGGAAATATTGAATACTCCTTTATAAGTAGAAAGATTATTCTCGTGTTTTACAAATTTTAAAGGATGACTTTCAAAAGTATTCTTATTTGTTTGATGAACAATTTCCACCGAAAAATATTCATCGGGAATATTATTTGTGTCTAAATCAACGTTTACTTTTATAGATTCTCCGCTTCGGATTGTAGTGAATTCATTTATCGCAATTTTAACATCAACGAATTTAAGATTTTCCCAATTAGAATCTATAATATCTTGTTTTTCTTGAGTTTTATGAATTTCTTCATAATTATTGTTTGAGATTTCTTTAACGTAATTATAGATTGGGAGATAATATTTTTCATTATATTGACGCAACATTCTATGCATATTAAAATTCAAGGTAACATCTTTTATGGAATGTTTCATCATTCTAATCCATTCGTGCGGAATTGAATAACTGTCGCGGTTGTAATAAAGTTTTGCAACTTCAAATTCCAAAATGTCATAAATTTCTTTAGAATCAAGATAATCGCGAACTTCCTCATCTTCAACTCCATATCCGGCAGTAATTCCCCAACCGTTATTTTTGTTATAACATTCCGGCCACCAACCATCGAGAATACTAACGTTTAATGCTCCGTTCATTCCGGCTTTCATTCCGGATGTTCCGCTGGCTTCCATCGGTTTTATCGGATTGTTTAACCAAACATCCACACCTTGAACTAAATGCCGAGCAATATTTATGTCATAATCTTCAATAAAAATAAATCTATCTTCCAAGGAATTTTCTTTTGCGAAATCTATAATCTCTTTTATCATTGCTTTACCAAATTCATCGGCAGGATGAGCTTTTCCCGCGAAGATAAATTGGATAGGTCTTTCTTTATTATTTAAAATTTCTAAAAGTCTTTTTTTATCTTTTAGAATCAAATTAGCTCTTTTGTAGGTTGCAAAACGTCGAGCAAAACCGATAGTTAATTTATCGGGAGAAAGTGCGTTATCCAATCTTTCGGAAGATGTGATATCGTTACCTTTATACATAATGCTGGTTTTCAGTTTTTCTCGTAAGAAGGTAATCATCTGTTGTTTTCGAGATTGATGAGCTTCCCAAATTTCTATGTCCGGAATGGATAAAATGTTGTCCCATATTTTTGAAATATCGGAATTATGGATATAATCCGAGCCGATGTATCTATCAAAAAGTCCTGTGATTTGGCGACTTACCCAGGTTTGAATGTGAACACCGTTGGTAATATAATCAATCGGCATTTCTTCTTTGATAATTTTTGGATAAATCGGATGCCACATTTCTTTGGATACTTCTCCGTGTAGTTTTGAGACACCGTTGATATATTTGGAAAATCTTATTGCCAAAACCGACATTGAAAAATTGTTTCCACTTTCAACTTGAGCGTATTTTGCGAATTCATAAAAATCAAACCCAACAGCGTTAATATCTTTTTCGAGATAGTGTTTTACAAGATTCAAGTCGAATGCTTCATTTCCTGCCGGAACCGGAGTATGGGTAGTAAAGACGGAGTTTGTCCTGATTAATTTGCGAGCTTCTAAAAAACTGAATCCTTTGTTTTTAATTAAATTTTCCAATCTTTTGATGATAATGAAAGCGGAATGCCCTTCGTTCATATGAAAAACGCTGGGTTCGATTTTCAAATAATCGAGTAATTTTATGGAAGCGAAAGCTAAAACAATTTCCTGCAATATTCTCATTTCTCTGTCAGAATCATAAAGATGATCTGTTACTTTTCGATAAAGTGGTTTATTGATTTCTAAGTTTGTATCAAACAAATAAAGCGAGACTTTTCCGACATTTATTTTCCAAACTTTGACAGAAATTTCATCATCACGAACATTTATTTTTAAAATCAGGTCTTCGTTATTTTTATCGGTAACTTTTTTGATAGATTTTTCATACCATTTGTTTTTGATATAAACTTCTTTTTGTTTCCCGTTCATATCTATTTGTTGAGAAAAATATCCATATTGATAAAGCAATCCAAATCCGGTTAATGGCAAACCCAAATCCGAAGCGGCTTTTAAATGGTCTCCTGATAAAATTCCCAATCCTCCGGAATAAACAGGAATAGATTCATGAAGACCGTATTCCATTGAAAAATAGGCGATTTGGAAATTCTTGGCAAAGATATTTTTTTTGAGGTTTTTATCTTTAAAATAGCCGGAATAATTTTTATATGAGTTAAATTTTTTATAAACAGAATTTAATTCATTCAAAAATCCTTTGTTTTTAGACAATTCCATCAATTTTGTTTCAGGTATTTTTTGAAGTAATTTTATGGCATTGTGATTGTTTTTTCTAAAGATAATCGGGTCAATTCTGTTAAAAAGTGCATAAGCGGAAATATCCCAAGTTGACCATAAGTTTTCGGCGAGTTCATAAAGCGGTTTTAGATTATTTGGTAATTTTGGTTTTACGTAAAATTTCTTAAAGTTTATATTATTTTCCATATCAATCTCCTTAAAAGTATTTAAGTTAGATAAATTTTAACCCTTAAAAATTGTCAATAAACTATTGAATTTGGTTTACATAGATCGGAGTAATATTTCCATTATTAAATTGATTATTGTTGTTATTTTACCGATTTTCAATGAGTTATCTGTAAATATTTTAATCTTTGTGTTTTTAGATGATTAATTCGATTTAGTACATCGAACACAAGCTTTCCAAAATATAGCAAATAAAATTGTAACGAGTGTTTTTCCAGAAAAAAGAATCCGAGTAAATCCTGAGTAGTTACAGCTGTCTAAGCGAGTCCTATTTACAGAAAACAATTTATTTAATCAAAACAATGTAAAATATTATTCAAACAATTTGGGAAAACCAACTATCGTAAAGGTCTCAAGTTATGAACACGGTGTTGAAGGGTTTATTTATTTCTTGCCAGATTATTAGGTTCAAAAAAATAAAGAGCGATTTTCAAAGCTATGAAAGTTCAAAAGATATTGTGTATATCTAAAAACTAAACGACGGAGGAACAGTATGAAAAGATTTTCACTATTACTTATCATACTTTTTCCAATATTGCTTTCAGCTCAATTTATTCCAAGAGAGCAGGCAATCAAAATATTGGAAGAAGTAAAATCAGAGGAATATCCAAATAGTAATGAAATATTTGTTACTAATGACATTACCAATTTGGATAAAAATTGCATCGGTACCGAAATGATTGAGGAATATAAAAAGGTATTGAATGAAAAGGCAAAACGTAATAACAGCTTATATTTTTATTATGATTCAAATTATAGCAATTTATCGGTTGAGAAAATTCAAATTATAAAACAAGATGGAAAAATTATTAATTTTGACCCGGAAAAAGTCTTGAAAGAAAAAATATACAATATGGGGGCGATGAATATTTATTCTTATTCGACAAAAATATTAACTACAACTTTACCGGATTTAGAAATTGGAGATATTGTTTATACGAAATCTACTCGTAATATGACAAAAGCAAGAATGGAGAACAATTTTTTTACTGCAATTGATATCCAATCTTATAGAAAATATCTTTATAATTATGAAAAAATTATTACACCTGAAAGTATCAAACTTAATATTCACGAATTAAATAAAAGCGATTTTCCTTATGAATTTTCCAAAAAGGTCAAAAAAGATAAAGTAATTTATGAATGGACGATAAAAAACAATCCTATTATCATTCATGAACCAAATATGGAAGATAGCAATATGTTTGCTCACAGAATTATGATTACAACTTTAGATAGCTGGGAACAAGCTTCCAGATGGTATTATAATCTTGTTGAACCGCATTTACAACTCAATCAAGATATTAAAGATAAGGTTGCGGAATTGATTTCCGGAGTTAAAGGCAGGAAAAATCGAGCTGCAAAAATATATTATTGGGTAGCCAAAAATATTCGTTATCTCGGAGTTGATAAAGAAAAAAACAGACCCGGTTATGAACCTCACGATGTAATTTATACTTTTGAAAGTCGCGGTGGAGTTTGTAGAGATAAAGCTGCGTTATTGGCTGCAATGTTGAGAGAAGCCGGATTTAATGCAAATGTAATTCTGATTTCATCAGGAAGCAGATTAGATCCTCGAGCTCCGGTTGTTTGGTTTAATCATGCAATTACGGCAATGTATGACGAAAAGGGAAATACGGAATTTATTTTTGACCCGACTGATGAGAATACAAAAGATTTTCTTCCAAAATATGAAGAAGACAGCAGTTATTTAATTGCTTCAAAAGAAGGGACTACTTTGCGAGTTACTCCGATTTCCGATCCTAAATTAAATAATGCGAGCGTTGATATTAATCTTAATTTAGATAAAGAGATGAATGCTACCGGTTCAATGAATTATAAATTCAGCGGTTTTTCAGATACAATAGTTAGAAATATTTTCGCCAGTTTTACCAAGCAAGATTATGAAAAATTTTTTAGAAGACTTGCTTCCGGTTTGAATCCAAACGCCGTAATGGAAAGTTTTGATTATGCCAATTCTCAAAATAAAGATGAAAATATGTTTTGTGATTTGAAGATAAAAATTCCTCATTATGGTACCAATTCTAAAGATTACGTTTTTGTTCCGTTTGATGCTTCAAAACTTAATTTGCATTTTTTGTACGGATATGTTATGAGTCCTTTTTCATTAACAAGTAGAAAGTACGATTTCAAGATGGTGGGAGCTTTTAGTTTTGATGTTAATTTGGAAATTCATTTTGCCGAAAATATTAAAAACATCTCAATTCCTAAACTTGAAAATATTGATTATAAAGGATTTAAGGTTACTCTTGATTCCAAAATTACCGATAATTCAATCAAATGTAATTACCATTTTGAGAATTCAAAAGTGCATTTCAAACAAGCTGATTTTATTCCTTTAAAAGCAAAATTGGCGAAGTTAACTAAATATCAAGACCTTTATATTATTGGTAATAAGGAGAAATAAATGAAAAAATTATCAATCATAATCCTCATCCTGGCAATATTTACACTGAGTTTTGCTAAGACACCTGAAAATATTATTAAAGATACAAAAATAGATATCTCGTTAGAAAATGCTTCGGCGGTAAATATTTTCACAAACGTTACAATGAAAGTTAATGAAGATAACTCCTATACTTATAATGTATATTATATCAAAAAAATTCTTTCATATAAAGGTAAAAAGCGTTATTCCGACGTAAAGATTTCCTATAATTCAGATTATCAAAGTATTAAAATTAACAAATCTTTTACTATTGATGAAAATGGGAAACGCATTCAAATTCCGGAAAATCAAGTTTATGATTTGGATGACCAAATGGCTCTTTATTCACCTGACTACATTAAAATCAGACAGAGAATTTTAAACTTCCCGCAAATTGAGCCGAATAATTATATTGTTTTGGACTACACTCTCACAAGTACTCGAAAATTGCCGGTTAGCGGGGTGGAGCATCTTCAGGAATCCAATCCGTATTTGAATAAATATTTTACTTTGATTTATCCAAGCGATAAAAAAGTGGATTTTTATTATCCAAAAGATAAGAATGTGAAATATTCCGAGTTTGAAAAAAATGGATATAAATACAAAAAATTTTCGGTAAAAAATTCTCCCTTAATTAAAACCGAGCCAAACCAACCTTCATATTTAGAAATCGGGACCCCGGTCGTTTATTCGTTTTATGAAAATTGGCGAGAAATGGGCGATCTGATTTTTAAGAATTATCAAGTCGCTGAAATCCCTCAAAGTATCAAAGAAAATGCTTTGAAAATTACTAAAGGGGCAAAATCCGATAAAGATAAAATCTTAGCTATTTATAAATATATGGCTGAAAATTTTATGACAAAATATTCGATTTTCCAAGAAACAAATTTGAAACCGGATTCACCTGAAAAAATTCAAAGTCAAAAATACGGTTCAATCAAAGATATGGTTTTCCTATTTTTAAATTATGCAAAAGCACTCGATATTGATGATGTTTATCCGGCAATTGTTTTAGATAAATCCGATAAAGATTCTTTCATTCAAAAGAAATATGCCTTAATGGATTTTGTTTCGGATATTAACGTTTTCTGGAAAGGTAATCTTTTGGTTCCCGGCGAGATTAACAAACCTTTTATTTTCGGAAGTGCGATAGATAACAATGTTTTAGTGGGATATAAAAAAGCAAAATTGATTTCATATCAACCTAAAATTGATTATTTAAGAAATTATAACTATGATTATGATTTTACCGGCGATAAAGTTATAGTTTCGGTAAATTCAGTATTTGCCGGTAAATATAATGTTTCAACCAGACAAAGATATATGAATACACCAAAAGATAGAGCAAAGATTGCTTTTAATAATTCTCTCAGATTGAATTCGGCAAATTTAATTGCGGGTCCAAATTTTGAGAATTTTGATAAAATTGATGAGAATATTAAATTTAATTATAAATTGCAATATGACGATTTGCTTGTTAAACAAGATGAATATTCTTATTTTAAAAGTCTGGTTAAGTTGATAAATATGGATGTGTCGAAAGTTGAACGCGAATATCCATATCAAATCGGTAATCAAATTAAAGATAAAAATACCATTGTTATTAATTTCAAAGATAAAGAAAAAGTGGTTAATCCACCGAAAAAAATAAAGATTTCAACTAAAATTGGTAAGAAAAAAGCTTATTATAAATTGAAAACGAAATCTGAAGGAAATAAAATCATTATTGAAAGTGAACTTTATATTCCGTCCGGAATTGTTAGTGTAGAAAAATATCCTGAATTTAGAAAATTTATTCTTAAATTGAGGAATAAACTCAACTCTATGGTTTTCTTGAAAAAATAGATTAATGATTAATCGGAGGTTTTGAAAATCTCCGATTTTTTTTGAGGAGTAAAAATGGAGATCCGATTATTTAAAAAAATATATTTATATGATGAAGTTCCAAGTACTTCTGATGTTGCAAAAGATTTAATAAATAAATGTGATGAAAATTTTTTAGTCGTTGCAAAAAACCAATCTTCAGGATACGGACGGAAAGGGAATCATTGGCATTCTCCCAAAGGCGGTCTTTGGATGACTGCCGGTCTGAAATCTCTAAAAATTCGCCCTAATTTTACTTTATTTACCGGAATAGTTGTTCATGAAACGTTAACGAATATTTATCCAAATATAGATTTTAAAATAAAATGGCCGAATGATATTTATGCAAATAATAAAAAAATTGCCGGAATTATTTCTTCCGCTCATCCTAAACAGGATTTCCATCTTTTTGGAATAGGAATAAATTCTAATGTGACGGAAATTTGTCCGCAGTTAGTTGATAAAGCAACTTCACTTTTTCTTGAATCCGGTTCGATGGTTTCTAATAATTTGATTATTGAAGAAATTTGGAATAATTTTGAGAAGAACCTTCCTGTATTTTTGGAAAAAGATTTTAGTTTTTACCGAGACTATCTTTTAGAAAATTCTTTTTTGATAAATAAAAAAATAAAAGTTAAACAAGTTAATAAATTTATTGAGGGTAAGGTTGTGGATATTTCCGAGCTTGGAGAATTAGTTTTGGAAAGAGATAATTTCGGATTAATCAAAATTAATTCAGGAAAAATTATTTTTAGAAATATATAACGAAAATGTGTGTCATAAATAATTTTAATTCATGAAAATGTCCTTTGATTTTTCAATACAAAAAAATCTGGAGCAAGAAAAAATTGACAAGGATTTCTAACTTAAAATTTTCGAAAAAAATTATTATATAAAGAGGATAAGATGGCTATTTGCGTTTCACATCGAGTCAAATCGATTAAGCCTTCACCGACACTAACTGTTTCGGCATTGGCAAAAAAGATGATGAGTGAAGGGATTGATGTAATTAACTTTGGTGTTGGTGAACCGGATTTTAATACTCCGGATTATATTAAAAACTCTGCAATTGAAGCAATTAAAGATAACTTTACCAGATATACTGTTACTTCGGGGATTCCTGAATTAAAACAAGCAATTTGTGATAAATTTAAAAGAGATAATAACCTTGATTATGAACCGGAACAAATTTTGGTTTCTCCGGGAGCTAAAGCTTCTATAATTAATGTTTTAATGGCTGTTTGTGATCTTCGAGATGAAATTTTTATACCTGTACCTTATTGGGTAAGTTATATTTCGCAAATAAATTTGGTTGATGCGAGTCCAATTTTTCTTCCAACAAACGAATTTAACAATTTCAGAATTACGGCAGAACAACTTCAAGATGCTATTGACGGCAGTTCTAATCCTAAAGCAATAATTCTTAACACTCCAAATAATCCAACCGGTTCTGTTTATACAAAAAAAGAATTGTTGGCAATTGCGGAAGTGTGTCTAGAAAATAATATTCTTATTATTGCCGATGAAATCTATGAAAAATTAGTTTATGATGGTGTAGAACATGTATCTATCGCTTCACTTTCTCCGGAAATTAAAGAAATTACGGTTGTGGTTAACGGTGTTTCAAAAGCTTTTGCCATGACAGGTTGGAGAGTTGGATATGCTGCCGGGCCAAAAGAGATTATCAAAAAAGCCGGATTAATTCAAGGGCATACAACTTCTTGCGTAAATTCAATTGCCCAGAAAGCAACAGTTACCGCCCTAAATGATGAAGACGGTTCGGTTGAAAAAATGAGAAAAGAATTTGATGTTCGAAGAAAATATATCTACAAAGCGTTAAATGAAATAAATAATGTTTCTTGTGTTGAACCTAAAGGCGCTTTTTATGCAATGCCAAATATTTCTTATTATATCATGAATAATAAAAAAGGAATTAAAAATTCTTCCCAACTTTGTGAATATTTGTTGGAAGAATACCATATTGCAATTGTTGCCGGATCAGCTTTCGGTGTTGATAATTATGTGAGATTTTCTTATGCGAATAGTATGGACAATATTATTGAAGGTGTTAAAAGATTTAAAGAAGCTTTACACAGTTTAATCTGATATGAAAGAATTAAAAGAAGAAATAGAAAGAAGACATAGGCGGAAAAGATATTCTAAAAATACAAGTTGGTTAAAACTTATAGTTAGAATTATCTTATTAGTAGCAGTTTTGTTTCTTATGAATAATCTTAATAAAAGATATCATAAACAACTAAATAATTCTTCTCAAAAAATAATAAAATTGGAGAAATAATGAGTTTGGTAATAGTTGGATCAATAGGATTAGATGATATTGAAACTCCTTCCGGAAAAGTAACAAATGTAATTGGCGGATCAGCTTCTTATGCTTCTATCGTCGCTCAAAATTTTGGAAATTCAAAGTTAGTTGGTGTTATCGGAACAGATTTTCCTAAAGAAAATATAGATCTTTTCAAAGAAAAAAATATTTCTTTGGAAGGTTTGGAAATTGTGGATGGTAAAACATTTAGATGGGGAGGGAAATATAATGATTTGAATAAAGCCGAAACTCTTTTTACCGATCTCAATGTTTTTGCTGAATTTAATCCAATAATTCCCAAAAGCTATCTTTCTTCAAAGTATTTATTTTTGGGTAATATTCATCCTGATTTACAATTAAATGTTCTAAACCAATTTTCAGATGCCGAAGTTACAGCTTGTGATACAATGAATTTCTGGATAACCGGCGCAAAAAATAAATTAATCCAAGTTATTAAAAAAGTAAATATCCTTTTTATTAATGAAGATGAAATACGATCTTTAACAGAAGTAGAAAATGTTTATGATGCTGCTGAAGCAATTTTAAAATTAGGACCAAAATTCGTTGTGGTAAAACGAGGTGAATACGGGGCATTTGTTTATGGACAAGATTTGATTTTTAACGCTCCTGTTTATCCTGTGCGAAAAGTTGTTGATCCAACCGGAGCCGGAGATAGTTTTGCCGGCGGGTTTATGGGATTTATCTCTAAAATGAATAATCTCGATAATAGCACTATAAAAAAAGCAATGTTTTATGGAACTGTTACCGCTTCAATTAATGTGGAAGATTTTAGCATTAATAATGTGAAAAATATGACAATTGCTGAAATCGAAAAAAGATATAAAGAATTACTAAAAATCACACAAATTTAACGGAGGATAATTGGAAAAAGTAAATTACAAAGATTCCGGAGTTAATATTGAAGCTGGTGAAAATGCTGTCAATCGCATCAAACCGATTGTTAAAAGTACTTTTAATCAAAACGTTTTAACAAATATCGGCGGATTTGGCGGACTTTATGCTTTGGACTTAAAGAAATGGAAAGAACCGATTTTAGTCTCCAGTGTTGATGGTGTTGGAACAAAATTGATTATTGCTCAAAAATCAGGGATATTTGATACGGTTGGCCAAGATTTAGTGAACCATTGCGTTGATGATATTTTCGTTATGGGAGCAACTCCCCAATATTTTCTCGATTATATTGGAGTTGGTGAATTAGTACCCAAAGATATTGAAGATCTTATTTCAGGATTCGCCAAAGCTTGTCGCGAAAACGGCGTGTCTTTAATCGGTGGTGAAATGGCTGAAATGCCCGGAATCTATAAAAAAGAAGATTACGATTTGGCAGGGACAATCGTAGGTTTGGTTGAAAAGAAAAATATCATTACCGGAGAAAAAATTGTTGCCGGAGATGTCGTGATTGGATTCAAATCAACCGGATTGCACACAAACGGATATTCTTTAGCGAGAAAAATTATTTTTGAAAAACTGAATTATACAGTTGATACAATTATTCCCAATTTAAACAAAACGGTAGCAGAAGCATTTTTAGCTGTTCATAAATCCTATTATCCAATTTTGAAAAAATGGGCAACTCCGGAAAAAATTCACGGAATGGCTCATATTACCGGCGGTGGTATTCCCGGAAATTTAAAACGCTCAATTCCGGACGGACTTGTTGCGGAGATTGATTGTTCAAAATGGGAAAGACCGGAACTTTTTAAATTTTTAGAAAGAGAAGGTAATGTTGATTCTTATGAAATGTATCGTGCTTTTAATATGGGGATTGGATTTAACGTTGTAACAAATGAAAAAAATGCTGAAGAAATATTAAAAGAAACCGATGGAATTCTAATTGGGAAAATCTTGAAATCTGAAAATAATCAGAAGGTAAAATTAATTAATATATGAAGTGGCGAATTTTAATTGATCATAAGAAATCTGCTGCTGAAAATATGGCAATTGATGAAGCGATTATGATGAGTAATATCTCCGGAAAATCAATTCCAACAATTAGATTTTATGATTGGAATTTGCCAACCGTATCTTTAGGATTTAATCAACAAATTAAAAAAGAAATAGATTTGGACCTGGTTAAGGAAAATGGATTTGAGTTTGTGAGACGCCCAACCGGCGGAAGAGCCGTTTTGCATATTGAAGAAGTTACTTATGCGGTTATTTCTCCTTTAGAAGAAAAACTCAATGGCAGTATTACCGATTCATATTCACAAATTTCTTTAGCTTTGGCAACCGGCTTAAATTTAATGGGAGTTAATGTCGAATTTGAAAAAGGCGATTTATCTTCATCTCATCAAAGAGAATTTGCTAATCCATGCTTTACCAGCTCATCAAAATATGAACTGAAATATGAGAATAAAAAGATTGTCGGCAGTGCTCAAGTAAGAAAAGAAAATGTTTTATTACAGCACGGTTCTATTCTAATGAATCAAAATCAAGAAGCAATTTCTAAGATAATTCCAAATTTAACAGTTGACAAAAGAAACACAATTAGAAAATATCTTGCCAGAAAAACTGTTTGTATTAATCAGATTCTAAATGATAAAATAGATTATGAAAAAGCTGTTGAATTTTTAATCGAAGGCTTTCATAAAGCTTGGGAAAAAGATGAGTTTATTATAGATAATGATTTAAATAATTTCGAAAAAGAGATCTCTGAACATTTAATGGAGGCCAAATATAAACAAGATATTTGGAATTTCAAAAAATAAATTCAGAAAGTTTTATTTTGATAAAGTGAAAAAAGAATTGACACTAATCAATCATTTAATTGATTTTGTCGATTAATATGTGTTATAGAAAAGAAGAGATGTTATGTAAAAATATAGGGAGGTTTATTAATGCGTAGAACAACTCTCATTTTGCTATTGGTATTTGTGCTCATTGGAACTACTTTATTTGCCGGAACAACCGGTAAATTGGTTGGAAAGGTTAAAGATTCTAATGGGAAACCACTTGCATTTGCAGCAGTAATGATTAAGGGAACTCAAATAGGTGCTCTTACTAAACAAAATGGTCAATTTATAATAATTAATATCCCACCTGGTAAATACACAGTTGTTTGCCGGTTAATCGGATATTCTGACCGAGAAGCGGAAGTTACCATAAATATGGATGAAACTTCTACATTAAACATTAAGATGTTTAAAAAATCACTTAAAATGAAAGCTTTTAAAGTGATCAAACAAAAAGAAGATCTTATTAAAAAAGATAAAGTGGGATCTTCTCAAAATATTTCATCTGACAATATTTCCAATTTGGCTGTTACCGATATTAGTGATATTATCGCAACAAAAGCCGGAACAGTTAAATCTTCTGATGGTGAATTGCATATTCGTGGCGGTAGAGCTAACGAAGTTGTTTATTCTGTTGACGGGATGTCTGTTTCAGACCCTGTTGACGGTGGGGCAGCTCTTAGTTTAGACACAGATGCTATTGCGGAAATGTCAGTGATGACCGGTGGTTTTACAGCTGAATACGGTAATGCTCAATCAGGTATTGTTAATATTATAACAAAATCAGGTGGTAAAAATTATTCAGGTAAAATCGAATTGAACTCGGATCATATTTTTGATGATAACGGTTCAAATTCAGATGTAGCAAAATTTGCTATCGGTGGACCGGTATTGGGCGGTTTATCCGAGAATTTAAGAAATAGATTCACTTTTTATTTGAATGGTGCTGGAAACTGGTATGACACCCGCTATAAGGACAACTATAAAAATGATCCTAATAAAGAATTGAAATATTTAACAAACACTTATTCTCCCTACAATGCTTATGATGGAAGAAAAGATTTTCTCGGTTTTGATTTGGGAAATAGAAATGTTAATAATTATAACGCAAATCTTAAAATCAGATACGATTTAACAGCTACAAAGAAATTTACTTTAGCATTAAGAGGGTCTAAAAAAGATCAAAATCCTTATAGTCAATATTGGAAATATGCTTTAGAGCATTATGTTCATACTGATAATAGCCAACAACAAATTATTGGTACTTATGATTATTTGATTAACTCTCAAATGAATATTAAAGTGAAAGCCAGTTATTTTCAAACAAAAACAAAATATACTCCGCGTGGTATTCAGTTAAGTAGTTTCTTTGTAAAAGATGCAAATTATTACAATGAAAGTCACCAGGGGATTAAATATTTAGATGAAAACGACGATGGTGTTATTGATGACGGATATCTTCCCGCTTCAGAATGGCAGTATCAAATTAACGGTGTTGCTCAACCTGTAGGTTTAGGATATTTTGCCCCCCCCGGCTCTTTTTATTCAAATTTTGTTAATGATAAATCAACTCAAACATCGGTTAAAGCTGATTATGAATATCAGATTAATCAAATTCACGGGTTGAAAACAGGTTTTGAAATAATCAAACATCACATTAAAAAAGATAGAATTTTAAATCCAAATCACGTTGATGCACTACGATATGATTCATATTTACAGACTTGTACGGCTATTGATTCTGTATATAATGAAAACCTTGATGTTATGGTTCCAATTTATAGCTTAGATGATAGATATGATGCTACTGTAAAATCTTCAGGTGAAACTGATGGTTATAAAGCTGATCCTTACCAAGGTGCATATTATCTTCAAGATAAAATGGAATATGAAGATTTAATCGTAAATATGGGTATAAGATTTGATTTTTGGTATTTAGGTACCGGATATGATATCAAGCAAGATGACGGATCTTATGAAAAATATACTTTTGATAAAAAAGACAGATTAAGAGTTATGGTTTCTCCACGATTAGGTGTTTCTCACCCGATTTCCGATAAAGATGTAATTCATTTTGCTTATAATTATCAAAACCAATTACCACAAATGCAATATATCTTCACAACTAAAAAACCTGAAGATGCTATTGTTAGTGATAACGCAATTGTTGTAGGTAATCCTAAATTAGATCCGCAAATCACAGTAACTTATGAAGTTGGGCTTCAACACCAATTAGGTGAAAGCTGGGCTCTGGATGTTACATCTTACTATAAAAATATATACAATTATGTAAGCACTAAAAAAGTAACTGATCCTAACGATGAAACTATTTCTTGGTATGAATATATATCCGAAGATTATGGTAGTGGTCGTGGCGTTGATATGAACTTACAAGGTGCTTTCTCAAACTTCCTTTCAGGGACTTTTTCTTATTCATTAGCTTGGGCTAACGGTAATAATTCAGCAACTGTAATTCAAGATGAATCAACAAATCTTAGAGAGTTCCCATTAGATTGGGATGTTAGAAATAACTTCTCAACCAGTTTACAGTTTAGGGTAAAAGACGGCGAAGAATGGTTTATTCCGTTTACAGATACAATATTCCCGTTAGATGATTTTATGGTTAACTTCATGTATTCTTATTCTTCAGGAAGACCTTACACTCCTCAAACTTCTGAAGGTCATGAATTAGAAACTAATAGTGAATTAATGCCTCATACGGAAAATGCCGACATGAAGATTTCCAAAAGCATTAAATTTGGAAGTAAAAAAAGATATAAATTATATTGTACTATAAATAATTTATTTAACAAAAGAAATGTTAATTATGTATATCCAAAAACAGGGAAACCGGATGATGACGGTGCGGATATTACCTCAGCAAATAGTGATTATGTTTTTGCCGAGACAGCTTATTTGCATTCATTATCTGTAAAAAATCCCGGTAATTGGAGCACTCCGAGAACAATCATTCTTGGAATGTCTTTTAGCTGGTAAATTAAGGAGGAAATAAAAATGAAAAAGAATGTCATAATGATGTTGATAGTAATGTTTACGATGAATTTGTTTATTGGGAGTATGCTTTTTGCACAGGAAACTGCAACACAAGATACTCAAGCTGTGGTTAATAATTCAGAAGCGGTTGATAATAATACTCAAACTGTTGAGGATGAAAAGGCTGCACCACTTGAAAAAGCTCCACAAATGAGTGGATTGGAAATGCTAGCGCGTAAAATTGTAGGTAGCGGCTTGGTAGATATTTTTATCCAAGGTGGATTTGCAATGTGGCCAATTTTAGTTCTTTTCATCTGGGCTTTAGCTGTAGTTATTTGGAAACTTGTAGCATTGTCATATGCTAAAATCAATGTTACAAATTTAATCGAAAAGGTTAAACCTTTAATTGAAAAAGGTAATTATAAGGAAGCTATTGCAATTTGTGAAAGCAGTAGAGGACCGGTTTCCGTTATTATTGCTCAAGGTTTATTAAAAGCCGATAAAGGTGTTGAAGCTGTAGATAAAGCTATTGAAAACTCTTCAGCTTTAGAAATGGCTTATTTGGATAAAGGATTTAGTGCTTTAGGTACTACTATTTCTCTTGCTCCAATGTTTGGTTTCTTTGGAACACTTATCGGTATGATTCAAGCTTTTGATTCTATCGCGAAAGCAGGTGAAGTTGATCCTACCATCGTTGCTGATGGTATTAAAGTTGCATTAATTACATCTGCTGCAGGTTTAGCTGTAGCTATTCCAATTCAATTTTTTAACAATATTTTCCAAACTATGGTTGATGCATTGATTATCGACATGCAAATTGGATCTGAAAAAGTCATTGAGACCTTGGTTGAATCCAAGGGGGAATAATGAAAGTCCCTCGTAAACCGAAAAAAGAGCCTGAAATTCCTCAGTCTTCTCTATCTGATATTTCATTCTTGTTGATAGTATTTTTCTTAAGTACTACAACGTTTGATATTAAGAAGGGTTTAGGTTTGGTTTTACCGCCACCGTCTAACGGTGCTAACGTTCAGAAAGTTAAATTGAAAAAAGACAATCTTGCAAAGATTTGGATTAATAAAGATGGAGCTATAGCCTTAAATAAGGAAGTAATACCTTTGACTGAATTAAAAAACAAAATTCATAAAATGGTAACTGATAATCCTAATATGGTTATTTCTCTTAAGACAGATAGGAAAAGTAAATATTTTTATATGACCAGAGTTCTTGATGAACTTCGCTTAGCCGGAGCTCAAAAAATCTCTTTGGGCACTAATTAGGAGGAAAAATGGCTAAAATAATTAGAAAAAACAGAAAACCTGCCAATATTCCAACATCCTCAATGTCAGATATTTCTTTTTTATTGTTGTTGTTCTTTATGGTTACTACTGTTTTTGTTAAAGAAAAAGGGTTGAAAGTTCAAATGCCTAAAGCAGCTACTATAGATAAAATTCCAAGAAATCATGCAGCAACGATCTATATTGATCGAGCGGGACATATTTCTATAGATGACTTTATCGTGCAAGTCCCTCAGGTGCAATTGATCATGATGAAAAAACTTTCTGATGATTTTAATTTAATTTCATGTTTTAGAACAGATAGAAATACCGAATACGGTGTTATGGCCGATGTATTAAATCAATTGCGTCAAGCCAATACATTACGTGTTTCGTTTGAAGCAAAACTTAAGAGGTAGGAAGATGGAAAATAAAACACTGGATTGGAAATTTGTTGCCGATAGTTTTTTCGACAAATCAGTAAGTTTAGCTGTTTTGATGGTTCTTTTTGCCTTTTTAGTTAGTCCTAATATTGAGGTTAAACCATATCAAACAAAACAAAAAATACAAGTTCAGGCTCTGGATATTCCTCCGGAGATTAAAGAGAAAATTCAACCACCACCTGAGGCTGCAAAGCCGGTTGTTGATATCGTGATTGATGATGAAATGGGTGACGACGAAGATGAAGATATTCAGGTAGTTGATACTATTACCAGTACCAGCCTTGATCCTTACAAAGAAGTTGCTCCACCACCAACGATTGGGAAAACTCCTAAATTTGTTAATTATGATAAGGCTCCCGTGGCAATAAAAGTTATAACGCCAAAGTATCCCAAATATGCAAGACAAATGGCTATTCAGGGGCAAGTTATTTTAAACGTAGAAGTCTTAAAATCCGGCAAAGTCGGAGCTGTTGAAATTATTAAATCTTTGGAACCCGGTTTGGACAATGAAGCTGTCAAAGCTATGAAAAAATGGACATTTGAACCGGCAAAAAGTAATGGTAAACCTGTTTCGGTTTGGCTTACTTATCCCATCGATTTTAGTTTGGAATAAATATTGGAGGAATATTTATGAAATTTTCAAAAATAACAATGCTTGTTTTATTAGTATTAGTTTTATTTGCAGTGAATGTTTTTGCATATAAAGCAGATACTGGAACTGCAAGTAAGAAATTGGATCTTTTAAAATATCATAATGTCGGGAATATGTGGTTAAGAGTTAGTAATTACGGATTTTTTGGATCCGGTAATGACATTACTCCTCAATGGCCATCATTAGAATATCCCGGTGGTAGTGGTATAGATTATCTCTATCAAGGTGCTTTATGGTTTGGTGCTAAAAAAATTCGTAGAAATGAAAGTGGTGATAAGCTTTATTGGAAACATTGGCCACCTCAAGATCAAAATGATGTTACAGCTATTATTGATTCAATAGCAGCTGGAGAAGATATTAAAGTTGTTGTTGATACTTTGACAACCGTTGGTTTTGATGGAGACCAAAGTTTGAATGAATTTTTGCCTGCTTATAATCCTTTGGAAAAATCAGCTCTTGGTTCGCAATATAGCCAATGGGCGTTATCTGATACGGTTTTATATTCCAGTATAAGAAGATCCCAAAGAAGAGGGATTGATGATGATGGTGACGGTCTCATTGATGAGGATGCTCCCGGATTTTCATTTCCTTTTAGAGATGCAGACGAACTTCCGACAGCTTTTGCTCCCTACGGTGGAGATTTCTTAAGCAATTCAGAAGCTGGAAATGACCCTGGTATTGGTCCGATTATTGCTCATAAATCAATTTGGTTCCCTCTTGGATTCGTTAATTTAGGTGATAAATCTAATGATCAATATAATTTCACTACTCCACAAGATGATGATTTGGATGGATTAGTTGATGAAGATGGTTATCCGGTATCCGAACAAGATTATATTTCTTATTACTATGATTATAGCCCTTTCGGTACTCACGGTCAACGTGACTGGGGTGCTTCAAAAGGTTCTAATACTCACGTTCCTTTGAATGTTCGTGTACGCCAAATGTCTTACCAATGGAGTTATGAATATATCAAAAACTTAGTTTACGTAGAATTCGATATCACAAATATGAATAAAGTCGATACATTATTTGATTGTGTAATGGGTATTTACATGGATTCTGATGTTGGACCTCAAGCCTATGGTGCTTCTGCACGAGCTAGTGATGATGTAAGTAGTTATGTGCGCGGGAAAGGTAAAGAATTTGCCTATACTTATGATGCAGATCAAGATGGTGGATTAACTACCGGTTATGTTGGCTCTAGAGTTTGTTCTCCGGATCCTGACAGCCTTGAATTTGCTTGTTGGACATGGAAAGTAGGAGATGGTCCTGATGATTTTAATCCACTTTCGACAACCGCTAGCCCAACTGCTAATGAAAAATATTGGTTGCTTTCAGGTAGAAATCCTGATGACAGTAAATATACTTCTTTAAGAGATTTTCCGGATGCTCAAGTTAATGATCCGGTTGATACAAGATATCTTTTTGCATTTTATGGTGATCAACAAGGGGCAACAAATCCGACTACTGCTTCGTGGAATTTGCAACCGGGTAAAACAATGAAAATTGTAATAGCTGTTTTCCCCGGAAGATCCGTTGCTGAGTTAACGACTCAAGCGACCTGGGCTGCTACTGTTTATGGTAATCCACAGAGATTAACCGAAGTTGTAGTTCCTGATACGATGAGTCATTACAATCCACCGGAGCCACCTTCTGCTCCTGCAACTTATATTGATATGCAAAACGACGGTGATTTGTTGAAAGTATATTGGGATAATAGATCTGAATTTGCTTTTGATGAGTTAACTATTGAAGATTCATATATTGGTTACCAAAATACTGATCCTTCCTTAGATTCATATGATGCAAATATTCAAGAAGGCGATGAATATTATAATATCAATGCTATTGTTCGCCCTGATAGAGCTTACCGACTTCGTCATGATTTCCAAGGATATGCCTTATATGGAAGATCTGGGAATGGTTCTTCCGAATATTGGCAAATGATGGAAAAATGGGATAAAGTAGATTCTAACCAAGATTTAATTGATTACTCAACCTGTACTCAAACAGATCCTCAAGGAAATGAAATCTATAATTATGGTGGATATCTCGGTATTGATAAAGGTCTTCCTCAAGCAACAATAGCTACAGAAGCTGACACTGCTTATTATCATTTTAATGATGAATATGAGTTAGTTAAATATCAAGTTGGTGACCAAATCTACGGTTTGCCTATTTATAATGCATCCGTTGAATATACTCCTGATTTTTATGCTTCAATTGAAAATGAACCTTTTGAAGCTCAGGCTTTAGAATTCAAAAATCCGAATATCTCTGATGAATTGTATTTAGCTTTATATCAAGATAAATACATTCCTATTCCCGGTCATACAGGTCAAAATGCAATTAATTCTCCGGAGCAGTTATTAGCTTGCAGACAATCAAGATTAGCAAGCCGATATTATGAATCGGAAATTCATAACCCACCAAAAGGTATAGAATATTATGTTTCTGTTGCTGCCTGGGATCGAGGACTTCCTGATAAAAATATTTTATTCTTGGAATCCGGTAAAGATGCTAATATGAGAGTATTGTTTCCCGGGTCCGCCGCAAAACCGGATATGGGAAATATCTATGTAGTTCCTAATCCATATAGAGGTTTAAGTAAATTTGACGGAAGACGTGCAAATGATTCTAATGGTGACAAGAGTAAAAGAATCTGGTTTGTTAACTTACCTAAAAAATGTACAATTAAAATCTTTACATTAGCCGGGGATCTTGTTGACGAAATCCATCATGATGGCGCTTCGAATCAAGATATCATTACTATAAGTAAGGCAGCGAAACATGGTGTCCAGGCTGAAGGAATTGAACCTTGGGATCTATTATCTAAACATAATCAAATCATTGCCAGCGGCCTTTATCTTTTCTCTGTGAAAGATGATGCAACCGGAGATAAAAAAGTTGGCAAATTTGTCATCATCAAATAGGAGGAATTGTGAAAAAGACTATAATTTGGATTAGCTTACTCGCATTAATTCCGGTATTTGTATCAGGTTCGATCTTTCCTAAAACCGGTACGGCAGCAATGCAATTTCTAAAATTAGGCGTTGACGCTCGTGCTATTGGAATGGGTGAAGCTTATACAGCTGTAACTAATGATATTTCGTCAGTTTACTGGAATCCTGCCGGGTTGGCATTACAAAATAAAAAACAGATGTTTATCTCACATACAAAATATGTTGCAGATATAAACCAAGAATTTGTAGCAACTTCCATGCCGATGAATTTCGGGACAATTGCTTTATATTCTTCGGTGTTACATATGGAAGACCAAGATATTACTGATGAAGATACTTTTGGACCGACAGGTGAAACATTTTCATTTAGTAATATTGAAGCCGGTATTACATATTCAAATATGTTTACCGATAAATTTTCTTTAGGTGTTACAGCTAAATTCATAAGAGAAAATGCTGCTGACGAAGATGAAAACGGTTTTGCTGTTGATTTAGGTACTTTATACAACACTAAATGGCACAACACGATTATTGGTATGGCTTTAAAAAACTTCGGTCCTGATGTTAAATATAAAGTTGATAATGATAGCGATGGTAAAACAGATGAAGATCCGTTTGACTTGCTTGATAATGATGGCGATGGACTTATTGATGAAGATAGAAAAGAACTTGGATATAAAATTCCTATGAATTATTCTTTAGGACTCTCTTCCGAAATCACTAAAGATCTTACGGTTTCAGGTCAACTTGACAACTGCGTTGATAGATCAGAAACTTGGAATGTAGGTGCTGAATATAGAATTAACGTTTTTGCTTTGAGAACAGGATACCATATTGGTCAAGATGCTCAAGGGTTAACAGCTGGATTCGGCGTTAAACTTCCTTTGAGTTTTGCTATTATTAATGTTGATTATGCCTATACTTCAATGGGTGATTTAGAAGAATCATTCGGGGACTCCGCTCATCGAGTATCACTTAAATTAGCCTTCAAATAAATGAGAAATATTCTCTTAAATATAAAGCCCAACATTTGTTGGGCTTTTTTTCTTTGACCGGTTTTCTGATCAAGTCAGTAAAAACGTTTAATAAAAAAAGTATTGATGTAAATGGGAAACTTATTAAAAAAAATATGAAAAAATTAGAAAGTAATTTGGCGTTTGCTATGTTAAAAGATGCCATAATTCTCCATAATACAGGATATATGTACGGACTTGGTTGTTTTTACAATTCTTTAAAGGCGGTGAATAGAATTTCCGAAGTTAAGGATAGAAGTAAAAAAGGATTTATTGTTCTTTTATCATCCATAGATGATTTAAAAAAGTACACAGTTATTTTGACAAAAATACAATTAAATCTGATAGCTGATTTTTCTCCCGGAAATGTCACTTTTATTCTTAAGTCAAATTATCTTATCCCGGATTTTTTGAAAATTGATGGTTTGACAGCGTTCAGAATTCCTCAAAGTAAATCTTTAAGAAAATTTATTGAAGAATATAAGACTCCTATAATTTCGACAAGCATCAATAAATCGGGAGAGCAACCATTAAATAATTTTGATGATATACAAAAGTTTTTTGGTGATAAAATTGATTTTAATCTTTGCATTCCGGATTCTGAAATTATGGAAAGCTCTCCTTCAACAATTGTGAAATTTATGAATAATGAATTAGTCTTAATTCGAGAAGGTCTGATAAAATTCTCAGTAATTAAAGAGAAATATGAATATCTTTTAAAGAATTCTAAATAACTAAAATATATTTCAATGTGCGAAAAGAGTTTCATCAGAAAAAAAATAAAGAAAGTAATTTACAAAAATAAGTCAGAAAAAAATGAATAAATTAAAAAA
>Ga0256842_1000628_pt1 | contig 30818 bp, 25 predicted proteins | sample 4559240metaG_FD_185973 | JGI IMG/M metagenome (GOLD analysis project Ga0256842, IMG submission 185973) | Hydrothermal vent microbial communities from Guaymas Basin, Mexico - 4559-240 | ecosystem: Environmental > Aquatic > Marine > Hydrothermal vents | place: Mexico: Guaymas Basin | collected... | reverse complement strand
TCATCTATTTCACAGAATATTTTTGTTAACATTTTTTAGTCGTCTCTTTTTGTTTTAGTGGTTTAAAACTATAGAACGACTTCTCTTTTAATCTCCTTATCCCACTTTTTTTATCGAACTCAGGTTATCAAGTATGATGCCTATAAGTTAATAAAGTTTTTATTAGAGGAAAAAGAGTTTGTGCCATTTAAATTAAAGGATAAGTTCTAATGATTTTGATATACTTAACAAAGTAAAAATAAAAGGTTTTATAATGCAAAATTTATTAGATAGAATAACATTTGAACCTGAAATATGTCATGGGAAACCCACTATTCGTGGGCTTCGTTATCCTGTGGAGTTAATATTACAACTTTTAGGTAGTGGTATGACTATAGAGGGGATATTGGAAGATTATGAAGATTTGGAACGAGAAGATATTTTAGCTTCATTAGTGTATGCTTCAAAATTGACAGAAGTTAAATCAATTTACAAGCTTGATGTAGCATGATTAAATTTATAGTAGATGCACAACATTCCTAAAAAACTTTCACTATTTTTGAGTTGGAAAGGTAAACAACGGTATGACTCTATTCATACTTTGGATTTATCTTCTCAAAATAGAACCAAAGATAGTGAGATAAATCAAATTTCATTAGATGAAAAGAGGGTTTTGATTTCAAAAGATTTAGATTTTATTGAGTCGTTGCTTATTTCTAATAAGCCTTATAAGTTAATTTATATATCTACTGGAAACATTACTAATAGACAGCTTTTAAAGATTTTTGGTCAGAATATTGAAAAAATTGTAGAGTTTATAAGCAAAAATAGACTTATCGAAATTACACAAGATAGTATAGTGATTAAAGGATAAATATTGAAAAATTATAACTACAATTACGCCATAGTTATGTATGATATAGCAGACCAAGAGAGTAAAGCAGGAAAAAACAGAGTAACCAAAGTCTTTAAAGTCTGTAAAAAATATTTTCATCATCACCAAAAGTCTATTTTTAGGGGAAATATTACCCCTTCAAAGTTAATTAAACTAAGAGAGGAGTTAAAAAAGGTACTAGATGAGGAGTTAGATTTTATATCTATTATTAAACTTCAGAATAAGCATGTATTTGAAGAGGAGATTTTAGGAACAGATAAAAAGCCCTCCGAAAGTCTCTTTTTATAGGCATTTGAGTAAAAATAAATCATTAATGAGGTTGGAAAATTTTAATGCAAATAGCATAGATATAATAAAATTATAAATATCTCTATATAGTCTATAAAGCCCTAAATTTAGGGCTTTTAAAAATTTGGAATATTTTTTTGAATTTTTATTTTTTTCCAACCTCTTTTTAAGCTAAACCTTAAGAAAAGCCCGATATAATAGCGTTTATAAAAGCTATTTAACAATTTATTGTTAAGTTATAATTTAGTTGGAAAAAATTAATCAAATCCCCAAATCTTGGGCTTTGGTCTATATGGTGTTTTTTTGAAATGCCTATTTTTCCAGCATTGAACCGACACAAGAGTTGTATCGAAATACTTTTTTAAATGACTGCTTTATACTAAATTCGAGAATTGAACCGACACAAGAGTTGTATTGAAATTCTCCTGCAATATCATCTAAAACAAGTATATCAGATTGAACCGACACAAGAGTTGTATTGAAATATCCACTGAGCGATTTCCTCTCTCTTGGTATTCTATTGAACCGACACAAGAGTTGTATTGAAATTTTTGAATTTTAATATCCATTAGTTTGTCAAGTATTATTGAACCGACACAAGAGTTGTATTGAAATCAAAAGAAAGTGTAGTCCTAATAACACGAAAAGCATTATTGAACCGACACAAGAGTTGTATTGAAATAAGAAACCTCTAAAAATTAATCTTTTTGTTTGTGAGTATTGAACCGACACAAGAGTTGTATTGAAATAGAGAAAGAGTTAATATCTCTCTTTCTTGTTTATATTATTGAACCGACACAAGAGTTGTATTGAAATACAATTACAGGAAATCTAGTATAGTTTTTGATGTTCATTGAACCGACACAAGAGTTGTATTGAAATAGTATTGGTAACTGAAATTGACTCATCATACTCGTATTGAACCGACACAAGAGTTGTATTGAAATAGAATATCGAAAAGATTAAAAAAGATAATATTAGATATATTGAACCGACACAAGAGTTGTATTGAAATCACAACGATACAAACGCTATTCATATTGGTGTGGATTATTGAACCGACACAAGAGTTGTATTGAAATTGACTATGCAAGAAGCATTAGGTAAGCAGGGTAAGGATTGAACCGACACAAGAGTTGTATTGAAATCACTAGCATATAAAAATACAACTCTAAGTGCAAGAATTGAACCGACACAAGAGTTGTATTGAAATAACATTTAATCTAAAATTATAGCTACCATCGCTCTCTATTGAACCGACACAAGAGTTGTATTGAAATTATTTATCTCCTACTATTGTAGCATTAGTATATACAATTGAACCGACACAAGAGTTGTATTGAAATGTATTTTTTACACAACTTTGATATGTGCGTTCTTACATTGAACCGACACAAGAGTTGTATTGAAATTTGTTGTAGTATGTATAATTTCGTATCTGAACAATTAATTGAACCGACACAAGAGTTGTATTGAAATCTTTCATCAAATGCTATTACTTTTAACCCATTATCTATTGAACCGACACAAGAGTTGTATTTGGGTTATGATATAATCCCTATCAAAAAGGATTTAAAATGCCAGAGAATAGATTAATATCATTAGATTGGGCAATGAAAAGATTGCTTAGAAGTAAATCAAATTTTGAAATTTTAGAGGGCTTCTTAACAGAATTGATTTATAAAGAAGAGAATGATAAAATAGAGGAAGAAGAGTCTAAAAAATATCTAAAAATAGAAGAGATATTAGAGAGTGAAGCTAATCAAGAAAAAGAGAATGATAAATTTAATAGAGTTGATATTAAGCTAAAAAATAGTGATGGAGAGATAGTTATAGTTGAAATTCAATTTTCAAGTCAATATGACTATTTTCAAAGAATGTTATATGGAGTAAGTAAAACAGTTACTGAACATTTAAAACTTGGTTCAGACTATGGAAATATAGTAAAAGTAATTAGTGTAAATATTATCTATTTTGATTTAGGAGTTGGCGATGATTATCTATATCATGGCAAGACACTCTTTAAAGGGATAAATAGAGATGATACACTAAAACTTTCAACTAGAAGTCAAAATAGATTTGGAAAAACAAAAGTAAGTGAACTATATCCTGAATATTTTGTTATAAAAGTAAATAAATTTAATGATATTGCAAAAAATAGTTTAGATGAGTGGATATATTTTTTAAAAAATGAAGAGATAAAAAGCAATTTTAGTGCTAAAGGGTTAGATAAAGCAAAAGAGACATTAGATATTATGCAACTTAAAGGCAAAGATAGATTAAGATATGAGAGATATATAGAGAGAAGAAGAGATGAAAGAAGTTATGCAATAACTAAAGAGATAGAGATTGAAGAAGCAATAGAAAAAGGTATAAAACAAGGTGAAAAAGAAGGACAAAAGAAAGAAAAGATTTTAATAGCTAAAAATTTATTAATGCAGGGGTTAGATGCAAATATAATTATAAATGCAACAGGATTGAGTATTGAAGAGATAGAAAAATTAAAAAAAGAGTAGTAGTTTTAATCTTAAATGGGTCAATCCACTCTCCAACAAAAACTGTCATCTCTCCATCTTTATACTCAACTGTTACTAAAGATGCCCCACCTTTTGAGAGGTGAACATACTCATAAGTATCTCCTACGCTAACCTCTCTTGGTAACTCTCCCTCAAATCCTACACACTTAGCACTATCTTTTTCCGTAACTATATATTTTCCATACTCATCTCCAACCTTAAGAGATTTAAAATCTTTAAAAGGTATAGGGATATTCATAGGTTTCTCTAATGCAAAATCCCCCTCATCAATACTTAACCAAAATACTCTATTACTCTCACCTTTTAAAAACCACTCTTCCCAAAATCCTCTTCCGTAGCTATATCTTATTTTTCCTAGTGGTAGATATGTTTTTTTTTCTATAATAATAGGCTCACCAATATTTAATAGTGATGGTTCAGGAGAGAGGGTTGAGGCTTTGCCAATAACTTTTGCACCCTCATCTTCTAAAAATATGCTAGATTTACAAGCAGGACACTCTACAAGTTTTGTCCATTTAAAATATATTGGAAGTGGGTGACCACATTGGGGGCAATTTATGGTTTTTTCTATATGGTTTTTATAGATAGCTTCTTTTTTCATATTTTGATTATACTATTTTTGGACTTTATTTTAAGTTTTGATGTTAAAATACCACTATGAATAGAGAAACTTATAAAAAAAATATAGAGATATTAAAAAAATGGGCTTACGCCTACTATGTAGAAGATGACCCAATAGCAACTGATGAAGAGTATGATAAGTTATATCATAAGATATTAGATTATGAGAGATTAAATCCTAATGATATAGATAGTAGCTCTCCTACTAAAAGGGTAGGTGGTGTTGTTAGAGATGAGTTTAAAAAGGCTAAACATATTAAAAGAATGTGGAGTATGGAAGATGTATTTAGCCAAGACGAGGTTAGAGAGTGGTTGGAGAGAGTTATAAAAAATGTAGGAGATGTTGAACTTTTCTGTGAACCAAAGTTTGATGGGGCTAGTATGAATTTGCTCTATAGAGATGGAGAGTTAATTAGTGCTATTACAAGAGGTAATGGAGTGGTTGGTGAAGAGGTTATTGAGAATGTTAAAACTATTCGCTCTGTTCCTCTTAAGATAGACTATAAAGAGTTAATTGAAATTCGTGGTGAGGTGGTTATTCCAAAAGATGATTTTGAGATTATAAATATAGAGAGAATAAAAGAGGGAAAGAGTGCTTTTGCCAATCCTAGAAATGCCTCGGCTGGAAGTTTAAGAGTTTTAGATAGTGCTACTACTGCAAAAAGAAGATTAGCTTTTTACCCTTGGGGTTTAGGGGAGAATAGTTTAGACTATATTAATTTATCTGAAAAAATGGAATTTATTTATGGTTTAGGATTTTTAAAACCACCATATATAGAAAAGTGTAAAAGTTTAGAGGATATTGAAGAGTTTTATAGGTTTTTAATCTCTAAAAGAGATGAAATTTCTATTATGATGGACGGTATGGTTATAAAAGTTGATAATATAGAAAAAGAGGAGCAGTTAGGATATACTCAAAAGTACCCTAAGTGGATGTGTGCCTATAAGTTTCCTGCTATTGAAAAGGTGACAAAAATAAACTCTGTAACTTTACAAGTTGGAAGAACAGGAGTCATTACACCTGTAGCAGAAGTTGAAGCTGTGGCTATTGATGGGGCTATGGTAAGAAGAGTTACTTTACACAATTTTGATGAGATTGAGAGAAAAGATTTAAAAGTAGGTGATAGTGTAATTTTAATTCGTTCAGGTGATGTTATTCCTAAAATCACTAAGGTCTTAAAAGATAGAAGAGATGGGAGTGAAAAAAAGATAGAGAGACCAACTAAATGTCCAACTTGTCAAAGTGAACTTTTAGATGAGGGAACTTTAATTAAGTGTCAAAATCTAAACTGTCCAGATAGAATAGTTAATGCTATTATACATTTTGCTAAAAAGGGGTGTATGGGAATTGATGGGTTAGGTTCTAAGATAGCTGAAATTTTAGTAAAAGAGGGGAAGATAAAAGATATTTTAGGACTATATAGTCTAAAAGTAGAGGATTTAGAAGATTTAGAGGGGTTTAAGAGTAGAAGAATAGAGAAACTTTTAAATGCAATAGATAGTACAAAAGGAAAACCAGTAAAAAATCTTATAAATGCAATGGGAATAGAGCATATTGGAGAGGTAGCAAGTGGTGCTATAGCTTTAGAGTTTGGTCTAAATTTTACTAATGCAACTAAAGATGAGTTAATAGCAATAGATGGCATAGGTGAAGAGATGGCAGACTCATTTTTAGAGTTTATGCGTGTAAATAGAGATAGTGTTTTAAAACTTATTAATATTATAAATCCTAGTCAAGAGTTAAAAAAAGAAGTAGAAGATAATATCTTTAAAGGTAAAACTATAGTCTTAACAGGAACAATGAGCCAAAGTCGTACGAAAATAAAAAATATATTAGAGGAGTTAGGAGCTAAGATTAGTGGTTCAGTTAGTAAAAAGACAGATTATCTTATATTTGGAGAGAATGCAGGTAGTAAATATAATAAGGCTATTAAATTAGGTGTGAAAACTCTTAAAGAAGATGAGATAAAAGAATTTTTAAAAGGATAAAATATGAAAATAGCAATTATAGGTGCAGGTAAGTGGGGTCAAGCACTCTATCACGCCTTTAGTCAAAAAAATAGTGTAGTTATAACTTCAAGACATAAAAAAGATATAGAGAATTTTGTATCTTTAGAAGAGGCATTAGATTATAGATATATTGTTATAGCAATTCCAGCCCAGTCTATTAGAGAGTGGCTTATTGAAAAATTTATTGATAGAGGACAAAATATTTTAGTAGCATCTAAAGGAATAGAGACCTCAACAGGAGCTTTTTTAAATGAGGTTTATGGTGAATTTGTTTCACTTGATAGGGTAGCTTTTATATCTGGTCCATCTTTTGCTTTGGAGGTTCAAAAATCACTTCCAACAGCTTTAAAGATTAGTTCAGAAAATATGGAGTTAGCTAAAATTTATGCTAATGCCCTACCAAATTATATAAAAGGTTATATTGATAGTGATGTAATTGGTGCAGAGGTTGCAGGTGCATATAAAAATGTAATAGCAATTGCTAGTGGAGTTTGTGATGGATTAGAGCTTGGAAATAATGCAAGAGCCTCTCTTATATCTCGTGGACTTGTTGAGATGACTAGATTTGGAGAACATTTTGGTGCAAAGGTGGATACCTTTTTATCTCTAGGGGGAGCAGGAGACCTATTTTTAACAGCTAGTTCAACATTATCAAGAAATTATCGTGTAGGATTAGGATTAGCAGAGCGCAAAAGCATAGAGACTATTTTAAATGAGTTAGGAGAGGTAGCTGAAGGAATTCCAACAACAAAAGCACTATTTAATATTGCTAAAAAAAAGGATATATATCTACCTATTGCAGATGAGGTATATAATATGTTAAATGGAAAAGAGCCAATAAAATGCGTAAATGACCTACTTCATAGTTAATATTTTATAATTAATATGTTAAAATATATTAATGATAAAAAAATTACAGCGAAAAATTAAGAAGGTTTTTAGAGAATTGCTATTATATCATAATAGTTCACTAGAGTATAGAGCAAAGTTATTAACATTAATAGTATCTGTAAATAGAGAAATAAGTCCTTGTGAAGAGGAGTTATTATATAAAACAGCTTGTGAAATCTATAATAATGATGAAGATAGAGCAGAGATTTTAGTTGAAGCAGTTAGAGAGTATTTCAATAAAATTATTACAAATAATGGTTTAGACTTTGAACATCTTGTTTTTCAGGTTGAAAAAGAGACAAAAGAGGTAAAACGATTTGCACAAAAGATTAATATATCTCAATTAGAGAAGTTTCAAAGATGTATATATAATGGAGATGATAAGATATATCAACAAAGGGTTATATCTTTTTTAGAGAGGTTAAAAAGAGAAAATTATAGGTAGGAGATATTTAATATTTACTCTTTTTTTTAACAGATTTTAAATATAGATATATAGCTCTAATCTCCTCATAAGTTAAGTAGTATATTGGCATAATTTTATGTCTTACTCTATGGTTCTTTTTATCTCTAAATCTATTTGAGAGACTAGCTTCTAACTCTTTTAGAGTATATTTTGTAATATCTGCACCTTTTAAGATTTTTGGATTGCTATATTTATCATAATATTTAGCAATCTTATGACCACCTTTTCCTTGTTTTCCATGACATTTACTACATGGTATTCCTCTTGGATTATTATATAACATTTCCCCATACTCAATATCAGATAGAAAGCTCTCTGTTCTGTTATTTTCATTAGATAAAAGAAAAATTGGTAACAAAAGTAGTATAAGTCTCACAATATGAAATACCTCTTAATAAAAGATTTTTTGATATAATAGCGAAAATTTATTCAAAACGAGAAAATAATGCAACTTATTGATGGAAAATCGTTATCTAAAAAAGTTCAAAGCTCTGTAAAAGCAGAGGTTGAGAAACTTAAAAAAGAAAAAAATATTGTCCCAGGACTTGCTGTTATAATTGTTGGTGATGACCCTGCAAGTCACGCTTATGTATCTATGAAAGAGAGAGCTTGTAAAGCTGTAGGGTTTTACTCTATTGCCCATAAAATGCCAGAGTCTATTACTCAAGATGAGATAATTCAGATTATAATTATGATGAATAATAATCCACATATTCACGGTATTTTAGTACAACTTCCACTTCCAGCTCATATTGATACAGATAAGATTTTAGAGGTAATTGACCCTAAAAAAGATGTTGATGGATTTCATGCCTATAATGTAGGAAGAATGGTTACAAATTTAGATAGTTTTGTAGCATGTACGCCACTTGGTGTTATGGAGATGTTTAAAGAGTATAATATAGAGTTAGAGGGTAAAGATGTTGTAGTAGTTGGAGCTAGTAATATTGTAGGAAAACCCATGGCATCACTTCTTTTAAATAAAAATGCTACAGTAACCGTAACTCACATATATACTAAAGATTTAGCATTTTACTCTAAAAGAGCTGATATTATAATAGTTGGTGTTGGAGTTCCTAATTTAATAAAAGAGGATATGGTAAAAGATGGAGCGATTGTTATTGATATAGGAATAAATAGATTAGAAGATGGCTCTTTGGTTGGTGATGTTGATTTTGATAATGTTAGTAAAAAGTGTTCATATATCACCCCAGTACCAGGTGGAGTAGGACCTATGACTATTGCTATGTTACTCTCAAATACACTAAAAGCTACAAAAGCGTTTGGAGATACTAAATAATGAAAAAAATCTTAAAAGGGTTTCATAAATTTTCTAGCTCTTGGACAGGTACAATTATAATTGTACTTTTTCTTATATTTTTTGTAATTCAATCATTTGTTATTCCATCAGGTTCTATGAAAAGAACAATGCTTATAGGAGATTTTCTATTTGCTGAAAAATTTGCTTATGGTACTCCTATTCCAAAACTGCCATGGGTTGAAATCCCTTTAGTTCCAGATTTTAATAATAATGGTCACTTAATAGAGGGAGATAGACCAAAAAGAGAAGATATAGTTATATTTTTATATCCAAATAATCATAAAGTACACTATGTAAAAAGATGTGTAGCTGTTGGTGGAGATGAGCTTATATATCAAAATAAACATCTATATATTCATTTTCATGAAGGAGATAAATATATAAAAGATAATTACCCCTCTAATAAAATTAAAAAGTTTTATGGACAGCTTTGGGTAGATAATCCATATAAAGAGAAATATTTAGGTATTCAATATGAGCCTGACCATCATGAAAATATATTTAACCTTCTTATTAAAACATATCTTTATAGCAATGATGGAATAGATATGTCACCAATTTATGCTAGAGAGTTAGGTGGTGAAACATTTGAAATAAAAGGTCAGCCTGTAAATGCTTTATATAAAAAGGTTAAAAAAGACCACTTCTATATGATAGGAGATAATAGAGATAACTCTAATGATAGTCGTTTTTGGGGTAGTGTACCATATAGTCTAATTATTGGTAAACCATGGTTTATATATTTTTCATGGGATAATAAAAGTAAAAAGGTTAGATGGGATAGAGTAGGGCGATTTGTAGATAGCCTACAATATGAAAAACCAAGATATTAAAGGAAATATATGAAATTTTATATAGCAACAGACCATGCAGGTTATGCAGTTAAAGAGTTTACAAAAGAGATAGTAAGAGAGTTAGGTCATGAGATTATTGATTTAGGACCAGGTAGTGCAGATAGAGTTGATTATCCTGATTTTGCAAAAAAATGTGCTAATGCAGTAGTTGAAGATAAGGGGAGTTTTGGTATTTTAATATGTGGAACAGGAATTGGTATCTCTATTTCAGCAAATAAAGTAGCTGGAATAAGAACAGCCCTTTGTCACGATGCCTATACAGCCTCTATGAGTAGAGCGCATAATGATGCAAATATTTTAGCATTTGGTGAGAGAGTTGTAGGAAAAGGTGTAATAGAGAGTATGATAGAGGCATTTTGTAATACACCTTTTGAGGGTGGACGACATGCAGGACGAGTTGCAAAGATAGAAGATAGTTGTAGCTTTGGGGCTAATTTAGGTTAATTTAGATACTATTTCAAAAAAAAATAAAGGATATTAAAATGTCAGTACCAGCAGATGTAGGTTGTAGCAATGATAGATGTGTAAAAGCACCAGAGTGTCAAAGAACAGTAATTTATGAAAATAAGACAGCAAGAGAGGTTAAAAGTTTTGGAGGCACACCAGATAAAGGGTGTGGTAAATTTATTCCAAGAGAAGATAAATAAATTATTAATGCAAAATCAGATTATAGACTATTTTATAAAATTAACTAAAATACCTCACTGTAGTAAAGATGCTAATAGACTTTTAGAGTTTTTAAAAGAGTTTGCTATTAGTAGAGGTTATAGTGTAGAAGTAGATAGTGCTAAAAATATCTTAATTAAAAAAGGTAAGCCAAAACTTGCACTTCAAGCCCATTATGATATGGTTTGTATGGGAAAAGCACCTAATATCAAGACATATATTAAAGATGGGTGGTTACAGGCTAAAGAGTCATCTTTAGGAGCTGATAATGGTATTGCTATTGCTATAATGATGCTTTTAATGGATATAGGTAAAGAGTTAGAGTTTTTATTTACTTCTGATGAAGAGATAGGTTTAATTGGTGCATCTGCTTTAGATTTTAGGTTAGATAGTAGTGCTATGTTAAATATAGATTTTGAAGATGAGGCTGAAGTTTGCATTGGTTGTGCAGGTGGGGCTGATTTAGTTGCTGAATTTAGTGTAGAAGAGGTAAAACCTTTAAAATATAACTATAAAGTTACAGTTAGTAATCTACAGGGTGGACACTCTGGAGTAGATATAGATAAGGGTATTCCTAATGCTATTAAAGTTTTAGCTAACTATTTAAAAGATAAGAGAGTTTTTATATCTTCATTTAAAGGTGGAGAGAGAAGAAACTCTATTCCTGCAAATGCTACAGCTTTTATTAGCTCTTTAGATATTTTAGAAAATAGAGATATGGTAAAAGTAGAGCAAATAGATAATGAATTAATAGTTTATAATAGTGATAGATTTATAAATCTATTAAATGAGTTTAAAGATGGAGTTAATTCATTTAATAGTGAGTTTAACCTTCCAGAAAGTAGTATTAATTTAGCAATTATTGAGTTTAAAAATGGAAATATAACTATAGATGCTACTGCTAGGGCTATGAGTGATAGCAGTTTAGATAAGATATGTAAAGAGAATATAGAACTATTTAGTAGATATGGATTTAAGGTTTATAGTGAATTTAAATATCCAGCATGGAAACCACAAACTAATAGTTTTACTAATACTATTTCTAAAAGTATGAAAAAAGTATTTGGTAAAAGTGAATATAAGGCTATACATGCTGGTTTAGAGTGTGGGGTAATTTCTAAAAAATATCCTAATATGAAGTTTGCTTCTATTGGACCTACTATTATTTATCCTCACTCTATTAATGAAAGAGTTAAGATAGACTCTATAGGTAAAACCTTTAATGTTATTTTAGATTTGCTTACTGAATAGTAAAGGTTTTATTTAGATATTTAATTTTTTTAGAAGATAAAACTTTTATTCTATCTAAATATCTTTTAGTAAAAAGTTTACCGTTTTTATTAATATATTGACCCTTTGAAGAGAATGCTTGTCCCCATGATTGTTTACTCTTTAGTAAATCTAAAATCTTTGGAGATTTAATTTCGTTAGGTGTTAGTTTATTGGTTTTATTAGTGTTTATATAATAAAATTTATTTCCATCTAGTAGTAAAAAGTGGTAAGAATCAGATATTTTACCTGTTCTATAGACCTTATTTAGAGATGGTTTTGCCTCTGGTATATTACCTGCAAATATTGGTGTTAAGATAAAGGATAAAAGAGTAATTACTCTTATTGCTGAAAATAATTTTTTCATAGTGTCTCCATCTATATTTAAATATTTATTTAAATAAAAACTAATTTTTATTTTAAACTTTAAGTAAGTATAGCATAGATTTTTGCTAGGAAAATTAAAAAAAGAGCTTTTTAATAAAAAAATTGAATTTTTTTCATTAAGTTGTTTGTTTTAGTTTTGCATTATTTTATTGCAGATTATAGAAATCTGATTTCAATAAAAAATAACGCTTACTGTATATTTTTTGCAGGAACTCCTAAATAAAATCCTTGTGAATAATCAGCTCCTAACTCTTTTACAATATTATATATTGCCTTATTATGAATAAATTCAGCTATAGTTTTACGACCCAATTTTTTGGAGAAGTTTATAATTGCTTCTGTTATTATATAGGCGTTTCTATCGGTATCTATATTTTTAATTAAAGAGCCATCTATTTTAATATAATCAGCATCAATATTTAAAATATGTTCAAAGTTTGCATATCCACTTCCAAAGTCATCAATAGCAATTTTGACATTATACTCTCTTACATATTTAATAAACTTATTAATTATCTGATAATCAGAAACTTCTTGAGATTCTGTAATTTCAAACACCACTCTACTAGGATTTGGGTAACTCTCTAACCGTTGATAGATATAATTTGTTATTTTTTCTGATAAAATATCATCAACTGTAAGATTTAAAGAGAACTCAATATGTGGAACATCTTTAAAGGTATTTAGAGTTTTATCTATAATAATTTTACTTATCTGTTCATATAACTTTGCCTTTTTTGCTATTTCCAAAAAGAAAAATGGTGAAATTGGTTGACCATCTCTATCTATTATTCTAACTAGAGACTCATACTTATTGACTTTTTGTGTAATATTATCAAATATTGGTTGATAGTAACATACTATTCTATCCTCTTCTATTGCCTCTTTTATTCTTTTAATCCACTCTATATTATGGGCATAATCCTCATTTTTTCTCATACTATGATGAAATATTAGAAATTTTTTATGTTCAAATTGAGCTTTTTTTCTTGCTATATTACTATAAAGAATTAATTTTTGATAATCTTCACTCGCATAATATGTAGCAACTCCTCCTGTTACAGATACACTAATTCTATTTCGTATCTCTAAATCTCTTTCAGTACTTTCAATAAACTCTTCAAAAAAGAATTGAAGATTATCTTTAGATAAATACCCCTCTTCAAAAAGAAGTATAAATTGGTCTGCTTCTAGTTTATATAGTCTAAATCTATTTTTATCTTTTATATCTTTTAAGACATTAGATAGAGAAATTAAAGTATTATCACTTATATCTTTTCCATAAAAATCATTAAATCCAGAGAAGTTATCAATATTTAGATAAAATATTATAGGTTTTACAGCTGTAAGTAAATCTTCTAAAAGTTGATTTCTATTAGGTAAACCTGTTAATAGGTCAATTCTCTGTTTCTTAATCTCCTCTTTACTTTTTTCAAGCTCTGTTATATCGTGTCTTACTGCTACATACTCTATTATTTCACCTCTATTATCTAAAATAGGAATAATAGTAGCATTTACAATATAGCTTGAACCATCTTTTTTTCTATTTTTAACAACACCTTTCCAAATTTTTTTATTTTCAATAGTATCCCACATCTCCCGAAATGCCTCTTTAGGTACATCAGGGTGTCTTACAATATTATGGGAACTTCCTATTAACTCCTCTCTACTATATCCAGATACTTCACAAAACATATCATTTGCATAAGTAATAATTCCTCTTAAATCAGTTTTAGAGACAATGCTACTTTTATCTATGGCTCTTTTATATCCATCAAGAAAAGAGATATTTTTATTTAAATTATCACTCATTGTATTAAAGGCTAAAAGTGCATCTCCAATTTCATCTCTTTTTCTAACTTTTAGATGAATATCCATTTTTCCTGCTGAAATCATCTCTGATGCAGTTTGCAGTTTTTTTAAATTTCCTGTAATTGAGAGATAAAAAGCTATAAAAATATATAAAGAGAGTAAAATTATTGCTAAAAATCCTATAATAAGATACCAAAGTTCTCTTTTTGAGTTATCTCTTAACTCTTTAATAGTATCTTTATATGTATATGCAAAGATATTATATAAATCTTCTTGTGCATACATAGCCTCTTCTATTTTTTTAGAAAATGCGTGAACATCATAAGATAGATTTTGATTTAATATAATATTATTATCTATAACAATAAGTATCTTTTTTAATTTATCAGCAACTTCTGTTGTTTGGTTTTGAATTGCTTGATAGTTACTAAGTTTAGTTAATATCTTATTATCAACTAAATCAGATTTTAAACTAGCAAGTTCAGTTGATAGTGAATAGAGTATCTTTTTTTGCTCTTGTATCATACTCTTTTGGGTTAAAACTGTTGTAGATAAACTTTGAAGTTGCCCAGAGTGTTCATATATGCCTAAAAGTTTATCTTGAAGCATATCTGCTAAATAGTTTATTCGTAAGTCCTTACTTAAACTAAATTTAGTAAGATTAGATATATCAAATATTGTATCTTGAAGTAGAGTTATAATATGATTGTGTGCTTTAAAAATATTTTCTGGATTACTATCTTTATTAATTTTATTAAATTTAATAAGCTCATACTCACTTAATGCTTTTGCAAAATTTTGATTTGAACTTAATACATTTAGTTCAGATGAGTCATAATCATGTAGAGATTTAATTTTTAAATCTAATAAATCTTCATCATCTATTATATCATCTTTTTTATTTTGATTTCCACTTAAATAGCTATTGGTATCGGCTCTATGTGTCTGTATTGTTTGTATAACTTTATGTATTATTTTAATATACTCTAAGCCCACAAGTTGCTGTTTATATATACTATTTTGATTGTAATGATTTAAAAATATTGTATGAGATGGAAAAACTAGAAGTATAAATAGTATTGATATTGAAGCTATAATTTTAGATTTAAAAGATAATAAGTTCATAATATATAGAGCTGGATTTAATATCTTTTTGAATTTCATTATAAGCCTTCTTTAATTTTTGACTTATTGTAACATAAACAATCACTATTTAACAAATTTTTTTATTATAAAATTTATAAACCTCTAAGAAAAGAGGTTTTATTACTATTTTTTTTCTGCTAAAACCTCAATAGAGATAATATCATCATTTTGTTCAATGCTATCTAATACAGCAAAACTTTCACTATCATCTTCTTCTATTGCACCAAAAACTGTATGAACACCATCAAGATGTGGAGTTGGTACAAAAGTTATAAAAAATTGACTTCCACCAGTATTAGGTCCAGCATGTGCCATAGATAGAGTTCCTCTTCTATGTGGTTTTAAACTTGTATCAGTTTCACAATCAATAGCCCAATCTGGTCCACCAGTTCCAGCTCTTGCTGGGTTTCCATTTGGTCCTGAATGTGGACAACCACCTTGAGCCATAAATCCAGGTATTACTCTATGAAACTTTAAATTATTATAAAATCCTTCACCTGCTAAATGTGCAAAATTAGCTACAGTATTTGGAGCATCTTCTGGATATAACTTTACCCAAATTACACCTTTACTTGTTGTAAACTTTGCATATTGATATGTATCCATAATATCTTGAGGTATATCGTATCGTTTTGTTTTCTTTCCAAACATTTCTATTTATTCCTTGTTTATTAAAATTAAGACGATATTATATCGATACTTGGTTATAATTTCATAAATATATTTATTAAGAAAAAACTTAGGAATTAAAATTACATGACAAAAAGAAAAAATAGTAAAGAATATATAAAATTAGTAGATGATAATGAGTTAGTAATAGATAATGAAATTAAAAAGTTTCTAAAATCAGAAGATGTATTTGTTGATATAGTTGATAATAGTATTATTAAATTTTATTCAAATAAAAAACTGATTTTATCAAAACTATATCCAATATTAGACTCTATAGGGTTTGAGATAGAAAAACAGGTTGCTTTTAATATAGATGATATTTTTGTAGCAAAATTTACCCTTTTAAATATAGATAGTAAATTAATTAGTAAAAATAGTAAACATATTAAAAGTGTTATAGCTCAATCATTAAGTGGTCAAATGTCAAATAAGTGTAAACTATTAGGATTAGCTTATAGAGTTGATTTTTCATTAAGAGAGATAGAGCTATTTAGAGCATTAGCAGAATATCAAGACCAATTAAATCCCGAATATAGTGTTACAAGTATTATTAATAGACTTATAACAAATTATATTCAATTTACAAAACACTCATTAGAGTATTTTAAAGCCAAATTTGACCCAACTATAAAAAATAGAGACTCTAAAGTAAAAGAGAGTAGAGCTAAACTTTTAGGTTCATTAAGAGATATTGAAAATATTAATGATGATAAAATGGCAAAGATGCTTCTTTTAATATTAGATAATATTGTTAGAACAAACTACTATCTAAAAAAAGAGACTATAGCCTTTAAAATTGAGACAAAAAATATTAAACATCTTCTAAAAGGTACACAACCAAATATTGAAGCGTTTGTATTCTCTAAAGATATAGCAGGGGTACATTTAAGAACAGGGTATGTCTGTAGAGGTGGACTTAGATGGTCAGATAGATATAGTGACTATAGAGAAGAGGTAAAATCCCTGATGACAGCACAAGAGGCAAAAAATGCTGTAATTGTTCCAAATGGCTCTAAGGGTGGTTTTATTATAAGAGAGTCTCAAAATATTACAATGGAGAAGTTTACAGAGTGTTATACATCATATATAGATGGATTATTAGATTTAGTTGATAATGAAGATGGAACGCTAAAAGATAATAGAGTAATAGCTTATGATAAAAAAGATGCTTATTTTGTGGTAGCAGCTGACAAAGGAACTGCATCTATGAGTGATATAGCAAATGAGATAGCCATAAAAAGAGGTTTTTGGTTAAAGGACTCATTTGCTAGTGGAGGAAATAATGGGTATCACCATAAAAGATTAGGAATTACAGCCAAAGGTGCATTAAAAGCAACTCATAGATTTTTTATAGAAAAAGGGGTTAATTTTTATAAAGAGCCAATAACTGTAGTTGGTGTTGGTTCAATGGGTGGAGATGTATTTGGAAATGGAATGATAGATAGCAAACACTTTAAAGTGCTTGGTGCTATATCTGAAAAAGATATATTTATAGACCCAAATCCAGACCCACTTATTTCATATAAAGAGAGAAAAAGACTTTTTGAGGCTAAAAATAGCCACTGGAGTGAGTATAAAAAGTTCTCAAAAGGTGGTGGAGTATTTTCAAGAAATAATAAATCAATAGAGTTATCTTCTGAAATAAAAGAGTTATTAGATTATCACGACGATACTATTGGAGCAGATGAGTTAGCAAGAAGAGTCTTAAGTTTAAATGTTGATATGCTCTATATGGGTGGAATTGGTACTTATATTAAGAGTACAGAAGAGAGTAACCTAGAGATTGGAGATAAAGAGAATGAGTTTGTACGAATTGATGCTAGTGATGTAAGAGCTTATAGTATTTGTGAGGGAGCAAATCTTTCGGTTACTCAAAAAGCTAGAATGGAGTATGCACTAAATGGTGGAAAGATAAACCTAGACTCTATTGATAACTCAGCAGGTGTTGATACAAGTGACCATGAGGTAAACTTTAAAATATTTTTTAACCTTTTAGAAGAGAGAGGTGTATTAAATCCTGACCATAATCTACTAAAAGAGTCAACACCTTTTGTTGTAGAGAGGGTATTAAATACTAACTATAGACAAGCCTTAGCTATATCATTAGATGAAGAACGCTCAAAAGATAGTTTTGATTTATTTGAAGATAGTGTAAATATTTTATCTGAAAATTTAGAGTTTTTTGATAAAAGAACATTCCAATTAAAAACACTAGAGGTTTATAATGGAAAGATAATAAGACCAATGTTAAGTATTTTAATACTATACTCTAAAATATTTATTCAAAAACTTCTATTAGAGTCTGATATGTTAGATAATAAAGCATTTGATTATTATCTACATAAATATTTTCCCAAAGCAATCTTAGCTCTATATGAAGATAAAATAGCACTCCACCCATTAAGAAAAGAGATAATAGCTACAATAATTTCAAATAAAATTATAAATGCAACAGGTGCTACTTTTATATCAGATTATAATAAATTGGGTTGTAATAAGTTTTTACTTAAAATCAAATCATACTTAATTTTAAACAGACTATTTGATGCAACTCATATTAGAAAACTTCTATTTAAAAGTGATTTTAAACTCTGTATTGAGAAACAGTATAAGACATTTATTATGATAGAAAACTCTATAGCCTATACTTTAAACTCAATGATAGAGATAAATAAAGAGGAGTTAAACTTTGGAACTATACTATCATATAAAAATATTATTGATAAAGTTTTAAAAGAGAGAGTAGTAGATAACTCTATAGAGTATAAACAGTTAGATAAAGAGATAGCTCTATTTTTAAATATTATTAAACATATTAAATTTATAGCTGAAATACTAAAAATAGAATTTAGCTCAACTCATACATTTAAAGAGGTAATAGAGGCATTTTTCTCTATAAGTAAAAAGTTAAAAATAGTAGATTTTGTAACAACGCTAGAGGAGATGGAGGTATCAAGAGTTAGTGATATTATGATAAAGAGTCAACTAGATACTATTGTTCGCTCACTTACATCAAAGGTAACAAAAGATTTATTAGATTTTAAAAGAAAAGATGAGTCTATAGATACAGCATTAGATAAATATCTACAAGAGATAGAGTTTGATTTTGAATATTATAACTCACTACATAAAAAGAGTGATATGCTAATAGATATATCTATTGCTGTTAACTATCTTACTGTAAAGATTTCTAAGTAAAATTTAGTTTTGGAGAGAATAAGTAACTAAAATGTATTATACTCTTCAATATATAAGTAACATAACTTTTATATTATAATAGAAAATTATGGAAATAACCATAAATCATCTTAAAAATAAATCTTATGGTGTATAATCATAAGAAAAACAGAGGAAAACTTATGATAAAAAATTGCACTAAATAGTAAAGGTTCTTTAATTTGGTCAAAACTCTATGGTGGAAGAGAGAATGATATAGCCCACGGCATTACAAGAACAACAGATGGAGCTATAGTTATTGTAGGAGAGAGTGATAGTTATAAACGGAGCAAAGACTTTTAAATGAGATGAAACTTGATTTAATTAAAAAGAAAAGAGAAAGAGATAGTAAAAAATAGTTTTTACAGGTTCAGACAACTTATGTCTGAGCTATTTTATTAAACAATTTATGTGTGTATATATTTATATATGTTATAATAAATTAATTTATTATAAGGTTATATATTATGAATGCAAATACAAATAAAGGGTACTACTACATAATAAAATGTTATAAATGGTATATTGTATCAATTATTACATTCTCTCTTCTTCTTACATCTATTTATCTTTACTACACTCCAAATATATATAAAAGCTATTCAATTATAGAGGTTAAAGATGATAATACTCATATAGGAGGAAATGATATTCTTCTATCTGCATTAACGGGATATAGTTCTAGTGGAGTTGATAAAGATATTGAGATTTTAAAGACTTATGAACTAAATAAAAAGATATTAGATAAGATTGATTTTAATGATAATAAAAATAGTTTAGATAAAGAGGATATTTATAATAATATTATAACTAAAAATCTTCATATATCTAAAGTTCGTAAAAATGTTCCATTAATTAAAATAGAGTTTTTTGATACAAATCCTAAAAGGGCTACAGATTATGTTAATATTTTAGCCAAAACTTATATATCTCAAAATATAAAAACCAAAAGTGAACAGAATAATAAGATTATTAAATTTATTAATAAAGAGTTAAATACAATTAAAGATAGACTCAAAAAATCTGAAACAAAATTAAAAAAGTATCAAGAGTCTAAAAAGGTAATAAATCCATCTGCACAATCAAATGCACTTATCCATAAACTAAGTGATATTGAGGTTAGACTTGCCAATAATAGATTAAGAAAAGAGCTTATTAGCAATATTAATCTAATGGAGTTTAATAGTAATATAACCTCTATAGCTCCTATATTAAGGGCATTAGATGAGAAACCCACTCTTGGATTAATCTCTAAACTACAAGATAGCCAAATAAAACTAAAAGAGTTAAGTGTAGAATATACATATAAACACCCAAAAGTGGTAGAGACTCTTAATAAAATAGAGATGTTAAAAAGAAAGATTAATAGTAATATTAAAAATCTAAAATGGTCTATTAATAGAGAAAATAGAAATATAAATGCTTTAAAATATAAATATAATCAAGAGTTAAAAACTTTTCCTGCTAAAGAGAAATATCTTATAAATATGAAAAGAGATTATGAGGTAAATGCAAAAACATATAAATATCTTCTTGAAAAAAAATCTGAAAATGAAATTATTAAAGTGGCAATTATTGCAGATTATAAGGTTATTGAAAAGGGGTATATTCCTAAAAAACCTGTTAGACCTAAAAAAATCTCATTTTTATTAGTCTCTTTTATTAGTAGTCTGCTATTTAGCATATTTTTAATATTAACTATCAATAAATTTAGTAAAAGTATAAAAAGAGAAGAGGATATAAAGTTAAATGGTAGAATTAAATTCTGTTATACTATACCATCATTTATAAAAAATAGAGAACTGTTTATAGATAGTTGTAAAAAAATAGCTAGTAGATTACAACTTATACCAAATATTAATAGTTACTCCAAAATCGTAATTATATCTTCTATAGAGGATAATCAAGGGAAAACTCTACTATCTTCTAAATTAGCAGAGGTATTTAAAGATATGCAAGATAAGACTATTATAATTGATTTTAATATAAATAGACCAAATATTCATAATATATTTGAGTTGGATAATAGTGTAGGATTAGGAACATATTTAAGTGGAGGACATAAACTATATGAGGTTATAAAACCTACTATATATAAAGATTTAGATGTTATTACTATGGGTTTAAGACCTCCAAACCCATCAAAACTTATATTTTCAGAGAGATTTACACAACTTTTAAATGAGCTAAAAAAGGAGTATAGCCATATTGTAATTGATACAGCATCAATTAACTCATCTTATGAGACATTAAATCTTATGAAATATGCTGATATAAATCTATTTGTATTTAAAATAAATCTCTCTAAAAAAGAGTCATTAAATGATTTAAATATTTTTGCTAAAGAGTTTGATATAAAAAATATAGGAATTATTTTAAATAGATATAACTAAAGAGGATAACCCCTCTTTAGTTTTTTAAGGCATATTGTAGATATGAATTGCATTCTTTAAAGTGTGGTGTTTGGGAACATTACTATCATACCCTTCTAAAATATGAAGTTTATTATTTATAATCTCAATTCCTCTAGGGTCGAATACTCCATTATGAGACATTTTATATATAGCTTCTACGCTTTTATTGCTCCAATTAACTTTTATAAGTCTTGATTTATTTTTAATAGTAGTTATCCATAAAGTTCCATTATGGTATGCAAGTCCTACAAAATCACCTACATCATCATCTATACTAAATATAGGATTATCTTCAATAGTATTGGTTTCAAAATCATATTTATAGAGTTTTTTACCAATAGATACAATAAAATCTCCATTTATAAATATAGCTGATGGATATTCGGTATTACTATCTAATTTTCTATAATCATTTAATTGAAATGGTTTATCTATGCTATCTCTAGTTAGTTTATATATTGCAGGAGTACCAGGGGATTTACCTGTTAAGATATATAGAATATCATTATAATTGTCATAAGCTACCTCTTCTATATCACAAGCTCCTTTTTTTGAACCACAATGCTCTTGAATATCTCCATTAGTAAATTCACCTAAATCTATATCATTAAAAACAGATTTTATCTCTTGAGTTGAGTAGTCCATTTCAAAGACTTGATGTGAGTCATCATCTGTAATCCATAAACTATTATTAGATGAGATATATAGTAAAGACTCACTATCTTTTAGGCTATTTAAATCAGAAATATCTGATAAAACTATGCCGTCTATCTCTTCTAAATTTTCATTTTCTCTAATAGTCATCTGTTGTGTTATAAGATTACTATTTTCATCTCTCCACCTATTTGGACTACCAAATGTACTAATTGCCTCTTGGTTATTATCATCTCCATAGTTTATATTATATGGTGATGTCTCTATTGTTGGATTGGCTTTTAATTTATAAACCTCTTCATTATCTATTATATATTTATCTCTTACGCCCTCACCAGTTTTTGTAAGGCGAAATTTAGTTCCATCTTCATTTGTAATTGATATTACACTATTTTCACTACTTAACAAGAACTCACCACTCTTATTTACTAAATCATTAATATTAAGATTTAATCTCCAATCTCCACTATAAGGAGCAAATGGGAAATAGCTCATATTGGTTGGTTCATTAGATAGTGTTAGCATTGTTCCTTTTCGTAAATAGCCTATAGTTTTTAGTTCAGGAAATTTGGCTGAAAATATCTCATTGCAACCCTCTTCTATTTTAATTTTAGCATTGTGTAGATTTAAACGGTCTTTAATAACTATAAGCTCTAACCAACTTCCACCATTACCTAAAACTCTTCCAAAATAGCTATCTGTTCCACCATTTTTTAAAAATTTATCTGATGCTACAGCACTATACTCATTTAAAATAAGATAAGATTTTGCATCTCTAAAATTTCTACTCTTTGCATCTCTTCTTAATTCATTTAGATTTTGAGTAATAATGGTATCACTACTATCTATCCACTGATTTGGTGAACCAAAGGTACTTAATGGCTGTTTATATCCATTATCTCGATAACTGCTACTATTTGGTAAAATATCTTCTGTAGGCTCTTTCTCTTTTAATAAAAAAATCTCTCTTTTATCTATTCCACCACCAAAAATCCCCTCTCCACTATCTTTCATTAGAGTGTGGTCATCTTCTGATTTAATTGAAATTTTTAACTCATTATGATTTATATCATAAACGCCATCTATTGTAGTTAAATCATTACTATTAATATTAATAGTCCAATCTGGACTACACTTATTAAATGGGTCATAACTTAAATTAGTTTGTTCTTTGGAAATTGTTAAAATTGTTCCACTTCTTAATTTAGATAGAGTTTCATAATTTGGAATTTTTCCTTTAAAATATGTACCACCATGACCTGTAATTTTTAATATAGCATTTCTAATATCTGTTTTATCTTTAACAATAACCATCTCTAGCCACGAGCTACCATTTCCATTAATTCGTCCATAATAACTATCATAACCACCATTTTTAAGTTTATAATTTAAAGCAACACCATTATACTCATTTAAAATTATAGGATATGTGTTTCCAACTATTGAACTAACTATCATACAAGATAGCACTCTGCAAAAGTTATATATTTTCATATATTACCTCCTATTTTGGATTTTTTGGTTCAACTATTTTTTCCAAATCTTTTGTATAAAACTTTATTAAAAAATAGACAAAACTTAATACAACAACTCCCCCTGTAAACAGTTGAGCGAAAAAACCTTTTATCATCATAAAAGATATAACTGTTATTAATCCTGCAATAATAGGACGGTAGAATGTTTTACTATTTTTTTTAAATATAGTATCCAATTTAATAATTAATGCTGTAAAGAGTGTAAAGTATAAAATAGATATATATCCAAATGAGACAATAAACTCTGCTATAACACCAATAGATGTGTATCCTCTTGTTCCTCCTGTTAATATTTTCCATAATTCACTAAATGTCATAACATCAAAACCTAAAATTTTTTGAAAATAGACAGTAAATATATCCAAATACATATAATCAAAAGTTGTACCAAAATGTTCCAATGCCAAAAACTCACCAATTGCCTCCCCCACTGCAAATCTTGCTAATAGATTAGATAAAATAATTTGTAAATCTTTATCTGTATATAGTGTTGTAATAAAAATTAAAATTAAAACGGTAATAATTACAAAATAGACTATTTTAACTAAAGATTTAACATCATCTAAATACATATATTGATATAGTATAAACCATGTAGATAGATATAAAATAGGTGTTCTTTTAAATGTTCCAAAGTTTAAAGCAATAGTTACAACCAATGCAAATATTAAAAATAGTTTAAGGGTAAACCCTGTTTTAATATTATAGTAGTAGTGCAGAATTAGAAAAAATGATACAGGAATTAAAATTCTATAAAATTGAGAGTTTATAGATGGTAAAAAGATATAAGGTATATTGTGTCTATGGCTATATGTAAATGCTACATCTCTAAGTATAGCATCAGCAGAAAAGCCATGTTTAATTAAAACAAATAGAGGAAAATCTGGATAAAATATATATCGAATAAATATATAAGTAAAAGATATTAAGATGATTATTTTAGATAAAGCATATATTTTATTTGCATATTCTATATCTATTTTATACTCTAAAACCTTTGTATTTTTAAACTCATTTATACCAACTGTTCCTATAGTTAAATATATAAAATTAAAAATAAGCATATAAGTTATAGGTATAGTTCCATCACCTAACGATAAAGTAACCTTTGCATCTAATGCTCTACCTATAACTTTTGATATATAAAATATATCTTGGACTTCAGCAAATATAATAAAAAAAGGTATGCCTATTAAAAGAGTATATATAATATATGCACTTGTATATAGAGATATTTTATAATATTTAAATAGAAATAGAAACCATACTAAAAAAACAGAATATAAAAAGAGTAATATAAAATAGTACATAACAGATAACCTCTGCTGTTATTATAAGTTAATTTACATTAAAATATATTTAAAAATACTTTTTTAGTGAACTTTATAGCAATAATAGTTAACTTATTAACTCCCTTATAATCAACTCCGTATTACTACAAAAATTTCCATTTTTTTCAATTAAAAATAAATCATTTACCCTATTCATTTTAGTATGTATTTTAGCTGAAGTTATATCTATGCCTAAATTATCAAATATATTAATAATATAGCACAATATTCCTTTTTGATTTTTACAGTTTACACTCATCATAGCGTGTTCATTTGAGTGATTACACTCTATTTTTATCTCTTTTTTTAGTATATTAGGACGAGGAAGGGTTAATGGTTTTGTTGTATTTAGTGCTTTTAATATTATATCCTCTATTAATATAAGTTCACTACTATCTACTACCTCATTAAACTCTAAATTAAAATATTTAATGCCATTAAAGAGTTTACAAATATCCATATTTACAATATCTAATCTTCTTAATTTATTTAAAAGATAACTCAAATCTAAATTATTTTTTCTAATAATTTCTATAGTTAAAAATTTACTATTCTCTATTGAAAATATATAATCATCTAATATAATGCTTTTATTGGCAATATCAATAATCTTTTTAGGTGAATATTTCATAAATAGTAAATCAGAAGGGATTGATAAAATCTTTTTTTGTAGTGTTTTAGGTAGAGATTTAAACTCGTCTAGTCTTTGTAAAGTCCTCTCTTTTTTTAATCTTTTACTTGTCTCATTTATTTTTTCATTATAGTTAATAGCAATAGATGCTTGTTGATATAAAGTATAGATAAGTTTTGCATTAAAGTCACTATATATACCATTACCAACACCACTCATATCAGCATAAGTTAGTAGATATATTAAATCAAGTTTTCTCTGTGTAGAGAAGATTGAAGCAAATTTTAAAATAGTCTGTTCACTATTTAAATCTTCTCTCTGTGCAATATAACTCATTTTAGTGTGATAATGAATTAGTAGTTTTCCTAATTTTATCTCTTCTGTTATAAATCCTAATTTTCTAGCATATACACCAAAAAGTTCAGCTCCAACTATAGAGTGGTCTCTACTTCTACCTTTTCCAGAGTCATGCAGAAGAACAACCAACTTTAATAAGGCTTTATCTCTACTACTTAATTTATTAAATATCTCTTTAAGTCTTTTATCTTTAATATGTTCTAATTCATATAAACATTTAATTGAGTGAATTCCTACAGGGAACTGATGGTATCCATCAAATTGAGGCAGATTTAGAACCTTTTTTAGAGGAGATATAGTATAAGATATTAAATGAGCATCTAAAATAGTTTTAATTATAGATGCACTATGTGGTTGAAAAAATATTTTTGATATAGCTTTATAGGTATTAGAGTCTGCTCTTTTAGGTTTTTTGGCATAAATTAGAGCTTTTAAAAAAGTTGGGTGTGCTACAAACTCATTTTTTTGTTCACATAACTGTTCAATAAGCTCTTCTAATTTATTGTAATTTTTATTAGGCTCTATTTTATTTATATCTTTTGGAATACAATCTTTACCAGTTAAGCTATTTATCCATATAGTAGTATAGAGCTTTACAACTTTAAGTTGATGACTTACCTTTTGTGCAAATTTCATCTGCTCTTTATAACTATTTTCATAGCCTAAATATTTAGCAATTTGTGGAATTAATTCTAATCTTAAAGTATCTTCTTTTCTTCCACTTGCTAAATGGAGTGCTGAACGAACACGAAATAGAAAATCTAGGGCTATATGAAAGTTTCTATACTCATTATCAGGAATAATCTCTTTAGGTAACTCTTTAATTTTATTGACATTATAAAGTATATTTCCTATCCAATAGACTAAGTTTCCACTTCTAAATCCTCCTGCTCCCTCTTTTAAATTTGGCTCCATTGTAAGTGGAAATTTTAAATGAAGTTGTCTTAATTCTTCTATTTTTGCATCAATAAATTCATCTTGTTTATAGTGTCTAATAGTGTTTAGTTCATTTTGAACCTCTGTTAATAGATAGTGAGAGCCTTCTATAAATCTAGCCTCTATCATAGCTGTTTTAATAGTAATATCTGTTTTAGATACTTCAAAAATTTCACTTACTTCATGGACTCTATGACCTAGTTTCAGTCCACAATCCCAAAGAATATGTAAGATTTTTTCTATTATCTCTTGTATGTTATAACCTGTTGTCTTTTTATATACAACCATTAAATCTATATCAGAGTAAACACAAAGTTGCTCTCTTCCATAGCTTCCAAGTGCTAAAAGAGTTATGGGCAGACTATTTTTCATTGGTGTATATCCACCAAAAGATGAACGAAGAGCCACTTTATATACTATTTTGAGTAGAGTATCAACAGCTCTTGTATGTTTATATAGAAAATCTCTACCTTTAGAGTTAGCAAAACTATCTTCAAGGGTTTCAAAATAGCGTTTAATATCTTTTTTTAATAATTTTGCTATTTCAAAATCTGGTGCATTATTATATAATAGTGTTTCAATCTCTACTTCCGTGTTTATCAAGGCTTAACTCCAATTTATTATCTCTTCTTGATATAATAGCAAAAAAAAATTATGGATAGTATATATGGACTTAATAGAAAAGGTAAAAAATAGAAAGAGGTTAACACAAGAGGAGGGGGAGGCACTCTATGAGCTTGACCTATTTACATTAGGAGAGTTAGCAGACAGTATTAGAAAAGAGAAGTTTGGAAAAAAAAGCTATTTTAATATTAATCGTCACATAAACCCAACTAATATTTGTGCTGATATTTGTAAATTTTGTGCATATAGTGCAAGTAGAAAAAATCCAAATCAATATACAATGAGTCATAAGCAAATATTAGAGATTGCTACAAACTCTTATAATAGTGGAGCAAAAGAGGTTCATATTGTATCAGCTCATAATCCAAATGATGGCGTTGATTGGTATATGGGTGCATTTAAAAAAATAAAAGAGAAATTGCCATCTCTTCATATTAAAGCTATGACAGCTGCTGAAGTTGATTTTTTATCAAGAGAGTATGGATTAAGTTATAATGAGGTTTTAGACCTTATGATAGAAAATGGTGTGGACTCTATGCCTGGAGGTGGAGCCGAGATTTTTGATGAAAAGGTTAGAGAGTATCTATGTAAAGGTAAAGTAACATCAAATCAATGGCTAGAGATACATAAAAAGTGGCATGATAGAGGAAGAGAGAGTAATGCCACTATGTTATTTGGTCATATAGAGAGTCGTGCTAATAGAATAGACCATATATTAAGATTAAGAGAATTACAAGATATTACAGGTGGATTTAATGCCTTTATTCCTCTAGTTTATCAAAGAGCAAATAACTTTTTAAAGGTAAAAGAGTATCTAACAGGTCAAGAGATACTGAAAACCTATGCAATAAGTAGAATTTTATTAGATAATATTTCACATATAAAAGCATATTGGGCAACAGCATCAATAAACCTAGCTTTAATAGCTCAAGAGTTTGGAGCAGATGATTTAGATGGTACAATAGAAAAAGAGTCTATTCAATCAGCAGCAGGGGCTAAAAGTGGAAATGGTATAAGTATAGATGAGTTTATAAATTTAATAAAAAGTTTTGGATTTACTCCTGTTCAAAGAGATAGTTTATATAATGAATTAAAGATTTATAATTAAAGAGATAAATTTTTATCTCTTTAATTTATCACAAAAAAATTATATCCACTACTATTAACTATTTTTAACTCACCTCTATCTAATATCTCTTTAATTATATCTTTACTCCTTTTATTAAAAAGTACATTAATATCATCTTGTGTTAAAGGGCGTTTTTTAATTGTATCTATTATCTCATTTTTACTATAAAAAGATGGTTTAGAGGTTACTTTTTTTCTTGAAGCTATATAAATAGGTAATGAACTACTAAATTTTAAAGATATTTCTCGTAACTCCTCATAACTTAAAGCTTCTACTTTATATGCTGGTGGTCTATCTATTGTGCCTATATCTATTCGTATTGGATTTAATTTTAGTAAAAACTTATTTAACTCTTCTATTTCACTATCTTTATTATTAATACCTTTTACTATAAGTATCTCTATAATAAATACCCCTCTAAACTCTTTTTTAAACTCAACCATACCCTCTTTTATACTCTCTATAGTTATACTATTATAGGCTCTATCTAATTTTTTTAGACATTTAGAGGTTGCACAATCTAATGATAATTTAACAGTGTCAAAAAGCATTAATGCCTCTTGTATCTTTTTACTACTTATAGTACTTCCATTTGAAAGTATAAGAGTTTTTATATCTCCTTTTATCTTATTTATCTCTAATATTAACTCTTTAAGATATGGATATAGTGTTGGTTCTCCATTTGCTGTAACAGTTAATACATCTATATCAGAATGAGTTTTAAGAGACTCTTTAATAGCTTTTATAATATCTTCTACAGATATAATATCTTTATAACTTTCTATAGTTTTTGCAGGTTCTAATTCACAATATAAACAGTCAAAATTACACTGTTTTTTAGTAGGACTTAAATCAATACCTAAAGATTTACCAAATCTTCTTGAGTTTATTGGTCCAAATATTATATTCATTAACTTACCTTATTTTTTTTATAATTATATCAAGTTACGGTTTAACACAGTTTAACAGAGTAATTTTAAACATATAAATTAGTTTGATTAATAAAAGTGATAACTATATCTGATACAATATGTTTCCAATAAATTAAAAGGATGGAAATGAAAAAAATTATTAAGTATTCAACTATTGCAATAGCTACAATATTGTTAATTTCAGGTTGTTCAGAAGATACTCCAAAGGTTGAAGATGGAGTTAAACATGAAACTAAACATCATAGTAAACATTGGGGATATAGTGGAGATGTAAGTCCAGCTCATTGGGGAGAGTTAGATGAAAAATTTAAGATGTGTTCTGAAGGAAAACAGCAAACACCTATTGATATAAAAGCTAATAAAGATATTGATTTACCTGCTTTAGATTTAAAATATACTAAAGGGTCTAAAAATATTATAGATAATGGTCATGCAGTTCAAGTTAATGTAGAGAGTGGAAATATATTTAATATAGATGGAACTCCTTATGAGCTTAAACAGTTTCACTTTCATACACCAAGTGAAAACCATATAAATGGAAAATCTTACCCATTAGAGGCTCACTTTGTTCATGCTACAAAAGATGGTAAATTAGCTGTTATTGCTGTAATGTTTGAAGAGGGTACTATGAACCCAACACTTACAAAGATTATTAAAAAATTCCCATTAGAACATAATAAAGCTGTTCCTTTAACTCTTTCAAAAGAGTATATAGATGTAGTTATGCCAACAAAAAGAGAATATTATAAGTTTATGGGGTCATTAACAACACCACCATGTAGTGAGCAGGTGAAATGGTTTGTTTTCAAAACTCCTCAAACTGCATCAAAGGTTCAAATAGAAGCAATTCATAAACAGATAAATAAAATGAATAATAGACCAATTCAACCTATAAATGGTAGAGAGATAGACGAATAAGTTACACTTTAATATAGTATCTTTTTCAATGGAAAATCATAGAAAACAGGATTTTTAGCCTTATTTATGATTTTTCCATATCCCAAGTTTCACCTCACCTAAAAATCCTAACTATTTTTTAGAAAATTACCATTTAGATAATTTGACATATAAGAATTTGAGGTTAAAGTGTTAGCTAAACTATTGTAGCGTAAGTTGTAATTATACTTCATCTCCGATGAAGTATCTTTAATTTTAGATAAAGAATAACTCTTTTTATCTAAAATATAAAGTAACACAACCAAATGTCGCTCAATAAAATTTAAAACAATTTTATCAAGAATAAAC
>Ga0256842_1000627_pt1 | contig 30824 bp, 17 predicted proteins | sample 4559240metaG_FD_185973 | JGI IMG/M metagenome (GOLD analysis project Ga0256842, IMG submission 185973) | Hydrothermal vent microbial communities from Guaymas Basin, Mexico - 4559-240 | ecosystem: Environmental > Aquatic > Marine > Hydrothermal vents | place: Mexico: Guaymas Basin | collected... | reverse complement strand
ATTCCCGAGAGGCCGCCCACCGCTCCCGTGCAGGTAGAGGCTTGCAGCGAGGCAGCGGAGTCAGCACGACCCCCAACCCGAATCCAGGTGTCCTCTCCACCCACCCTCTCCCACGGCAGTACACGTCCCACGGCAGTACACGTCTTCCACCCCGGACCGCCCGGGACTCGCGGCCCGTTCCGCGCACCAAGCGACCGGTCATTCCTCCCCTGCGAGACGCCCCTCGACGGTCAGCCATCCACCAAGCGTCGTCCGCCCAGGACCGAGCCCCGCGGGCCCCCACCTCGCGCTCACCCTTCCGGCGCAGGGTCAAGGTTCGAGAGCGCTAGCACCACCGAATTCCCTCAAGCCCGCGAGGCCGACGCGGCTCCGGGCGCTTCGGGATGACGAGAGGGAGGATAGGCGAGCCTCCGGCGATGATCGGACGGCTCCTGGCGGACCGGGTCAGCAAAGAGCGAGCCGATCATCGCGGGTCACTGGGGGACATCGTCATCATCCGGGTGTCCGGGGGCGCTATCGCGGGCCGCTCATCGGCCCGGGTAATCCCCGCCCTCCGGCCCGCCGGGGGAGCCCCCGGGCTCCATCCCGCCCGGATCACCGCCCGGCTAATAACCGACGCGCCCCTCCCCGCGCCCGACCGGCGGTCCGGGTCGGCCGGTGCCGCCTCTCCTCACCGCTCGGTTAAGGGACCCTGTCCTCATCCCGGCCCCCGGGACCGTTACGAGTATCAAAACGATTGTCCCGGGCGTCCGGGGGCTACGCGCCCCTGCGGACCCGCGGGATCACCGGGATCACCGGCACCACCGGCGCGACCGCCCGCCCCGCCGGGCTACCGGCGGTGCCCCGCGCCCCCTGAGCCAGCTCCACCACCGCCCGCGGATCCAGCAGCACCAGCGCGTCGATCACGCCGTCCCCGTCCCGATCCACCGGCAGGATCCCGTCCACGACCGCGCCCCGCGCCCGCCAGACCGCCGCCGGCTTACCGCCCCGGAGCTCGTAGGCCGTCAGCGTCTCGCCGGAGGCGACCAGGACCTCCGGTTGACCGTCCCCCGTCACGTCGATCAGCCAGGCCTGGACCGGCCCGCCCGCCGGGACCTCCGCGACGGTCGACAGTCCCCCGTCCACGACCCTCACGATCCTCACCGGGCGCGACGACCCCTGCCCGGGCCGGCTCGCGCACACCACCAGCTCGTCCCGACCGTCGCCGTCAACGTCCCCCGCCCCCAGCAGCTGGAAGTCCACCTCCCTCACCACCGCGGGCCGTAGCGCGGCCCCGCACCGCTCCAGCACGACCAGGTAGGCTCCGGCGTGTCGACTTCCCGGAGGCGCCTGCAGGCCCGCCCATGACCACACCTCCGACCTCCACGTGCTCCAGATCCAGCACACCACGTCCCGGTCCCCGTCACCGTCCACGTCGGCGATCAGCGTCCTTCCCTCCGCAAACGGGGCGCCCGGCACTACGTTGCCCACAACGCCCGGCGCCGCGGTCGCCCGGGGACCCCCCGACGCCAAGCCCCGGACGATGACGACGTGCACCGGGTACGTCTCCGGCAGCCCGAACCGGGTCAGGTCCACCCGCCGCAGGACCACCCCGCGCCTGAGGTCCACCTCCACGAGGCACACCCTCGACCCCTCGCACACCGTCGCCCACGCCCGCGGACGGTCCCCGGGCACGACGGCCACGGACACCACCACGCCCGGAACCCTCCACCTGAGCCTCAGCGGCGACAGCTCGCAGCAGCAGAGCCCGTCCGAGAGAACCAGCGCCTCATCGTCACCGTCCCCGTCCACGTCCAGGCACCCGACGACGGAGCCCTCCATCGCCGGCAGCCGGATCGACTTAACCCCGCCCGACCTCAGCCCGACGGTCACGAGCTCGCGCCGCACCTCCCCGGACCGCGAGACCCGCCACCGGATGCCGACGACCCGCTCCTCACCCTTCACCCGGGCCACCAGTAGGGGGCCGCGCAGCCCCGGGACCACCCCCAACCACCTGGCCACCTTACCGGTCTTAGGATCCACCAGCACGACCTCGCCGCCCGGGTTCACCAGCACGATCCCCTCGTCCGCCACCGTGCCGACGGGGAACCGCTCGCGAAGGATCCACGCAACCCCGGGATCCGTGAGCAGTCCCTTCCCCGGCCACCGATTCGAGTTCCCGGGCTCCAGCCCCCGGTACTTCAACTCGACCGCACCGGCCCCGGCCGGCAGCAGGAGCAGCGCCGCCAGGAGGACGGGGAGCATACCGGGCCCCCCGGCTGAGTATGATTAAACGATAGTGTAAATTAAGCGCTCGGCCCCCAGTAATTCGATCATCACGACTCACCCCGGGCCTGTGTCATCATCGCGCACCGGTGCTCGCGGGACCCCAACTCACCAGGGCCAGGCCCACCACCGACCGAGGGCATCGCCACCCTGCCCGCGGTGCTACTCCCGGAGATCCCGTAACGCCGGCCGACGAAAAACCCGCGCGGCGCTGGAAGCACTCCCCGCCCCCGGACCGCAAGAGGGAGGCGTCGAAACAGTCCCCGAAAGGCGCGGGTGAGGATCCACTCCGGGGCCGCGCACCGCCGGACCGGGCCCGCCCCGCGGCCCCGGACGGCCCCGTTACCGAGCGTGACCACGGCGCACCCCGATCCCCTAGACGGCCGCTCACGCCGGCCGAAGGATCCGGCCCGGAGACGCGACCCTCCCGCACCGCGCCTCGGCACCGCCGGTGGACCGATCTCGGATTCGGGACGAGTCGGACGAAACGCGAGGGCGCGCCCGGACGGACCGCGGAGGCCGGTCGGGTCCGGGGCGGGCTCGAGTTTGCGCCCTTCGGTTCCACGGGCCGCCTGGGGACTTGTTCGAGCGCGGCCCGGGAGGGCCGCACCGCGGGGTCGTGCGGGCCGAGGACTCCTTTGAGCCACTCCGACCGCTCGATGGTCCCAGCGCGGCGCTGGAGGTCAGACCCCGGGTGGAGTCGGTGTCGTCCCCGGACCTCCGCGATCCTCCGTCGTGCCCCCAGGCCGGGAACCGGCCCGGTGTCCCCCTTGCAATCGGGTGAGTGAGCGCCCCTCCAGGGCCCGCGCCCGCCGTCGGAACGGGGTCCGACCTCGAAACCCGTCGGGGCCGGCAGGTGTTCACCTATGGTGGACTGATCCGCGCGGCCGAAACGGATTGGTATTGCGATGCGTCCTTCCCGGGCTTGTGGGGCGCTCGAGTGTGGCCCTCGGTGCTCCTTGCGGTGATGATCGCGCCCTGCGCGGCCTCCTCCGACCCGCTGTCGATGACGCTGGAGCGGTTCCACGCGGTCGACTCCCCGCCGGATCGGTACCTGGAGGCGGTGCTGGTGCCGGTGTTCGACCTGGGCACGGGGCGGCCGGAGCGGGACGTCGCGGTCCTGGTTGAGGCGCGGGAGGGGGGCGCCGGTTGGGCGCTGCGCTACTCCATCGTCCGGTACCGGCCGGAGTCGGGGCCGTCGGTGGTGCCGGTGTCGGGGGAGCTGTCGGGGTTCTACCTGCACGTGGTGCCGGTCGAGGCGTTCCACGACGAGTCGGCCGACGCGCTGAGGGTGGTGACGTACCACACGATGGGCGTGGGGTCGGGGGATAACCTGCTGATCGCGGAGATCACGGGGTTCTCGACGGACGCTCCGGCGTTGTCGGGGCATCGAACGGCGAGGATCGTGCACCCGAACGACGTGGACGACAAGCTCCCGGTGGTGCCGAGGGTGGTTGACGGGCGCCCGTGCCTGGTCTACGTGGAGCCGGTGGAACCGTTCGACCCGTTCGGTTACCGGCGGTACCGGTTGGTGAGGTTGGACCTGGACTCGTTGGATCGGACCGTGCTGGCGACGTTCGGGGTGGGTGAGCCGGGCTGGCGGGTGAACCTGGGGGACGCGGGCGGTTACTACGTCGTGTCGGGCCCGGGCTGGGCGGTGGCGGTGCGGAAGTCGGACCGATCGGTGATCCCGGTGACGCCGCCGGAGGGGTGGAGGGTGCGGTTCTCGGAGAACCGGTTCGTCTCGGGGCCGACGGCGGGCCCGTACGTGATCCTGGACTCGGAGGACGGGTCCGCGACCGCGCTGGGCGCCCTGAACGCGGACGGCTCGGTGAGCGTGGTGCTCGACCTCGGCGGGTACTGGGAGGGCGTGGGGTTCGGGTTCGGGCGCTACGGGCTTCACGAGGCGTTCCGGTGGATCGCGACCCACTCGGTGGGTCGGGGTGAGCTGGCGCTGGGCCTGGAGGCTGAGGACGGGGTGGCGGTCACCCGGACCTTCCCGTTCGCGGTGGGGAGCTGCGCGCTAGGGTACTGGACGTTCTGGGTCGGTCCCTTCGTGCTGACGGGCCCGAGGGAGTCCGGGGTGCACCGGTACGTCCTGTACCTGGTCAAGATCCCGGCGGAGGTCTCCGTCGATCGGGTGGACCGGATCGTCACCCTGATGCCGGCGTCGTGGTGCACGAACGGGGTGGTGGTGCCCGAGCTCGGGGTTCGAGAGGTCGTGAAGACCGGTAGCCCGGACCAACCGACGTACGAGGTGATCCCGGAGGACCAGGCGCGCCGTGTGAAGGTGGTGTACCGGTACCTGGGCCCGTTCTTCGTGGCGGAGAGGGAGGTGCAGCGGTGGATCGGGTCGCCGGTGACGGTGGTTCCGGCGGTGCCCGTGCCCGTCCGGCGGCGGCGCATTGACGCGCCCGGGCCTCCCCGGGGAAATCGTTACGGGTTCCGTAACGGTCGCCGGCGCCCGCGGTCCCATCCGCGGGGTTCAAGGTATCCCCGACCTCGGTGAGATGCGATCCCCGGTGGCGCGGTGGATCGGTCTGGGCGGTAACGAGCGGCCAGCGGGGCGGCTTCGGGTCTTCGGCCGGGAACCCCGTTACCGGAGACCCACCGGAGCGCGTCGAGGGAGGGAGCTGCCGGGAGGCGGAGCAGAAAACGCTCGCGCCATGAACGGGGTGGCCTGAGTCCGGTGACCCGGTGAGAGCGTGGGGCGCACGCCACGGGCGTTCACGCGGCTCGCCGTGCCTGCGGGTGAGTGGGTGCCGGCCTCCGCGTTCGGGCTCAGGGCACCGCCCGGGGAGTACCCCGTGTCGCCGTCCCCGGGCTATCGTTTTGGTAATCATAACGTTTGGCGAGGGAGGTGGGAGGGGGCGTTCAGCGGCCCGCGACCTCGTTCCCGATCACGTGAACGGCGACGGTCTGGTTGTGCTGGATGAACTTGCCGGAGGGTGTCAGCCCGTACTCGCCGTAGCAGTTGAAGCCGAAGACGGGCACGTCCTCGCCGATGAGGTCCCGGAGGATGTCGAGGGCCTCGTCCGTGTCGACGACGAGGTGTCGGGCGGCGCAGTTGAAGACGGTGACGAGGGCGAGCTCCCGGGGCTCGCCGGCGTTCTTGATGGCCAGCTCGGCGGCGTTGCGGATCGACGCCTCGAGGTTGTCGGGGGCCATGATCTGGACGGGGGTGCCGTCGGGGAGCTGGGCGACGAGCTGGAGGGTGCGGTCCTCCTCGTCCGCGTCGATGGGAGTGCGGATGAGGTGGTAGGGACGGGGTCCGGGGTCGTGGAACCCGAGCGGGTACTTGAGGAGGGTCTCCCGGTCGACGTGGCCGACGTGATCCTCGTACGCGTCGAGGGCGGGCCGGTCGTCGAGGTGGGTGACGGTGACGCCGTCGGTGCGGGCGACCATGGGGTCGGTGTCGGGGGCGTAACCGTGGTCGACGGCGTGGCCGCGCTTGAGCGAGGAGTAGATCGTGATGATGGCGATGGCGTCCTCGTACACGCCGTGGCGGTCGAAGAGGTAGGTGCGCTCGAACTCGTACTCGTCCGCGGTCATCCCGCCGACGATGCCGACCTCGGGGCCGAGCCGGTTGAGGATGCCGCGCAGGACGTCAACGGACGCGTTCGGGTTGTCGAGGCAGCAGAGCCCGTCCACGAAGAGCAGAACGTCGACGAGGGAGTGCCGGATGACGTCCACGCTGCCCGTCACGATCCCCGTCGCGACGGGGGCGAGGGCGGCGGAGACGTCGACCTTCACGCTCTGGGCGGCGCGGTCGAGGGTGCGTGAGGCGACCCCGTGCGGGTCCCCGGAGAGGCCCTCCCCGATGGCCATCCCGAAGGCGATGAGGTTGGAGAGCTCGAGGGCGAGGACGGCGACGGTGCCCTGGCTAAACCCGTCGTCGGTGATGTTTCCCGCGGTGGAGAAGCCGAGGAGCATGTAGTCACCGTCACCGAGGTACTCGACCAGGGCGCGGCGAACCTCATCGGGGTCGTGCCGCGGGGAGAAGGCGCAGAGGACGGCGTTCACCTCGTCGAGGTCCTCCGCGGCCTCCTCGAGCGCCTCCTCCGGGCTCGACTTGGACACGCCGGTCCCGGCGCGAAGGGGGACGGCGGGCACGCGCGTCCCCCCGTTATCAAAAGCGATTTAGATCTTGTTATTTAGATTTTATTGCTTTTGATATTTTACCGATGCAAAGTTCGGTCACACGAGATCGGTGGTAGGGGTGAGCGTCGTAAGAGGAACCGGAGTTCCCACCCCGTGAACCATTGTTCCTTGATTGCGATAAGGGTATCGGACGCGCCTCCTTAAAAGGCGGGCCTCCGGTGCCGCACGGCCAGGTGGTAGGAGGCGGCCGTTAGCAGGGTGAGCAGGAGGCCCAGGAGCCAGATCCAGATCATCCGGGGCGGGGTGACGGGGCTGGCGGTCGCGGCGCGGGCGGTGGTGGCGGGGCTGGCCCGAGCCGCGGCTCTCGAGGCGCGGGCGGTCCCCGATCGCGTTGGGGCGTGAGCGGTGGCGCGGCCGGCGGTGCGGGCAGTGGCCCCTCGAGCGCCCGTTGCGGCGCGGGCGGTGGGAGCGCGCGGGGCGGTCCTCAGGGACGGTCCCGAGGTACCGATCGCGGCGGCGGTCCGTCGGCTTCCGGTGGGGACGCCGGCGATCACGCCGGCCCCGGCCTGGGTCACCGCCTCGGCCCGCCCGGTTGAGGTCGGACGCGCGGTGACGGTCGTCGGGGCCGCGGTGGATCGTGGGGACGGGGTTCGCGCCGTCGATCGTCCGCTCGCCGACGTGGGCGCGTTCGCGGTGGTCGCGGACGCCGGTGCGGGGGCTGGGGTCGTGCCGGTCGGCCCGGTGGGGCGGCCGTGCGCTCGGGCGCCGATCGCGGTGGCTTGGGTCAGGAGTCGTGCGAGCTGTCGGGCGAGCTCGGGGGTGTCCAGGCGGGCGTACCATTGGAGGGCGCGGGCGATGAGGGGTCGTAGTTCCCGCAGCTTTTCGGGGGCGTGGAGGGCGAGGTAGCGGACGGCGAAGGGTAGGGTGAGCGGGTTGGTGCTGGTGTGGTGGCAGGTGGCGGGGCCGTACTTGGCCGTGTAGCGGATGTAGGCCTCGATGACGCGGGTGGCGAGCCGGGGGTTCGGGTTCCAGATGCCGATCCTCAGGGCCTCGACCATCCAGGCGAGGATGGACTGGACGGCGGCGCCGCCGAAGCTGGTGGTGGGCCCTTGGGTCTCGATCCAGCGGAGGAGGTTCTCGGCGACCTGGCTGTAGAGGACGTCGTACAGGCGGGCGAGCTGGGGGGCGACGACGCCCCAGGCGGTCCAGTACTCCATGCGCTCGGCGAGGCGGGCCCAGCCGTAGTCGCCGTGCTCGAGGAAGGCGCGCATCCAGGAGTCGCTGAGGAACTTGGTGCGGACCTCGGCGGCGAGCTCCTCGGCGAGGGTGCGGACGCGGGCGGCGCTGGGGTTGACGGCGTACTGCACGTACACGTCGATACGCTTCCCGGTGAGCCGGTACACGTAGAAGTTGATCCCACCGAGCCAGTCGTAGTAGTCGTCGCAGTCGAGGAGACCCCACACGTTCACGATGTTGTGCACGGCGGCGTCCACGGTGCTCATCAGGTACCGGAACAGCTCGACCTGCCGCTCTCCCCTGATCTCTCGGGTGACGGTCTCGTGGAGGACGAGGTAGCGCTCAACGTCGCCGAACTTGACCCGGACGATCCGGGCGCCGCAGGCGTACAGGTAGGCCATGCGCGCCTCGATGGCGCGCTGGACGCGCTCCCAGAAGGTCTCCTCCATGCGCCGGCGTCGCTCCTCGGGGGGCACGTCGGGGCGGACGCCGGCGCCGCGGGTCGCGTTCACCCAGTCGAACTCGACGACGCTGTTCACGCCGGCGCTGGTGTACACGCCGACGGGGTGGGAGAAGGCGGCGCTGGAGGCGAGGATCTCGGCGGTCCGCGGGTCCACGCCCTTCCGAATGAGCAGCCGCTTGGCCCGCAGGAAGTGAGCGCGGCGGTGGTTCCACTCGGACGGCTCCTCCAGGTGTGAGACGAGCCAGAAGGCCTCCTCGAGGAGCCGGCCGGGCCAGATGAGGTCCTGGAAGCAGCCGGAGGTCCACAGGACGACGTCGATCCGGGGTCGGCGGAGCACCCTCCCGTCGACGCGGACGACGAGCCGCTCGAGGGGGATGGGCTCGACGCCCATCACGCGGCCGGTGGTGGGGTTCCAGACGGGGCGGACGCCGAGGAGGTAGAGGGCGGTCGCCACGCCGAGGCCGCCGGTGATGAGCTCGTGGATGCCCCAGATGACGACGGCGACGCTCTCGGGCCACCGACCGTGCTTCCGGTAGTAGTCCGCGAGCATCTCGTCCACGAGCTTGACCGCGAGCCGCCAGGCCTCGGGCGTGGGGATGCAGCGCGGGTCGATGATCGTCCCGTTGCGCCCCGTCGGGAGCGCGTCCGGGTTCCAGAAGGGCTCGGTCCAGGGGCACCCCGGCTCGACGAAGCGCCCCTCCAGACCCCGCAGCAGGTTCTCAAGCTCGGTCCGCGGGGAGACCGCGTAGTGCGCGTACACGCGGTAGACGTCGAGCGCGACCCGCACGGCGATGTCCGCGTCCAGGCGTCGGGGCAGCGTGCCGAACGCCTCCAGGAACGCGTCTCGGAGGGCCGCCAGCACCGCGATCCGGACCTCCCGGTCCTCCCGGGCCAGGTTCGCCGCGATCCGGGCCCGCTCCACGTCGGGCCGCCAGAGCCGGTACGTGTCGTCCAGCGCCCGCACGTACTCCCGCGCGGCCCGGAGGAAGGCCGGGTTCCGCAGGAGCCGCTCGAGCAGCCCCCGGAGGAACGCCGCCGCCTTACGCTGGAAGAGGCGGAACCCGTCAGGGTCCGCGGCCTGCCACCGGGCCAGCTCCTCGGGAGACGGCTCGTCGATCCTCCCCGCCCAGTAGGCGATGAAGTGGGCGACGGAAGGTAGCGCGATCAGGGCGCCCTGCTCCAGCTCGCGCCCGTTCGACACGCCGTACGTGTGCAGCCCGTACGGTACCAGCTGCTCCAGGAGATCGAAGAGCGTGTCGTGCAACTCGTCAACGAACTCATCGAACCGCTCCTTCCAGCCCGGCTCGCCCCGCTCCACGGCCCGCTCCAGCTCGGCCGGGTCGAGCCCGAGCTTCGCGCACACCTCCTCGTACAGGCCGACCTTCTTCGCCTCCTCGATCACGGTGCGGGCCATCTCGCGCAGGACGTTCTCGTCCCGGATGTACCCGCGCCGGGCCAGGTAGTCCGTGACCGCGCGCCAGACCCCGTTGTACCGGCCCAGGTCCCGGAAGTAGTCCCAGGCGGGCGGGAGGTGCGTCAGGATGATCGGACCGGACCGGTACTTGGCCTGCTTGCCCTCGCCCGGGTTACTGATGATGTAAATGTAGAGGTGCGGGACGTCGCGGAGGAGCAGGTACGGCCAGTCCGTGCCGAGCAGCGCGAACTCGTGCCCGGGCAGCCACTCGAGCGTGCCGTGCGTGCCCACGTGGATGATCGCGTCCGCGCGGAAGGCCTCCTTGACCCAGTAGTAGAACGCGATGTACTGCCAGTGGGGCGGGAGCTCCGGGTCGTGGTAGATCGCCTCGGGGTTGCCGGACCACCCTCGCGGGGGCTGGAGCGCGATCCCCACCTTCCCGAACCGCAGGCACGGGATCACGTAGCACCCGTTCCAGAGCATGTACCCCTTGTTGTCCTCGGGCTCGCCCCACCACCGCCTCAGCCGGTTCACGATGTCGTCGAGGAGCCGCAGGGCCCGCTCCCGCTCCGGCCCCCCGCACCGCTCAACGAGCCGCCGATACTCCTCCAGCACGCGGAAGAGGTGCCGCCGGAACCAGCGCTTAGCGACGCTCACCGGGACGAGCTGGTCGGGGCTCACGGTGCAGAACACCACGGGCCGGTCCGTCAGGCCCTCGACGAGGACCCGACCCCTCACGACTCGGATGACGATCCGCCGGCCGTTCCACTCGAACGACGTCTCCGCGGTCCCCTCGCCCCGGTACAGCCGCGCGAGCTCGGCGAGCTCGCCCCGCGCCCACGGCCCCACGTTCTTCAGCAGCAGGTCGGAGACGGCCATGAGCACGTGCGCCAGCAGCCTACGGTACTCGCCGGCGGCCCGGGGATCCGACCGCTCGAGCTCGACGAGCCGGAGGAGCAGGTCCCGGGCCGGGCCCACGTCGTACCCGCGCTCGGCCATGTGCGCGAGGATCTCGATCATCGACTCGAACACGTCCAGGTAGGTCGCGCCGATCGACCCGCGCCCGGGCGGGTAGCAGTACAGGACGTAGAGCACGCGCTTCTCACCGTTCGGCTTCAGCCGCAGCCGCACGAACCCGCGCGTCACCTCGGCCAGCGCCTCGATCCCGGAGGGTAGCGGGAGGAAGCCGGGCCCGTCCTTCCGCTTGAGCGCGGGCAGGAAGAACCAGTGCGCGCCCTCCAGCTCGGGACCCGCCCACACGTGCACCGCCCACTCGAGCACGGGGCCCCAGCGCCGCGCGCAGTACCGGTCGGGCTCGCACTCCCGGTCGCCCCGGAGCGGCAGGACCGGCTTGATCACCGGCGCGTCCAGGTCGTGGAAGAGCCACGTGGCCGGGGTCGGGTACAGGGTCGCGAACGCGGAGAGCTTCACGAAGGCCAGCACCTCGTACCCGCGGTCCCGCCACCCCGCCACGACCTGGGCGGCCGGGACCACGTTCACCGTCCCGCACACCGCGACCGCCGAAACGCCCAGGTCCCGCACCCTACGGTCGATGGCCTCCGTGACCAGCTCCGTGAGCCGACGCCCGTCCGGCGCGTGAAAGTACTCGATGTGGTTGAGCACGACCACGAGCCGGCGCGCCCGGGTGGGCGGGGCGAAGGTCTCGGCGTACCGCCGCGTCTCCTCGACCAACACCTCCGCCCAGGAGGGGATCAGCACGTACCGAAGCCGCCGGTAAAGGCCCGTCTTGCCCCCCTCGAGATCACGCAGCCACCGATGATACGCCTCGAGCAACCGCGACCGATCCACCTCCGGCCCCAGCCACCCAACGCCCGGCACGTACACGGCCAGGAAGGCCTTCGACACGTCCCGGGGCAGGGGCAGCGCGTCGGCCGGCACCGAGGGGTCCACGCACCAGAGGGCGAACGCGAGCGCCGGGGCCGGGTCGGCGGAGCACGAGAGCAGGAAGGCGAGGTTGGCCGCCACCGCGTCAAGGTCCCTGATCCCGGGGCGCAGCCGGCCCGCCACCACGGGTTGGGCCCGCTCACCGGTCGGGATGAGCGCGAAGAACCGCTTCCGCGACTGGAACGCCAGCACGGCCAGATCCCGGGGGAGCGGCGTCCCCACCACCCTCTCCGAGAGAAGCCTCCAGTACTGGTCGCTCAGGTACCCCATCAGCGGCATGATCAGAACGTCGGACTCCCGGATCACCGCGGCCGCACGCTCGAGCGCGTCCTCGGGCGGGACCCCGGAGACGGCGGGGGGCAGGTACGCGAACTCGACCCGCACGGGCTCCCCGCACAACCGCGTCAGCTCCCGAGAGGCCCGGTGGAGGGCGCCCTGATCGTAGAGCACGTGATTCCCCACGATGCCGACCGTGAGCGCGCGGGCCCCGCCCGCCAGCACCGAGAGGGCGACGAGCGCGGCGGCGAGCGCCGGGCGCATGCGGGCCCGCCCTCCCCCCTCGCTCGTCCACCGTCTGGCCAAATCAGGCTCAGTTAAGTTGATTTCACCTCAGGTTCAATAAGTACGCTTAAGTTGATTTCCTTCCAGGTTTAACGGGGGGCTCGGACGGTTGCGCGCCCGGGTTCCGCTCGCGCTCGCCCTGGCGGTGCTGGCGGCGCCCGTCGGGGCGTGCGCGGGGCAGTTCGACGCGCAGCTCACCAAGGCCGCGGACTGGGCGTTCACCAAGGAGGGCCTGTACAACCCGGGCATGAAGCTCTGGGAGTCGCCGTGGAAGCGATACTACGGGCTGGACTGGGGCGGCTGGTACTCGGGCACGGTGAACGCGCTGCGCACGGTGATCCCGCTGGCCACGTACGGGTACCTTCAGGACCACGAGATCGTCTGGGGCCAGGATGACAAGGGCAACCCGGTGAAGATCAACCCCAAGCGGGAGTGGGAGTCGATCAAGAGTCAGGTGATCGCCTGGGTCATCCTGCAGAAGGACGTGGACAACGGCTGGGGCTTCAGCTGGTACTCCGCGGGCCGGCGCCACGAGGGCTCCAGCGTGGGCGAGACGGCCAAGGTCGTCGGCCAGGTGCTCCTCCCCGCCCTGATCGACCTGGGGATGGAGAAGGTCCGATGGCGCGGGTACGAGCTCGACGTGAGGAAGGCGATCGCGGACGGCGTCGAGTTCCTACTGAAGAACCAGATCACCGAGGAGGACGTCCGCGCGAAGAAGCTCAACGAGGCGTTCGTGGGCGGCTGGCCCGTCAAGAAGGTGGAGGCCCTGGAGCCCGACCCGTACTACACCGCCGTCGCCCTGTCCGCCCTGTGCCGGGTGGTCCAGTACTGGGACTACGTCCGCCCGGACGCGTACCATCCGGAGCTCACCAAGCGCCGCGTGATCGAGGCGATCCGCCGGGGCGTCGAGTACCTCCTCCGCACCCAGGAGAAGCAGGGCGACGTCGCCGGCGCGTGGAAGTCCTGGACCGGGTACGCCATGGGCGACTGGTACGCGTACGGCGTCGTCCAGTTCTGCCTGAACGCCCTCCTCGACGCCTACGCGATCGCCGACGAGCTCGGGCTGGACAAGGGCCGACTCGCCGAGGCCATCAAACGCGCGTTCAACTACCTCTTCGGCGAGCGCACCGTGAAGCCCGAGCAGCTCCGGGAGAAGTACGCCCAGCGGGCCGGCTTCACGACGGAGATCAAGGTGCCCAACTGCGGCTGGATCGACGTGAACGGGGTCAAGGTCCCCGTCTGGGCCTGGGGCGCCTGCAAGCTCTGGAAGGTCGAGAACGGTCGGCTGAAGGGCCCGTACCCCGACCTCACTGAGACCCCCGAGATCTACCTCGCCATCCTCAAGGCCACCAGGCTCGGGGTGGCCGTGGACACCCTCAAGCGGGCGCTCAAGGCCAAGAACCCCAACCTGCCGGAGGACCGGATCATCGACGAGGTCCTGAAGGCCTACGCCCGCTGGGTGGCCGGACAGCAGCTCCAAACCGGAGGCTGGCCGTACCGACCCGGCGGCAAAAGGCCCAGCCAGTGGGCGTGGACCTACTGCACCTGGCTCCTCCTGGCCATGGACCACCCGGAGTGGCTCCTCAAGCACCGACCCAAGGTGGGCAAGGTCGGACCCACGACGAAGACCACGACGAAGACCGGGCAGGAGACGAAGCGGGAAAAGTCAGCCAAGGGGCGGCCTAAGGTCCCGGTGACCGCGGTGAGCCTCGCCGCGCTGGCGGTGCTCCCCGCCCTCCGACGCCGCTGATCCTTTTTTTTCCGCGCGAATTGTTTTGAGGATCGAAACGATACCGAGCGGGACCACCGAGGCCGCGCGACCGGCCGGAATTATCTTACCGATGAGTTCCGGGGCCGGTACCGGGGGATCCGGGCCGTGGGCCGGTGGGAGGCGGGCGAGGCGACGATCCCGGCGGGCCCTCCCGACACGCTAAGGGCCCTCGAGGCGGTGGGACTCATCCTCACGGTGGCGGGGTGCTGCGCGCTGCTCCTCGACAACGCGATCCCGAACCAGCCCGTGCGCCCCGCCCTCGAGGGAGCCTGCCTGCTGACGGTCGGCCCCCTCCTCGCCCGATGGTCCCGCGCCCGGCGCCACCGCCTCCGCGCCCTACCCGACGGGCTGATCCTCACCCACGCAACGGGCTTCGAGCGCCTCCGACTCACCGAGCTGGCCGAAGTCCGGGCCGAGGGACGCGACGAACTGGTCCTCCACCTGCGCCCTAGCGGAAAGCTCCGGGTGCGCGTGCTCGACGCCGAGGGCGCCCTCCTAACCCTCTCGGAGCGGTGGGGGGTGAGGATTGAGCGGTGAGGCCCGGTACTTCCCCGCGACCGGCCCCGAGTGCGGGCCCCGCGACCTCCGCACGCGCCGACTCCTGGCCCTGACGCCGTTGATCGCCCTCGCCCTCGGGGCCTCCGCGGCGCTCCTGAGCCCGGGGCTCGCCGGGACCCTCCTCCCGATCCTGCTCATCCTACCCGCCGTCCCCCCGGTGATCGGCATCAGGGGCGCGACCCACGTCCGGATCACGTCCGACTCCATCGAGATCGTCTGGTGCTACGGCTACCTCAACCGACGCGAGCGGATACCGAGGCACCTCGTCGACCGCGTCGACGTGCTGGAGCGGGGTGGCAGGGCGCTGGTGCGCCTGCTGATCCGGGGTCACGGGTGCGTGTACGCGCCCGTCGGCGACCCCGACGGGCTCCTGGAGGCGCTGGGCCGATGACCCGGCCCGCCAATCGTTCCGAGGATCATAACGTCAACCCGGCGACGACGCCCGCGCGAACCGGTGCGCTTTTCCCAGTTTGAGAACTACGGCTCACGGACAAGGAACACAAGTTCCGTGGGGGGTGGGAACCGCTGCGGGCGACCCTCACCGCCCTGGCGCTCGCCCTCCTGACGGCCTTGACCCCGGGCTGGGCGTACGGGTTCTCGCAGTTCTGGCCCCCCTCGTTCACGTCGGAGGGGAACACGATCACCGTCCGGTTCCCGGACCCGTCACTGACCGGGGAGATCGTGTACGGACCGGCGGCGCCCGGGGACGTCCCGTACCCCGTGTGGCGGTTCCGAGCGCGGCTGGAGCACGGGACCGCCCGACTGACGGTGCCGCCGAAGGACACGTTCAACACGTCGCGGACCGAGCGTCGGGTGCAGACCCTGTGGCTGAAGGTGGTGATCCAGGGCCGCCCGGCGTTCTACCTACCGGTCCAGGTGGCGCGGGAGGGCGACGCGATCCGGGTGCTGGAGGGCTCGGTGGTGTGCGGCCCGCTCGTGTACTGCCCACGGCCGGACGGGTGCGTGATCTGGTACCGAACGCTGCGCCCGGTGATCACGGAGACGCTCATACTGGACGAGACCGGCCGGGTCGTCTGCTCGGCCCGCGACCCGCGACCGGCGGAGATCCACCGCATCATCGTCCGGGGACTGCGACCGAACGCGGAGTACCGACTGATCGTGCGGTGGCAGGGGTACGAGCTCGCCCAGCGAAGGTTCCGAACGGCGCCCCCGGCGGGCACCGCGGGGTTCACCTTCGCGTTCACCGCGGACAGCCGCTCCGACGAGCGACCGAACGTGTCCAACGGGACCGGGGACGCGGACGCCTACGGCTGCAACGTGTGGGCCCTCCAGCGCGCGCTCGCGCTCGCGGTCGCCCGCGGCGCCCGGTTCCTGGTCTTCCCCGGCGACCTCATCTGGGGGCGGGGCCGCTCGGAGGACGAGATCCGACTGCAGTACTGGAACTGGCTGCAGGCGGTATCGCCCTGGGAACCCCTGGTCCCCGTGTACGTGGGGTACGGGAACCACGAGGCCTACGTGGGGGACGAGCGCCTGTTCTCCGAGCTGTTCGTGACCCCGGCCGAGCTGGGACAGGGCCCGGCCGACGCGTCGGAGGGCGAGGGGATGCCGCGGTACGGCGACACGGTCTACTACTTCAGGTACGGTAACGTGGCGATCGTCACGCTGAACAACTGCTACACCCCGGACGTCCGGGCGCACGACTACGGGTTCGTGCGACGGAGGCAGCTGGAGTGGCTGAACCGGGTGCTGGACGAGCTGGACCGGGACCCGAGCGTCCGCTTCGTCCTCGTGGCCATGCACGTGCCCCCGTTCCGCGTCGCCAAGCCGGGATGGGGCGTCAAGCCGGCGCACCTCGAGGACCTAAACCGACTGCTCGAGACGCTGATGCGGCACCGCAAGGTCGTGGCCCTCCTGTGCGGCCACGACCACTGCTACGCCCGGTACCTCATCACCCGCGACTTCCCCATGTACCCGCCCGACTGGAGCGGCCGGGACATCCGCAGGGAACCGTGGTTCCGACCCCTGTGGGTGCTCATCAACGGCAACGCCGGGGCGCCCGTCTACGGGCTCGCCGACAACCCATGGAACGACCGACTCCAGGCCTTCAGGATCGCGCCTGCCCACGTGACGCTGTTCCACGTGCAGGGCGACCGGCTCGTCGTCGAGACCTACGACGCCGTGACCGGGGAACCCGTGGACCGGTTCGAGATCCCCGCCCCCACCCCGACGACCGGAGGCGGCCCCACCCTACCGGTCCCGGTGATCCCCCTGATCCCACCAAGGCGCCGGACCACCCCCTAGCCCCCACGCCCCCCGGGCCAATCGTTACGATCAACGTAACGATCCCCCGGCAGGCAGATCACCCCGCGAACGGCCAAGGGCGCGCGGGGTCCCGGTGCACCCGCACACCCCGGAAACCCTGATCCTCCAACTCTGCCACGGCCTCCTCTACCCCTGGACCCTCTACCTGACCAAGACGATCAACATCGTCCCACCCCTCCTCCTGCTATGGACCTACCTCCACCACCGCCGCACCGCCTACGTGCTCATGGCCGCCCTCCTCACCTCCCACGCGACCACCACCCTCCTCAAGCTGACCCTGAACGAGCCCCGACCCTCCACCCTCCACCTCGTGACCCCCCTAGCGCCCGTCGACCACCCACGCTGGAGCCTCCCCAGCGGCCACACCGCCCAAGCCTTCGCCCTCGCCACCGCCTACCACCTCCAACGCCGGGGCCACCTCTCACCCCTCCTCTGGACCTGGGCGACGCTCATCGGCGCGACCCGAATCCTCCTGGGCGTACACTGGCCCCACGACGTCCTCGCCGGCGCCCTCGTGGGAATCGGGGCGGCCCTGTTCACCCACCGGACCTCGAAGCTATGGACCCGCCTCCTCGCCACCCTGGACCCACTAGCCCGGAAGACGACCCGGACGGCGTGATCGAAGAGCCCCCCGAACGTCGATTCCCCACCGACTCCTCCCCAGGCCCACCCACCGGACGATCACGCCCGCCACGATGACCCCGCCCCCAACCGGGGAACCCAGCGCAGCGAGCCCAGGGTAGCGCGACGAACACGTCTCACCGTCGAAATCCAAACACGGGTCGGCGCATCGTCAGCCCCCCATAGGCAACTCACACCAAGGTGGAGAGGCCGAGCGACTACCCTTCGAACACGCCACCCGGTGCATCAGGACCGAACCGATCCCGGACCGACCCTACAGGAGCCTGGCGCTCCCCGAGACCGCCGGGATCCCGAAAGATCCTACAATCACCCACTGGAGTACCTCACGCTAACCGATGACCGGGGACCTCGTCCCACCGGTCCTAGGGACCCACGAACCTCGCCTAACCGGGCCGGAAACGGTGGCGACTGACCCGACCCCGGACCGGTAGCGAACCCGACGAAGGCTTACCAGCACGTAGCCGGCGCATTTAAGAGTCCGGAAGGCAGCGCCGCCGACGGAAGCGCCCCGGGGCGCGTCGGCGCCACCCGACCGGAATTGCGAGGGACCCTAAGTTTCGGGACCCCGCCGTCACCCGGGTCCCGAACCGATGACGCGCCACCCCGAAGACGACCGATCCGGCGCGATCCCGGACCCGACGATCCTCCAACCTCACGGTCGAGTTCGCGCGGTCGGTCGGACCGGAGTCGTTCCCGGTCCACCGTCGCCCCTCGAAGGCTTCGTAGAGGGCTCGCACGTCGGGGGTCGACCCGAAGCCCGGTAACCCGAGCCCCGGAGCGACGAAGATCGCGCGGTAGGAGCGACCGCAGGTGCGCCACGGTTCGAGCCCCGCGACGGGCGTGCCGGGTGCGCGCAAACCCGGCCAGCGCTGGCCCGACGCCCGAACTCGCATTCACCCTTTACCCACTGCCCCGGGATCCAACCGCACCGCGCGACCCGGTAGTGGAACCCTAGCGAACCCTGGCCCCATCATCCCAGGATCCTCCTCGAGGTCGGAGTCGCCGGCGCGCACCGAATCCCGGGGCCAAGACCACCAGGGCAACGGTCGTGCGCGTCACCGATGACGCCCGGCAACCCGAGCGCTCCACCGTCCCCGGCACCGGCCACCGGACCGGCTACCCGGAGCGCCCGCTCCGAAGCCTGACAACCACCGGAAGGCCCCCTATGACCGGGACCGCGCGGAACCATCCGACCGGGTCGGCGGGATAAGCCCGGAAACCCCGACGCTTTCAATCCGACGTCCCACTTCGCGCCGACCGGGTAGGGAGAGAACCGAAACCGGAAACCGAACCCGGAGCCGGGATCAGAGAACCCCGAAACCGTCCACCCGCGCCCCCTACGGGCACCGCCGCACGTGACTCGCGCGCCTCGGCGAGCCCCGCCACCGGAGGGTGAAAAGACGCGTCAAGGTTATCTCCTCTGCGCAGAAACTGGGCAGCCCCACCCGGGGTGGGGGTCAGGCGCCCACCATCGGATCCTATCGCCGCTACTCCTCTACCTCCTGGTCGTCGCCGCGCCGGCGGCGGGTTCCACCCAGGCGTCCCAGGGGGTCCAGTGCCGGTGGCCGGTGGGCCACCTGGCGGCGTACGACTTCACCATGCCTGCCCAAATCGCGGCGATCGTCCCGGGGGGACGGCACCGAAAAGCCCGGCCTGTTCTACGTAAGAACTTACGAGATCCAGCTCTCGTACAGCTACGCCGACCAGGGAATGAGCGTCACGTTCTCAACGTCCCTGCTGGCGGTGGCCCTGATCCGCGGACGGAGCGTGAAGGGCGTCACCATGATCGGGGCCTCGTACTCGGCGTCGTACTCGGACACGTCCGGACAGCTTCAGCGTCGGGAGTGCTGCTGCCGGAGTCGATCAACGCCGATGGCACGGTGAACCGAAAGTTCGAGCTTCACCTTAACCGGGGTCAGAACCCGAACCCATCCTTCTCCACCACCGGATTACTGGCGCCCTCCAACGGGCACCTAGCCCCCGTCACCGTCCACCTCAAGCCCGACGGGAGCCGGCTAAGGATCACCTAGCGTTCGAGGCAAGTTCACCACCGTGACCGCGGACGTGGGGGAGTCCATTCAGCGGGTTCTGGGATCCGTGGACCTGCGACCACCGCACGGTGATCCTCGTTGAGACCCGGCAGGGCGTCCGGGCGCTCCTCCTGGACCGATCCTCGGGCACGGTGATCCGGCTAAGCAACGTTAAGATCGGGCGCGGCGACTACGCCGGTAGCCCAACGTTCCGGGACAGCCTCGCGATCGCCGTCCCGGAGTCCAACGGCGTCACCCTCGCCCTCCTAACGCCGGGCGGGTTCAACCCACTAACGCCCGCACTGGTGGTGCGGATCAGAGGCAACGTCAGCGTCCTGGACGTGAGACCCTACCTGAGCTACATCCTGGCCGCCGCCGAGGTGAACGGCACCGTCACCCTCCTGGCCGTGAACCCGCTCCCACCGAAACTACTCCCGGTGAAGAAAGAGAGCGAGGACGCCCGTCAAATCACCTTCTCCGTGGACCTGGACGGGACGACCCTCAAGGTAACCTACGATAAGTCAAACCAGAGGATCGTCAGCGCGAGCACGGAGTCCACAACCGTCGGCAACGCGACCACTCCACAGCTCACGATCGAGCGCCCGAACCCGGCGAACCCGCAGGCGCACGGGGCGTGAAGCTCGACCTCAACAAGGACATCACGCTGAAGAACCTCTCCAAGCTCGCCACCGTCAAGGTCCTGACGGACTCCGGCACGACCACCGGGACTCTCTACCTCCTCGACACGAACTGGGGCCGGTTCTACGGGGCGGTCGCGGGCGACCGGCTCGTGCTGATACCGGCCGAGGTGCACCCGATCCGGCGCGTGAAGGGCGAGCCGACCACCCTCACGGTCCGGGTGGACGCCCAATCGAACCCCGACGGCACGGTGACCGTAACCGTTCACGACCCGGTGCTCGGCGACCTGAAGGTGCCCGGATGCGCCGTCCGGGACCGGAACGTCGCCCCAGCCGCCTTCCCGACGCAGGGCCTGATCCGGGCGCTCCGGAACCGGGGCCTGACCGTCGACACCGTCACGCTGGGATCCTTCGCCCCCGCCCTGATCACGGGGCAAGTCCGGTTCGACGGATCCACCCCCGGTGCTCCATCCTACTGCCCAGCGGCGCCCAAGTCACCGTGAACGGGATTCTGCTACTGGCGCTGGCGCTGAAGGACGGCAAGCTCGCCGTGATCACCACCCCCTCAACCACCGGCCAGCGCATCACCATGCACGTGATCGACCCGAAGACCGGGACGATCGAACGGAGCGAGACGGTGAAAGCAACCACCCCGTGGGCGACGGGCACGAACGTCACCACCCCCGCGAGGATCACCCTCGACGACCCGACGAGCGTCGTCATACCGATCCAGGAAAAGAACGCGGTCCGGGCCCTGATCACGTACCCGTACCACCGAGCCATCAGCCTATTCTCGGCGCTCGACGCCCTGCCGGTGATCGCGGAGGTGACCGTACCCACCACCGGCGAACCGCAGGACGTTCGGGCGGTCTCCGTGAGCTCGGACCCGAGCTCTGAACTGATCTGCTGCACGTGGACGTCGGGTGGCAGGACGTACGCGATCGCGGTGGATGCCCGCACGAGCCGGGAACTCAGCGCGCGGGCGCAGGGCACGATCGTGCACCTGACGTGGGGCGACCGGCAACTCCGCGTGGACATGACCACGGGCGAGTGCACCCTCGTGCGCGCCGAGAAGACCGGGCAGCGGCAACAGGGTCAGCAACAGCAGGGTGGACAGCAAGGAGGTCAGCAGGGTGGGCAGCGACAGGGTCGGCAGCAGCAAGGTGGTCAGCAGACCGGGCAGCAGAGCCAGCAGCAACGGCAGGGCGGTTCCCACCGGGGACTACCCATCCCGATGCCACCGATCCTCCCAAGGCCACGACGCCGCCGCTAACGCCCCCCCTCCTTCCCCGACGCAACGTTACGAGTTCCAAAACGATAGCCCGTTGTTACGTGGTTTGTAACGTTGGGTGGGGGCGTGAGTGGGAGGGGGTGTTTAGCGCCGGCGGAGTGCGGGCACGGCCAGCACCGCTAGGGCCAGCACCGGTAGCACCGGGATTTTCGGCTTCTGCTTCTTCTGCTGCGGCTGCTGTTGAACCTGCTGTTGCTGCTGGGCCTGCTGCTGGCCGACCTGCTGTTGCTGCTGGCCACCCTGCTGCTGTTGGCCCTGCTGCTGACCTTGCTGCTGCTGTCCGCCTTGCTGCTGACCCTGTTGCTGACCCTGCTGGCCCTGCTGACCACCCCGCTGCCCGGTCTGCTGACTACCCTGCTGCTGTCCACCTTGCTGTTGCTGACTAGTCTGACCAGTCTGTTGCTGCTGGCCGCCTTGCTGACCTTGCTGCTGACCCTGGCCCTGCTGGCCGCCTTGTTGCTGACCACCCTGCTGACGCTGCTCCTCCACACCGCTCGCGCTCACCTTCCATCGACCGGCGCTCGTGATCAGTACCCCGTTCCTGAGCTCCACCGGACGACCGGGCACCTCGAACACCCTCAGACGCTTCCCGACGACCACGACCACCAGCGACTTACCGTCCACCTCAAACACGCTCACGGGCACCCCGTCCACCGACGTGCCACTCAGCTTCGGGCCCGTCGTCCCGGACTCCGTCAGCAACACCGGGCGCAGCTCACCGCTCACCCGGCACAGGACCACGCCGTGCTTGTCGTCCACGTCCACCGCGCTCCCCGGCAGCCCGTACAGGCCCACCACCCGGCCATCTTTCACCACGATCACCCTGTTACCGGTCACCCACGCCCTCGCGCTCGAACCCACCAGCCGCACGTTCCGGTGAGCGGCCCTCTCCACGCCCTTGATCTCGCCGTTCGGGCCCACGAGCACCACCAGACCGTCCTTGAACAGGAACGCCCCCTTACCTTCGGCCACCGGACCGCGCACCGCGCCGGTGCCGTTGCCACCGACCGTCACCTCAGCCACCCTAATCCCACCGTCCTCCCGCCACACCGCCACGGTCGTCGAGGCGTCAACCCGCCTGTAACCGACCACCTCGGTCACGGAGTCCCGAGACACCCAGTACGCGCGTTCCGCGCCGTTGGTGAGCCGTGCGATCACCAGCGGCCCCACCACGCTCACCGCGCCGACGTCGGCCGGTTCACGAACCAGCTCGCACGCGTACCGATCCCGCTCATCCACCGAGACCGCCATCAGCACCAGATCCACGCCGTCGTAGAACGCGCGCACCCGATAGTCCGCGCGCCCGTCACCGTCCTCGTCCACGTTCCCCGACGCCCCGCTCAGCGGCTTAACGAGCACGCGCCCGCCGCTCTCGTCCACCACCACCCGACCGCACGCCTGCGTGCCCTTTGACCCGTCGTAGTACGCCAGCAAATCATCGCCCAAGTACACCGGATCGCCGCAGCCCTTCAGCACGCACTGCCCCACGAGACCCACGCTCCGCACCGCGTTACCCTGCAGCCCCACGGTCCACGCCTCCACCGTCATCCCCTGACCGTCCACGAACACGTTCACGCACGCGCTCCCCGACCTCCACGAGACCCGCGTCACCCGCACGTTGAACGGAACCTCCTTCACGACGTTACCCAACCGCTCCACCAGGGTTAAGGTCACCGAGCCGCCGGAGTCCAGCGCCTTCTTCACCTCCGACTCCGGCACCCACGCCAGCGCGTAGTCGCCGACCCGCTGCACGTTCACCTCGCCGCCACCGGGTAGCCTCACCCTCTCGTCCGCCGTCACCTGTCGGACCACCGTCTGGCGCTCACCCTGCGGCTCAACGTCCGCCTTGACGACGACCTTGTACGGCGACGAGCGCACCGCGATCAGCACCCGGCCCTGATCCTTATCGTACCAAACCTGCCTCGCCCACTGAACGCTCGGACCGCTCTCCTCGACCTCGATCCCGTACGTCTTCACCGACTTGATCCTGACCGTCCCGTACTCACCCTCGAACTCGACGGTGACCCGGTGGCTCCCCGGCGATAGGCTCAGCTGGACGGTCCGGTGCTCGCCCGAGTACGCGCTGAACTCGTCCACCTTGCCGCCGTCCACCTTCACGGTCACGGTACCGCAGGCCGTCGACTCGATCGTCGCTTGCACGCTGAGACCGCCCTGAGCGGCCTGACAGCTCACGTTGGACAGGTACGCGTCCTTGAGCGGGATCGTGCGCGTGATCTGGAAGCCCTGACCGTTGGAGAGGGTCACGGTGATTGAACCGGTGGGGTCGCCCGAGACGGTGAGCTCGTACGTGTACTTCGCCTCGTAGCCTGACACCTGGGTGGACGACGTCTGGGACAGGGTCACGTTCCCGTACTTCACCTGCCTCGTCACGTTGCTCACGCCGTCCGGTGACCACACGTCCAGGGTCACCGTCACCGTGGCCCGGTCACTCCCGGCGTCGTACGATTTGGTCACCGAGGCGCTCACCACGTCGCAGACGCTCACGGTCGGGACGTACAAAATTTCATCGTAATACGTCTCCGGGTCAAGGTAGGCCTCGATGGCTCGGGCGGCGTAGGAGGTGGCCCAGATGGAGGCGGGCTCGTACCCCGAGTACAGGTACGCGTCCTCCGAAGGCCAGGGCCAGCCGCCGTACCACTCGGGGTGCCCCTCCTGGATCAGGAAATCAGCATCGGTCCACTGCTGGTCTAGGAGCCATTTGATGGTCGCGTGAATGTTGTAATTCGAGTTCGTGAGGAGGTCCCTCAGTCTCATCTTGCCCCCGGGCGTGTTGATCAGCACGTCCGTACCCACGTCGAACCAGAGTGCTTTGAGGATGGCGAGTCGCAGCACGTTGCCCGTGACGGTCGTTTCCGGCGAGCCCTGCGCCTGCAGGTAAGCCTCGGAGTACGCCCAGGCTGGACCCTTACCCAACTCCGTTTGCACCCAATCTATACCCGCGTTGCTTGAGAACAACCACTGGATACCCTTCCTAATCGCCTCGAGCACCTTATTCTTGTCCACGTTCAATCCCAGTCGGTCCGCGAGCCGGTACACGTCGATCAGCGCGCTGAGGACGTACGCCTGCGTGTCCGCCGAGTAGCCCCAAGATCCATCCTGGCTCTGGTGGTTCAGGAGCCATTGAACCCCACGCTCGATGGCTCGCTTGATTTTCTGCACCTCGCTCTGGCCGAGTCCGAGGTCGCTTAGGTCGTTATGTAAGAGGACTTGAAGTAGGGCGTACACGGCCGCTTCCGTGTGCCACGCGCTGTTTTTCCACCCACCGTCGGAGTCCTGGCTGTTTAGCAGGTACTGGACGGCCCTTTTCACCGCCTCCTTCACGGGTTCCGGCGGATTCGCGACGAGGTACGATAGTAGGATGATTCCGCCTGCGGTGTCGGCTGGGGAGCCCCAACTACCGTCCGGGTTCTGGTTGCTTAGCAACCACTGGATGGAGTTCAGGTAGGAGTACGGCCACTCCTGGCTCGGGATCTCGGCGGGGACGCTCACGTATTCGTAGTGCGGTATCGGCCACTCCCGCTGGACCTTGGCCTTGGGGACCTGGTTGGCGAGGAGGAACATGCGGTCCGCGCGGGCGAGGAAGGGGCACGCGAGGCACAGGGACTTCAGCTCGTAGTCGAACACGGGCGTCCAGAGGTGGGCCTCTGGCTGGTACCAGCCCCCGTCGCTTGCTCGGATGAAGAACCAGACGGTGGCCGCCTGAATAGCCTGCTCGCACTGTGGTGCCAGCTGGTCGTACTGAGCCCCCAACGCCGTCCAATCGATCGCGGTCGCGGGGGCCGCCAGCGCGAGCAGGCCCGTCAGGAGGAGCGTCGCGAGCCTCATACCGGGCCCCCGCGACTGAGCGTCACTGAAATTAAATTCACCGGTCCTACACCGCGCCGAGGTTTTTCCGATACAAGTAGTTATCGGGAGCCGAACGGACCGTTGGATCGCCGACAGCTTGGAAGCGCGAGGCCGGACCTCCCGGCCGCACCAAAAATTCCAAATTCTACTTAATCTTATGATACTCAGCGGGGTGCGGCCGAGGATGGGGAGGATCGCCCCGGTCGCCCTTGCCGTAGCGCTGGCGGTGGTGTTGGGCACTGCTCAGGCCGCACATGCCGAGCAGGCGCCGGTGCAGGTCGGGTGGAAACTCCGGCACGAGTTGACGCTGGATAAGGAGTACCAGTCCAGCACGGTGGACCCGGAGACGGCCTCCCGGGACGGGTATTACTACCAGATCAAGGGCCCGGCGGTGGCCGTGAGCGGGAGCGTGGTGCTCGTGGCCTGGGAGTACTGGCTGAGACAGACTCAGGGCGTGTACGCTCAGGGCGTGTACGGCGTCGAGCTCACGGCCGTCGACGTGAACACGGGGTCCATCCTGGGCAAGCGCCTGATCTCCATTCACGACCCTAAAAAAGGACAGTACGTTCTGTTCGGTCCGGCGCTGGTGAGTTACGGTCGGGGCGAGTTTCTGCTGGCGGTCCCTGAGGTGAACATCGATTACTACTTCAACCACGATTATGGCGACCTGTGCGTGTACCGGGTGACCGTGGACGCGCAGAACAAGCAGATCACCGTGGACACGCAGAACGCCCTAAAGGTGGCGGGCAACGCCGCGTACCCGCACCTGGTGTACCTGGGCGAGGACAAGAGCGGTAACCGTTACGTGGCCGTCGTGTACGAGGCCTGGGATCCGGAAGCCGGGAAGGGTGACGTCGTGCTGCAGGTCCTGAAGATCGACACCAGCGGCAACTTGAGCGTGGTGCTTGGTAATCCGGTGGTGATCGCGCAGGGCGTGTGCAAGAAATACGTGAGCGGGCTCCCCTACTTCGGGCATGCGCGGCCGGTGGCCTCGGTGTACGAGGAGGGCGGTAAGAAGTACCTGATCGTGGCGCTCACGGACTACTCGAAGGCGAAGCCGTACATCAGCGACTGGGGCTACTTCAACGAATGGTGGGGGTGCCGGGTGCGCGCGTTCGTGATCGAGCTCCCGAGCGACCTCTCGACGCTGGGTAGCGCCCGGCTGAGCCCGGTGGAGGTGCAGGGCAGGCTGACGTCGCTCGGTGCCGTGGATACGACCTCCGGGAGTAGTCCCGTGCAGAAACCGCCCACGAACGAGGCGGCCTGGGTCGCGGACAACGTGATCGTGTACCGGGCCGCCCCGCTGTGGGGCGGCATGAACACCCAGGTTCCGGACATCTACGCGGCCCTGATCGTGCATGAGAATGGGAGGTGGGTATTCAAGTATGACCGGTGCATCTGCAACCTGATATTCACTCAAACCAATCCCTGCGTTGTCCGACTCTTCGATTCTGGGGGCGATCGGTACTACCTAGTGGTATTCTCGGACAACAGCGGCGGGTTCGGTAAGGAGAGAATCTACTCGGTGCTGCTTAAGGTGAGCGGGAACGGCGTAAGCGTTCTCGGCGAACACCCCGTGACAGACTACGGGAATGATCCGGTCCCCTACTACTGGTGCCCGGTGGCCGCGACCGTGAGGGAGGGGCCGGGCTCTAGGGCCCTGGTGGCCATCGCGTTCTATCGGGGTGACACCGGGTGGGGTGCGCGTGGGCATCGTGCTGGTGACGTGATCCTCCAGCTGGTGGAGGTCTCGGTGGCGACGCAGCAGGCTCAGCAGGGTCAACAGCAGCAGGGTGGCGGTGGTCAGCAGGGCAGTCAGCAACAGCAAGGTGGTGGCCAACAGGGTGGACAGCAAGGTCAGCAGAGCCAGCAACAGGGTCAGCAAGGTAGTCAGCAACAGCAGGGCGGTCAGCAAGGCCAGCAGCAGCAAGGTGGTCGGCAGCAGCAAGGAGGGCAGCAGAGCCAGCAAGGTCAACAAGGCGGCCAGCAGGGTCAGGGTCAGCAAGGTCAACAACAGCAGCAGGGTGGCCAGCAACAGGGTCAGCAGCAGGCTCAGCAGGGTGGCGGTACTCGGCAGCAAGGAGGAGGTCAGCAGGGTGGTCAACAGGGCGGTCAGCAACAGCAAGGTCAGCAAGGAGGGCAGCAGCAAAGCGGACAGCAGCAACAGACTGGTCAGACTGGTCAGCAACAACAAGGTGGACAGCAAGGAGGTCAGCAGGGCGGACAGCGACAGGGTCAGCAGCAGCAAGGTGGTCAGCAAGGCCAGCAGGCTCAGCAGGGTGGTCAGCAGGGTAGTCAGTGGGGTGGCGGTAAGACCGGTCAACAGCAGCAGGGCGGACGGCAGGGTCAGCAAGGCCAACAACAGCAGCAGGGTGGCCGGCAACAGGGTCAACAGCAGCAAGGCCAGCAGCAACGGCAGGGTCGACGGTCAGAGCAGCAAGGTGCTCAGCAGGGTGGTCAGCAGGAACGGCAAGGCCGGCAACAGGGTCGGCAGGCCCAGCAGCGGAAGGGAGCCCGGCAGCCACCGCAACTGTGGCAGGGGAAGCTCGAAATCCCGGTGCTGCCGGTGCTGGCCCTAGCGGTGCTGGCCGTGCCAGCACTCCGCCGGCGCTAAACACCCCCCTCCCACCCACTCCCCCACCCAACGTTACAAACCACGTAACAACGGGCCGGTCGATCCACACCATCCCGAGGGGCGCGGTCCCGGCACGAAGGAGTGTTGGAGTCCCCGCCTCCGACCGCCGGAGCCCCCACCCGCGGGTCCTCCTCCGACCGAGAGGGAAGGGGTATCGGTGGACCAGCACACCCTGCACCGTGAACGGCGATTGGATTCACGCTGGAAGTTCCACAGGGCGCCCCCGTGACGGGCCAGACCCGGAGGCTCATTCTCGCTCGCGGGATCCGGGGTGAAATCGGCCCGATGTATCTCCCGAGGACCGGGGAACGTCGAGATTCGGCCGCGCCATCGCGCTCCCCACGGCTCGAGTTCGGAACGGCCTAAGAGCGCTTACCCGGAGAGCCCGACTCGAGGCGCGCGTAGGGCCGTCCCGAACCCCTCGGATCTGGGGCGGGTGACACCTCCCCCGGGCGCTCACGGTAGCACGTCCGGCGCGCCTCATCGGGCGACCGGTGGTGCGGTACAACCCCAAGGACCGGGAACGCCGCCGGGCCTCGCCCGGCGTTGCCTGGAAACGCGTGCCGTCAACCGGAAACCTATTTTGGCGGGCTCCGATCGGCCGGGTTCGTTGGGGGTGCGGAGGGTGAGGGCGCTGCCTGCGATCCTCGCGCCGGCGCTCCTGGCGCTGCTCGCCGCCGGATTGTGCGCTAAGAACCCGGTCTGGGTCGACGTCTACCCGGAGCGGGTGGGGAACGATCGCGTCGACCTGCTGTACCTGGTGTACGTGGTGCCGGGCGAGGTGCGGGTCGCGCTGCCGCCGGACTCCCAGATCCAGGGAGCCTACTTCTTCACCGTGGAGGAGCTGAGGCGGTGGAAGCCGAACCTGCCGCCTCGGTTCGAGTGGGAACGGCACCGGTTCCGGGGCTGGAGGCTGACGACCGGGAGGTTGGAGTGGGGGAACACGGTATCGGTCGAGCCCGAGCCCGAGGTGTACGTGAAGGTCCCGATCGAGGGCGTTCCGGAGGACATCCGGGAGGCGTTCGCCGGGCTCCTGGAGCGGGGACGCGTCGAGTTCCCGGTGCTGGAAGCGCGGGTCGATCGGAAGGGGCTCCTGGTGATCGAGGTCCGGGCGAGGCCGATCAACGGCAGGCTGATCCTGTACATCGACGGCTCGGGTGACGTGGAGGTCAAGGCGTCGAAGGGGAAGGCGTACTACCTTAACCGGGTCCGGGGCGCGTTCGTACTCCTGGACCAGCCCGAGCCCGGTTACTCGGGTATCCTCATCTCCATCCCGATGAGCTGGCTGAAGCCGAAGAAGCCGGAGGTCAATTTCTTCATGTGGCCCAGTGGGGAGAAGGGGAGGAGGCCCGTAGGGATCGGCCTCCTCGCGCCCGCGGCGCTCCTCGCCCCGGCGCTCCGCCGACGGTCCCGCCGGTGGACGCTCGCCCTCGCGCTGTCGATGCTCGCGCTTGCACTTTTGATGGCGGTCCCGGGCCCCGTCCACGCGAACCCGGTGAGACGGCCCCCTCACCCGCCTGCCTCCCTGCTGAACCTTCCGGTGTCAGCCGTGGCGAAGCAGGGGCAGTCCGGCGCGCGGTACCACGTGTTCGTGCGGCTCTGGCCGGGTGTCGAGACCACCGTGTACGTGCCCGCGAGCGCGCTGGTTCGGGCGGCGGTCGTGCCCGCGGACGCGGTCCTGAGCGCTCGAGACGTCAACGACGTGCTCCGCTGGTGCGAGAAGCATCACGCGTTCATCAAGGGCGAGCCCGCGCGCCTCGAGATCTCCGGTGACGTGGTCGTGATCCCGTGGTGGGACCGGAAGGAGCGGTTCCGAACGACCCCGCGGCTCTTGCAGGAGTCCCTCCCGTGGGTGAGGGGACTGGTGCGAGACGCCCGCGCGTTCCGCGTGAAGGCGGACGATGACGCGTTCCTGTACCTCCTAATGCGAGACCCGGTCGTGGCGGCCCGAATCGACGGGCTGGCCAACCTGGGGGAGCCCATAAAGACGGTGGTGCTGGCCGAGGTGGACGGGACGTGGTACGTCCTGGGGTGCTACTCGGCGGCGCGGGACCTTCAGGAGACCCTCGGTCGACTGCCCCGGCTGCTGGCGCTGAAGGCGCCGGTGGCGAAGGGCCTGAACACGAATCAGCTGTGGGAGAGTGAGCTTCAGCGTCTCTCGAGGGGTCCGGAGGCGGTGATCGTGCGGTCGGTGCGTGGGGGTGAAGCGCTGGTGGACGTGGTCGCGACGGTGCCGGAGGTTCCCCTGCCCGCGGGCGCGAGGATCCTGAAGTGCGGGACGGTGCCGCGGGACGCGTACCGGGACGCGTACACGGGCGCGCTCGCGCCCGGATTCCAACCGTCCCGGTACCGGGTGGTTCGAGAGGGCGAGGCGAGCGTGCCCGAGGTCGGAACCCTCAAGTTCCAAGTGATTCGCGCCGACCTACCGCGAGGCCGGTTATTACTGATCCGCACGATCGTGCCCCTAGTGGACGGCGAGCTCGTGGTGCCGGTGGTCAATGGTGGCACGATGCTCGGCCCGCGGTACGAGCGGAAGGAGGCTGCCGGGTTCGAGTGGCTCGTGGCGGAAAATCCGGAGGGTCTGAAGGGGTTCCGGAAGTTCGTGCCGCCGCCGCGGAAGCCTCGGCCGCTGAGCCTGAAGGAGGCTCTCGTTGCCCTGCTAATCGTGTCGCTGCTCCTTCCCGCGGCCATCATCGGAGTCACCCTCGAGTCTGTGGCCGCCAAGCTGCCGTACCCGATCAGCGAGCCGATCTATATCCTGCTGAACCTGCTGAGCGGGTACGTCGAGCTAGTGTGCCTGCTGGGGGCGCTGCTGCTCGGTAAGTTACCTCTCTAAGCCCGGGGTGAGGCGGCTTTCCAGCGTTCCTCCACGACGCCCTCCCGCGCGCTACCGAAAACTCATCCCGTCGGACAGCCGAGTTACCTCACTCGGGCGAAGCGACCGGGGGGCCCGCCGGTGCTCGCCGCTACGGTGCTCCTCCTCACGGTCGCGACGCCCACCCACGCGCTGACCTGGCACTGGCCCAGCGTCCTCGCAGAGTTCGGTGGCGCGCTCCTCCAGGCCCCGCTCCTGCGACCCGAGTACCCGAGGCCCGGGGTCGCCCGGGAGTCGGTGTACGTGCTGTCCGTGCGGGCGGGCCGGGCCCTCCTGGACCTCGCGTTCG
>Ga0256842_1000626_pt1 | contig 30854 bp, 19 predicted proteins | sample 4559240metaG_FD_185973 | JGI IMG/M metagenome (GOLD analysis project Ga0256842, IMG submission 185973) | Hydrothermal vent microbial communities from Guaymas Basin, Mexico - 4559-240 | ecosystem: Environmental > Aquatic > Marine > Hydrothermal vents | place: Mexico: Guaymas Basin | collected... | reverse complement strand
AATGTAGAAGATCTAATTGCTACAGCCAATGATGCAGCTACAGCTGCAAACAATGCAGCAACTCAAGCTGATAGCGCAGCTGCAGTAGCAGATGCCAACCCAACAGCTGAGAACCTTGCAACTGTAGAGGATGCTCAATCCGCAGCAATAGAGGCAGCTACAGTTGCTACAAATGCAGCCAATACCTTAGAAGCCGCAATTAACACACTTCAAACAGCCGCTGATGCAGCAAATGAGACAATAGATATATCGTCTGCTCAAAACGCACTCACTGCAGCCAATGAAGCAAGTACAACTGCAACTGCAGCCGCTACAAACTCAGAAGTAACAACAGATGCAATTATTGGAACACTTCAAGAAAATGTTAATAAATTGGTATCAATTCTTAATGATGCAGTGCAAATGGCAGAGGATGCAACAGAAAATGCTAAAGAAAAAGTGGCAATAGCAGATGAACACACAAGTGTAGAAAATGATACTTTAGCTCATGATGCATTAAATACAGTAACTCAAGCGGCTAATAAAGTAGATGAAAGTATAGAAAATTTACAAAATGCAATTTCAGAACTTGAAAATGGAGCAAAGGCAGTTAATGAAAATATTGATATCACAGTTATGGATAATATTATTGAAAATGCAGAAAATGTATTGACCAATGCCATTAGTGCTTCAGAATTAACATATACAAATGATAATCCTGAGATAATACAAACTGAAACAATATCAAGAGAAGAAAATGACTTAGAGGGCTTTAATGGGTATGGTGATACTTGGTCTGGAAATATTTACTCGATTATTACACAAGAAGAGATGTTGGCACATCTTAATATCCAAGATAGTGACAGTAGTAAGTTTACTGTGTCATTAGCGCATACAGATGCTGGAAATAACTACTTTAAGGCACCAAATGCAACTGATGCCACATTTAGTGATACAACGGCAAATAATTATGATGAGACTGTTGTTCAAATAACACAGGAGTTTTTAGATCTCTATCCTCAAATAGATGCAAATGTCGGTGATTTTTATTTTGATAATGTAGAGTTCGACAAACTGAATGAAGGTGAAGTTGCTAATATGAGTTTTGATGTTGTCGTTTCAGATGGTGAGAGTGTCAGTGAACCAAAAACCGTAAATATTGAGATTGTTGGTTCTAATGATGCACCTGTAATTGAAGTAACAGCTACTGATACAATTCTTGAAGATAGTGTTGCTATTGGAACTGTTATAGGAACTGTAGAAGCTTCTGATATCGACGGAGATAATGTAGATTTGGTATTGAGTGATACAGAACATTATACTTTAACTGATAATAATGAAGTTGTATTAACACAAGTAGGAGCAGATCTTGTAAATAGAGGTGAAGATCTACCTGATTATACAGTTACTGCATATGAAACACAAAATGCAGAACATAAAATGGTATTAACAGACAATACAAATTCAAATATTACAATTACAGATTCAGATACATTAAACCTCAATGGTAAAGAGAATTTTGAGTTAGATATTGCAGTAACTCCTGAAGGTATGCAAGGGAATTATGACATTATCTTTAATAAAGAGAATTCAGTAGAGCTTGCATTTACAAATGATGGACATCTACAGTTTGCGATGAGAACAGATGATGAATCTTGGACATGGCATAGAACAGACGTAGAATATCATCCAGATGAAGTAAACAATATATCATTTAAATATGATGGAGAGAATGTAACTATTACAAATATAACAGCTGATGGTGCAGAACATAGTTATACTCAGCCATATACAGGGGCTATTATAGATTATGGAAATGATTTAATGATAGGAAATCGTCCTTATGGACATGGTAGATATTCAATGGATGGAGAAGTAGATGATGTTTCAGTGAAAGTTGATGGACAAGAGCTTGCTAAGTTTGACTTTCAAGGAAGTGATCCACTTCAAGATCTCTCTGGTAATGGTAATGATGCCTCTCTTGGTGAGGGAGCTGAGCTGGAGACAATTTATGTGAATGAAGGAGTCTCTATTGATGTGAATCCTGTTGATACAATAGATGTTAATGATGCACCAGAATTAATGGATGATCGTGGTAATGATACAATAATATTAACAGACAATACAAATTCAAATATTACAATTACAGATTCAGATACATTAAACCTCAATGGTAAAGAGAATTTTGAGTTAGATATTGCAGTAACTCCTGAAGGTATGCAAGGGAATTATGACATTATCTTTAATAAAGAGAATTCAGTAGAGCTTGCATTTACAAATGATGGACATCTACAGTTTGCGATGAGAACAGATGATGAATCTTGGACATGGCATAGAACAGACGTAGAATATCATCCAGATGAAGTAAACAATATATCATTTAAATATGATGGAGAGAATGTAACTATTACAAATATAACAGCTGATGGTGCAGAACATAGTTATACTCAGCCATATACAGGGGCTATTATAGATTATGGAAATGATTTAATGATAGGAAATCGTCCTTATGGACATGGTAGATATTCAATGGATGGAGAAGTAGATGATGTTTCAGTGAAAGTTGATGGACAAGAGCTTGCTAAGTTTGACTTTCAAGGAAGTGATCCACTTCAAGATCTCTCTGGTAATGGTAATGATGCTTCTCTTGGTGAGGGAGCATCATTGCATAGAGGTGAGAATATAACAACTGATGAAGATAGCTCGGTTACTATTGATGTACTTGCAAATGATAGTGATGAAGATGGAGATAGCTTAAGTATTATGGCCATAGAAGGTCAAGATGTTACAAATGGACAAAGTGCAACTATTAATGATGAAAATGGTAATAATCTTGGAACTGCAACAGTAGATAGCAATGGAAAAGTAGTTTTTACTCCAAGTGCATATTTACAGCAAATGAATGATGGTGAGTCTCAAGATGTAACATTTAATTATACTGTAAGTGATAGTCATGGTGGACAAAGCAGTGCAGATGCAACTGTTACTGTTTTAGGACATTCAGATTTTCCTGAGCCAGTTTTTAGTCAAACTTATGATAATGAATCAAATGCTATTAAATTATTTACAGCGGATATGAACAGTTTTAAAGAGAATTTTGATAGACATGAAGATGATGGTTCAATTGTTCTTACAAAAACAGATACGGATTCTTCAGGCGTTTTTGATTTTGGTGTTGAAAATGCAGGTAAAACAGTGAGTATATCCTTTGATGCTACTTCGTTAGGTACTTGGGATAATGGTGGTTCTTATGATGATGACTTTCTTTTTAATGGTGAAGAGCTTATTTTACCACGAGGTGAACAACAATCTTTTACATTTGAGAGTACAGTAGATGAAAATGGACAAATAAAAGTTGATTTTGGAAGTAAAATTACTGGTAGTGATGAAGGTGTATCAATTGAAAATTTTGAAATAAATGCAAGTGGTACTGGATGGAGTGAGACACTGCAAGAACAATCTGATAATTATGAAAAAGGAAGTGATAATATTGATACAGGTAGCGGAGATGATACAATCGTCTTTGATCTACATGATACTATCGACGGAGGTGCTGGTTTAGATAGATTAGTTGCTACTGAAGATATGCATATCGATTTTAGTAATTTAAGTGATAATATTTCTAATATTGAGAGAATTGATCTAGCTAATGGAGATCAAGAAATTACATCTTTAAAAGTTGAAGATGTTTTAGATATGACAGATGAGGATAATATTCTTCGTATTGATGGGAACGAAGAAGATACTATTGCTTTAGATACGACAAAAGATGGTAGTGGAGAGTGGAAACTTGGTGATTTTCAAGTTACACATACAGATACCGGTGCTACCTATGATGTTTATACAAATGAAGATAATACTGTTACACTTGAGGTAAATACGGACATTCAAGTAGATCAAAACTAATAGAAGCTAAAAAAGCCTCTATTTTAAAAGCAGAACCAAAGAGAGACGGTCATTGACATGGAGTTTTGAAAAGATAGAACTTATATGTGCTTTGACTGTTCTTGTAGTAATATTAAGTTGATTTGCTATAGCATCATTTGTAAGACCCTCTAAAACAAGGCTAAGCACATCTTTTTCTTTATCTGTCAATCGATGTTCTATAAGTTCTTTCGCTTCTGCTGAGAGTACTTCTTTTTTTGCTGCTTTTGCAAGAGCGGCTGTAAGTTCTGGATAGGTCCAAACTGTTCCTTCTGCTACGTTTTTTATCATCTGTTGATAGTGGATTTTTAGCATGCGAGAGTTTCCGTATGCTTTAATCTTGTGAGAGATTAGCATTTTTCCTGTGATAATTTCGGGAGCATTTTCTAAAACGATGAGTCTCTCTGGGATTTGATTGGATGTTATCATTTTATTTATTTCAGGAGCAAGAGAATCATAATCTGCAATAACGATAGAATTTTTAAATTTCTCAATATGTTTTTGCAATGATTCTAAGTCATAGAAAGAAAAGTGTTGATTCTCATCATCTCGTTTTTTCCACTCTTCAATTTTATTGATATTTGTACTGAAAAAAATTACTTGCATTTTATCGCTCCGTGAAGATATACTGTTTTGATTTAAGTATAGGTTTTAAAATATACTGCATAACAGTTTTTTTACCGGTTACTATATCAACAGTTGCCGTCATACCAGGAATGATCTCTAATGGATGCTCCTTTGAACCAAGGTGATTTTTATCAGTTTCAATATGAATAATGTAAAAAGTATTCCCCTCTTTATCGGTAATCGTATCTGGTGAAATATCGACAACTTTTCCTTTAAGGCCACCATGAATAGAAAAATCATATGCAGAGATCTTCACCATTGCCTCTGCACCAGGATGAATAAAGGCGATGTCTCTCGGTTTTATTTTAATTTCAAGGTAAAGTTTTTTATTTGTCGGTACAATCTCGACTAAATCAGCACCAGGTTTGACAACACCTCCAATAGTATTGACAAAGAGCTTTTGAACAATACCATCTACTGGAGATTTTACCATAGTTCTGTTTACTTGATCATTGAAAGCTACTTGTTGTGTTTTGAGCCTTGCCATTTCTGCTGTTACTTCATTGAGCTCTTTTTTTGCTCTATTGATAAACTCTTGTTTTGCTTCTATGCGCTTGTTTCTATACTCTTTGATGGCAGATTCAAGACGAGGCAAAGATAGACGTGCTGCTTCGATATCATTTTGAATACCATTTGCTTCACGTTTTAACTTTAAAAAATCAACTTTTGATTTAATGCCTTCTTTTACCATAGGCTCTGTCATTGAAATCTCTTCTGTTACATAAGAGAGTGATTTTTTTAGAGAGTTTATTTTTGCTTTTGCCTCACGCAGCTCTTGTTTTCTCTGTTCTATCTGTTGCATCAGGGCTCTGTCTTTTGCTTGATACTCTAACTTGTCAGAATCATAAAGCCTCTTTGCAAGTTCTATCTGTTTTGCCAGATCTTTATTATCTGTTTGAATTCCTTTAAAAGGAAGAGCATTTGCTTCAGCATGGAGTCTTAATCTTTTTGCATAAAGCTCATTATAGGTCATACTATTTGTTTTACTAGAAGAGATTGTTTTAAGGTTGTTGATTTTTAACAGTACTTGATCACGTTTTACTCTCTGCCCTTCATGGACTAAAATTGCTTCAACAATTCCACCTTCAAGGTTTTGAATTATCTGATTTTGTCCATAAGGAATGACCTTTCCAGTTCCTCGTGTTATCTCATCAATAGTTGCAAAAGAAGCCCATAGAATAAACCCAAAAAGTGTTATAAGCCATAATTTAATGACAATACTCATTTTTTTAGGTGATTTTTCTAAAATTGCAGAACTCAATGAGTTCATAAATTCATAATCTTTTTCATTATATTCGAAACGTTTATTATCTTTCATTTTGAGAACCTCCACCTTGGAGTTTACGCATAGCTTCTTCTTTTGGTGCATCGATGACAATGCGACCTTCATTCATAACTAGCACTCTATCCACAATTGTGAGAAGTGTCATTTTTTGTGTTACGATGATTGCTGTTTTATCTTTGAGTGCATTTTGTAAGTTCTCAAGAAGTTTTGCTTCTGTAACTTGATCCATAGCATTACTTGGTTCATCCATTAAGACAATCGGAGCATCGAGTAAAAAGGCCCGTGCAACTCCTATACTTTGGCGTTGACCGCCTGAGAGTCCTTGAGCACGTTCTCCTACAGGCATTTCATACCCTTTGGGATGTTTTGTAATGAACTCATGGGCACCACTCACCTGAGCAGCACGCATCATTGCATAATCAGTTGCGTGAGAAGCTTTAAAGGTAATATTGTCTTTCACTGTTCCACGAAAGAGCATAACATCTTGGGAAACATAACCGATGTTTTTTCTCAAGTCTGCCGGATCAACCTGTGCAATATCAATACCATCAATAAGGATTTGTCCGGAGTCAGGTTCATAAAGTCCAAGAATAAGCTTTTCAATAGTACTTTTTCCAGAACCTATTCGCCCGATAATCGCCACTTTTTCTTTTTGATGTATGATAAAAGAGATATTTTTGAGTGCTGGTACATCTGCTCCTGGATAAGTGAAAGTAACATCTTTAAACTCTATATGTCCTGTAAATGCAGGAGTTTCTAGGAATTTTTTTCCCTCAGGTCTTTCACTTGGCTGAGAGATGATGTTCTCTATCATTTCATAAGATGTTTTTGCATCATGATAGTTGGTAATTAGTGCAGCTACCTGACCCATTGGTGCAAGTGTACGCCCTGTTAGGATAACAATAGCAATCAATCCACCCATAGAGAGTTCAAAGTCTTGAATTTTATATACACCAACAACGATAATGATGACAGTATTGAGTTGAATAAGAAGTTGTGTAATTGTTGGTATGGAAGCTGAAAGCAGTCGAGATTTGAGACTTTTTGTAGCGATCTCTCCTGTAGCTTCTTCCCATTTCCACTGTGTCTGTCCTAGTGCACCAAGAGTTTTTAAAGTCTCTATATTATTAAGTGACTCGATTAAGATGGCATTTTTCTTTGCACTTGCTTCATGTGTTGACTCGATGCTTTTACGTAAAGGTTTTTTTATGAAGAAAGCATATGCTAATATCAGAGCCATTGTAATAATAGGTACAAAAACAATATTCCCGCCTATGTAGGCAATGACTGCTAAAAAGATAAGTGCAAATGGTAGATCAATAACTGCTGCCATTGTAGCATTTGTTAAGAAGTTTCTAATGTTGTCAAAATCTCGGATATTGTTGGCAAAAGAACCTACAGATGCGGGAATATGTGACATTTTAAGTGCCAATACTTTTTCAAAAATGATAGAGGACATAATAATATCACTCTTCTTAGCAGCAGTCTCAAGTAGATAGGTTCGTGAGAATTTTGCAAAAGTATCAATGACATAAACGATGACAACACCTGTTGCAAATACCCAAAGTGTCTCTATGGCATTGTTTGGAACAACTCTGTCATAAACGTTCATTGTAAAAAGAGGTGATGCAAGAACAAAAAGGTTGACCAGTAGTGAAGCATAGAGAACATCTTTGTATATTCCGGTTGAGAGTTTGAGAGTGGACCAAAACCAGTGTTTTTGTTTGATTTGTAGTGTCCTTTCATTCTCATCTTCATAGTCAAAAGCTTTTTTTAGCATAAAACCATAGCCTATGTATTCATCTTCTAGATCTTCAATATTAACCCATTGGTCTATAGGCTCTTCCGCTGGCATAATGATTTTTGCTTGTGTTCTATCTTCATTGAATCTATCTAAGATACATGCACCTTGGTTTGAGAGTAAGATGATCATTGGTAGTTGCAGATTAGAGATCTGTTTAAGTGGACGGTGAATTAAAGATGATTTTAACCCTGCACGTGCAGCCGCACGGGAGAAGAGACCTTTTGCATTATTGATAGAAAAGAGTTCAGGTGCTTCTGCTCCTGGTTCAATTGGAAGGCCGGCTGTTAACGCTTCTGCAGAGAATGGTTTGTGATATCTTTTTGTAAAGAGTACAAGTGTATCTAGTAGCGCATCCATTCTAAGATTATCAGCTTGAGTGATTAACATGAAATTTCCTACTTTTTATTTGTATTAAGATTGACATTTGCATAGATATTGTTTGTATCTTGCATAATTGTTGGTAGCAAAACACCCATTGTATTTAAGATGCGATACTCTGCGTATAAAATACTGTAGTGTGCTGTAATGATTTGTGCCTTTGCACGAATAAAGTCATTTTGTGCAGAGAGCAGGTCAAGAAGTGATCGACGTCCTAAATCATACTCTTTTACATATAGCACCAATGTTTTGTGTGAAAAATCTTTATATTCTATGAGGTGAGCGAGTTGTTCTTGAAGCTTTTGACGTGCTGCCCATGAGAGGTTGAGACTCTGTACTATGTCACGTTTGACACTATTTTTGTTTTCAATTTCTTGATAAATTTGAGAGAGACTTTTTTGTATAGCAGCTTGGTCATTAAAACCATTGAAGATGTTATACGATACAAAAGCCATTGCACGAAATACATTGTCTTTTCCCTTGATTGCACTGACATTATTATTGAGTGTTTGTGAAACTTCAATATCAAGTTTTGGATAGTATTGTGACTTTTTCTCTTTGTTCGTAGCTTGAGCAAGTTTTATATTATACTCACTGACAAGTAAAGAAGGGTTGTTCTTAAGGGCAAAGTCTATAGCTTCTTTCTTTGTTTTTGGAAAGTTTTGATCCTTAAGTGTTGGTTTTGACATATCTTTTGGATCTAAAGAGTGGCCAAGAACTTTTTCTAAATTATAAACAGCATCTAAAAGATTATTTTCCTGAACAACAAGATTGGATTCTGCCAATGCTAAAGAAGATTCAATTTTATTTACCTCTGAGAGTGTTGTGAGTCCTGCTTTGTAAAGTTTTTTTACTTTTCTTAGTATCTCTTGGTCAATTTTTACATTTTCAGTAGCAGTGCCGAGGAGCTCTTGATTTTTTATGACCTCTAAGTATGTGTTAACCATATTATAAGATGTAGTATTAACTGTGTCTATATAGCTATAAGCTGCAGCAAGTGTTCTGTATTCCTGCTCTTTGACAAGGTAGGTTGTATTAAAGCCGTTAAAAAGATTATGGGTGTATTTTAAAGAGTTTTCATATACTGTGTAGTTTTTACTGTATAACTCTCTATCTGTATTTTCTTGTCCTCCACCTAAAACCAGATCAACTTTAGGATAGTAGCCTGATTTTGCACTTGTAACATCTACTTTTGTTGCATTATAATTTCGAAGTCTCTCTTGGATTTTTGGATTCGTTTCTAAAACTTCATTCATAACAGTTTGTAGAGTTGCTGCGTTAAGAGTAGTAAGAAGCGTAAAAGTTAAAATAATTTTTTTTCGCATAAAAAAACCTAAGTAATTAATTTTTTTTATATCATTTTTTAGATATATTATGATTATAACCAAGAATTTTTTTTAACTCAATATAAATCACCTAAAAATAGGTATTTTCAGTACTATTTTTAGCTTTGATGCTTTATTTCTTATGATATAATCACAATATAATTAAAAAAGTAAAAGGGTCTTATGCGTTCGTCAGAAATAGATCAAATATTAAATAACAAAGATAAACTTTTAACGCAGATTTATTTTGATTTGCAGCGTCATTTTGAAGAGAAATATGGTCATGATACTGTTGTCTTCATGGAAATTGGAACTTTCTTTGAAGTTTATGAAGTAAATAATGATGAGCAGCAGATCGGCAAAGCAAAAGAGATAGCAGAACTCTTAAATATTCAACTTACAAAGAAAAATAAAAATATCATCGAAAATTCTGATAAAAATCCTCTTTTAGCAGGTGTTCCTGCTGTCAGTTTTGAACGATATCTCAATCGTCTTATTGCAGAGCAGAAATATACAGTTATTGTTGTAAAACAAAAAGGCAATCCTCCTAAAATCAGTCGTTATATTTCACAGATTGTCTCTCCTGGAACGAACTTTGATCATATAGTCGATAATGATGATAACTATATCGTCTCTATTTTAGTTGATAAGTTTCGAGAGATTTATACGGTAGGCTACTCGGCCATAGATGTGACAACCGGAAAAACGTGGCTTTATGAGACACACGGGACAAGTGAGGATCCGGCTTACGCACTTGATGAAGTCTTTAATCTGTTAAATGTTTACAGAACAAGTGAAGTGGTGCTGACCTTTTTAGATGGCATTGACAATCAAAAGCATGTACTGCAGTACTTGGAGATTCCTGAGCACTATCACTATTCGATCAATAACCAAAGACCAAAAATTGATTTTCAAAATGAGCTTTTTAAAGAAGTTTATCAGATTCAGTCTCTTCTCTCTCCAATAGAGCATTTGGATTTAGAACGTAATCCTATGATTACAGAGTCTTTGGCAATTCTCATTAATTTTGTCATAGAACATGATTATCATATTGTTCAAAAGATGGCAATGCCGCGCATTATTGATAACCGACGTTTTATGTATCTTGGAAACAATGCATTAGAACAGATGGGCATTATCTCTAAAGATCGTAAAGAGTTCACACTGCTAAAAATGCTCGACAAAAGTTCAACGGCCATTGGTCGTCGTCTTTTAAAAGAACGACTCCTCAATCCTATTATGGAAAAAGAGGAGCTTGAACGACGTTACAATCTTATAGAAAAAGTAAATTCTCACGTACGTTATCTTGATGAGATGATGCGTGGTATTTATGACTTAGAGAGACTCTCACGCAGACTCTCTTTGGCACGTCTGCACCCATTTGAGATAAATCATCTTTATGATTCTATGCAGAGTGTCAAAGAGTTGATGATTTATGTAAAAAAACATAAAATTCAGCGTACACCTTTCCATGAGAGTGAGGTCGATGAGTTTCTGCGTGAGATACAAAAAAGCATTGACTTGGATATCTCACGCAGGTTTACCAATGCAACAGTTGATGAGAACTTTTTGATGAGTGGTGTGGATGAGAGTATAGATACGCTTGTTAAAGAGAATAGTGTCATGCTTGTTGCATTTGAAGATATAATGAAAAAGATTGAAAAAATGCTTGAAGATGCTGGAGTAAGCAGCTCTGCAAAAGTAGTCTCTTTAGGGCTTTTGGAAAAAGAGGGTTATTATATCTCACTTTCTAAAAACCGTTTTTCATTTATTGAGAATGATTTTAAAAAAGATGAAGATTTTTGTAAGTTTGTTGTGAAGAAACTTACAAACTCGGTAAAAATTACTTCATCTTTTACAGATGAGCTCTCTGACAGAATTATGAAAAATCGTCGTAAGATTGTTACTCTTGTAAAAGAGCGTTATATTCAGTTACAAAATCTTTTCTCACGCAGATATACACTTCTTTTTGAAAGAGTTATAGCTTATGTCGCAGACTTGGATGTTGGCGTGAGCTCTTCAAAGATAGCACAAGAGTATAAACACTCCCGCCCTATGATAGTTGAAGCAAAAGAGGATGAGAACTTTATGCAGATTATGCAGTTGCGTCATCCACTTATTGAAGTGCAGGAACGCGGTGGTATTTATGTTCCAAATGATATTGTTATGGGAAATCGTGACTATCTTGATCTGCCACATCCTACAACCGTTATGCTTGATGTTCGTGTTCATGATGGACATGACATCAATGGGGTACTTTTATATGGGATTAACTCAAGTGGAAAAAGTTCGTTGATGAAGAGTATTGGTATAGCTGTGCTTATGGCACAATCAGGTTTCTTCGTCTCTGCTGCTGTTATGAAGTTTTCTATATTTGATTCGCTTTTTACTCGGATTGTATCAAAAGACAATTTGGCAAAAGGTCTTTCAACATTTGCAGTTGAAATGCTGGAGTTAAAAAATATATTTAATCGTTCAACGGTACGTTCTTTGGTACTTGGCGATGAGATAAGTCATGGTACGGAGACACTCTCTGGTGTTGCTATTGTAGCAAGTGCCATTCAAAAGCTCTCAAATGTACGTTGCCTATTTCTTTTTGCTACGCACCTGCATCAACTCTCAACAATGCCTGAGATCACGCGTTTAAATAATGTCGTGGACTTGCATCTGAGTGTAGAGTATGATGAAGAGAGTGATAAACTTATCTTTAACAGAGTTTTGCAGGCAGGAAGTGGTAGTAGTATTTATGGCTTAGAGTTTGCAAAATCTCTGCATATGGATAGTGAATTTTTAGAGACTGCAAACACGATACGAAAACGTCTTGCCAATGATTTTGATGAGCTTGAACTGCTTGTGAAGAAGAAAAAATCAAAATACAATAAAGAGCTCTACGTGACCAAATGTATTATCTGTGGTGCTGTTGCAGAAGATGTGCATCATATTTCGCACCAGTCTTTGGCAGATAAAACCGGATTTATTGGGCATTTTCATAAAGACAACAAACATAATCTTGTACCGCTTTGTAAAGAGCATCACAAACAGATACATGATGGAAAACTCCATGTCAATGGTTTTATAATGACAAGTAAAGGTTTGGAACTGCAGTTTGAAGAGCAGATGGCAAAAACTAAAACTAAAACAGTAGTAGAGCCTGAGATAAATGAAAATGTTGAGGTAAAAAAAGTTGAAGAAGACGAGCCAAAAGGCTTCGTCTTGGATGACTGGTAGGTCTTAAGCGAGTGATTTTTTTACGCATTCGCTGATACGTTTTCCATCGGCTTGACCAGTAAGTGCTTTGTTGGCTGCACCCATCACTTTTCCCATCTCTTTCATACTTGTCGCACCAACTTCAGAGATGATCTTTGTAATAACTTCACAGAGTTCATCGTCACTGAGTTGAGCTGGCAGATATGGCTCATAGTAGGCAATTTCATCTAATTCTATCTGCATCAGATCCTCACGTCCGGCATCTTTGTATTGCGTTGCCGCATCATTTCTACGTTTTATCTGTGTTTGGATGATTTTTATAACATCTTCGTCTGTAAGTTCTTTTCTCTCATCAACTTCAATCTGTTTGAATGCCGATGTAAGCAGACGGAGTGCGTCTCTTTTTTTTGTGTCTTTGGCTTTCATTGCCTCTTTTACATCATTGTTAATTTGTTCTCGTAAACTCATTTATATAATCCTTATGCAAATATCTATTAGTCGTATTATACCTAAAGGCTGAAAGATTTGATGCGATTAGAGATATATTTTTTAAATTACATAAAGGGATTATTTTTTGAGAGTAAAACAGGTTCAGGTTTACCTATAAAAAAGCCCTGCATCATAGATACTTTACCATTAAGGTAGTCAAACGTTTTTTTATTATAGACATATTCCGCGATAGTTCCAATTTCCATACTTTTTGCAAATGATAAAATAGCCTCAAGCAGTTGTTGCATTTTGGAATCATGAGTTATATCTTTAATAATGGAAGCATCAATTTTAATAAAATCAATATCGAGTTTTGCAATCTGTGCAAAATTGGAAAAACCACTTCCAAAATCATCAAGTGCAAATTTAATGCCGTATTTTTTAAAATAGTTAATAAATTCATTGATAAGGTCAAAATCATTTAATGCTTCTGTTTCAAGAATTTCAATGGTTAGTCGTTTTGCTGTTTGCGGATACTTGCTAATAAGTGTTTCTAAGAAGAGTTTGACTGTTTTATCTCTGATGTCTGTTGTTGCTAGGTTAACACTGAAATTAGCTTCATTGTCTTTAAATGTTTCAAAAGCCTTATAGAGCATTGTTTTTGTGAATTCTGTATAAAAAGGGGCTTGCAGTAGTGCTGATAAGAACTCTTTTGGTTCTAGAACAGTTCCATGGTAGTCTATACGCATCAAAGCCTCATATTTTATAACCCTGTTGTAATTTCCACATCCATAAATAGGTTGATAATAGGGAATAATACTATCAGAAATCATAATCTCTTTAAGTTTTTGTAACATTGTTAGTTCATGACGATATTTCTCAACAAGTGATTGAACTTCATTTGTACTGATAAGCTCTTTTTTATGGCTATTTGCAAGTGCAAGTTCACAGGCTTCAAGAGAGAGCTTTTTGAACTTTTCATAAACTCCATAAAAGTACATTTGGTACTCAATAGTATCTATTTTTATAAAAATTTTCTCATTTAACTCTTTAAAAATTACTTTTGCATCTTCTTCATTATTCACTAAAATAGCAAACTCATCCCCATAAATACGATAACTCTTAATAGAGTTTTGGAATTTGAGGAATGTAGCTATTTTTTTGAGTAATGAATCTCCAATATCGTATCCGTGGAGTAGATTTATCTTGGAAAATCCTTTGACATTTACTATGAGAATTATTAGATTGTCAAGATTATTTACATCTTTGAGCAATTGAAAACGATTAGGAAGCAGTGTTATTGGATCAACATAGATAGATAAGAGGATGTCCTCTATGAACATACTTCCAAGTAATGTCACCATTTTTAAAAAGAGTGCTATTAGTTCTATGTACGTAAGTACAAAATAAAAATATTCTTTTCTGTTGAAAAATTCTAAAGCGAGTTTGGCAGAGTGGTAAAGCTCACTGTTTGTTGTAAGAAAATTGTTTTTTATATCTTCATCATCAAAATAGATTCCAATCTTTTGGTTGATATACTCTATAAAAGGTTCAATTCTTTGTGTGATATCAGGAAGTTGGCTTTGGTTGAGAATATGCTCTAGTAGTGCTTCAAGCCATTCCAAAAGCTCACCAATTATATCAAGATCTTTTTTTATTACTAGATTCGGATTATTATGTATGCCAAGCTTTAGTAATTTTATCTCTTTTGGTAAGCGTTGTTGGAGATACCCTTTTGCAAGTATGTTTTCATTGTGTTGTAATATTTTCTTTTCATCTAGGGATAGTTCATAGGAAAATTTATCAAGAAGCACTGCAAGCTGGGAAAAAATAATGGCATTGTTGTAAATATCTGCTCCCATTTTTTTAAGTGTTTCGTTTGCAGTTGAGTCTTTTGAGATTTTTGCAAGTAAATCTTCTAAGAAATCCTCATTTTTCATTCCCATCCATTCATAATCTTCAATTTTCATAGTTCGTAATCTTGTTTTGTGTTTCTTCATTATAGCATAAAGCTATAGATATTGAATATAAAATCTATTTTTCCAAAAGGCTTATTTGGAACTAAAATTGCTTTAATTTAACAAATTATAGATATTAAAGAGATTTAATGCAAAAAAAGTTATACATTTCCTTATCTGCTGTCGTTATGGCGTATCTGCTCTCTGGCTGTACAGCAAAACTTACTGATCCTGAAATAGATTTTGAACCGCCTGCTTATGTTGAACAGATGCCAGCACGTGAAGAGAAACAGGATTTTACTTCAACAGGCAGTCTTTTTGGAAAAGGGGATAATCCACTCTTTTCAGATCATAAAGCGATGCATGTTAATGATATTGTGACAGTTGTTATTTCAGAGACTGCAAAAAGTTCTAATACCGGTACGAAACAGTTAAGTGAGAGCGATGCATCAAATCTTGGTGGTGGTATTTTCTCTTCTGCGGGTGCTGCAAATGGAAATGTGAAAGATGGTATGACAAAAATCAATGGCTACAGTGATATAGGTTTTACTGCAAAATCTGACAATACATACAAGGGAAAAGGGAGTGCTACAAAAGATGCTAGCTTTACGACAACAATTTCTGCTAGAATAGTAAAAGTACTTCAAAATGGAAACTATTTTATATCTGGCAGACGTGAGATACTTGTGGATGATCAAAAGCAGCTTATTCAGATAAGCGGGGTTATTCGTCCATACGATATTGACCAGTACAATAAAATAAACTCTACACAGATTAGTGATGCGAAGATTCTTTATAAAACCGAGGGAGATATGGACCGTGCGACAAAACAGGGATGGGGAACGAAACTTATTCAATCAGTTTGGCCTTTTTAGCTTTTTTCTATTATTTTGGGCAAATATACTTTTTGCTGAGAGTTTTGCTGATTTTAAACGAGTACAGTCAGCAGCATATACAGAGTATAGGGATGAGAGAGACAATGCCTTTAATGCCTATCTAAAGGCACAGTGGAAAGAGTATAAAGCATATATTACACCTCCAATGTATAAAGAGCCAAAGCCAAAATCAATCGCTCCAAAACCAGAACAAAAAGTTCCAAAAGTCGGTCCGATAGTTAAGATCAAGCTTCCAGAGGTCAAAAAAATCAAAAAAGAGGAAAAACCTCTGAAAAAAGAGGTGAAAAAAGATATTCATTTTGATTTTTTTGGTTCTGTTGTGGCTTTTAATTATGATAAAAAGATTAAAAAAGCAAAATTTTATCCAGAGAGTCAAAGAGGTATATCGAATTTTTTTAGTATTTTGGCATCAAGCAATTACAGTGTAACGCTGCATGAGATAGAAAACTATAGAGATACATTAAAGCTCAATGATTGGGCTGTATATCTTCTCGTATCTAAGCTTGCGCATCGTATCTATCAAGAGCCAAATGAAGAAAAAATCTATACGTGGTTTTTGCTCAATAAACTTTCATACAATGTAAAAATAGCACTCAGTGATAGTAAAAGTATCTATCTGCTGCATTACTCCAAAGAGATTATTTATGCGACACCTCGTTATAGTTTTAATGGTAAATACTACTATATTGTCTCAAAATACAATAAGCAAAATATTGAACGTATTTATACCTATGCACAAGATTATCCAGAGGCTGAAAAAGCACTTGATTTTACTCTTAAAACGCTGCCATCTTTTCAGAATACAAAGAGAGTAAAACATATTTCATTCAGTGAATATGGTAAGGTTTATAAAGCATCTTATCATTACAATGAAAATCTTTTGGATTTTATGAACACATATCCGCAGGTAGATTATGGAGTCTATTTTAATGCTCCTATGGAAGAGGCAACTTATAGAGATTTGGCAGAGGATATCAAAAGATATACAGATGGTAAGAAGATGAGTGAAGCGATGAATATTGTACTTCGTTTTGTGCAAAAAGCTTTTAAATATGAGAGAGATAATGAGCAGTTTGGACATGAAAAAGTGATGTTTGCTGAAGAAGCTTTGGTTTTTAATGCATCAGATTGTGAAGATAGAGCTATACTTTTTTCTTATTTGATAAAAAAACTTTTTGGCGTGAGCGTTGTAGGTGTAAAATATAGTGATCATATGAGTACAGCACTCTACATCCCATTGCATGGAGATTCTATAATCTACAATAGACGTAGGTATGTATTGGCAGATCCAACGTATGTTAATGCAAATATAGGTCAAGAGATGCCAAGGTATAAAAATATAGAGCCAGAATCTTTTATTAGATTAAGAACATATAAATAAAAACAGGATATAATAGTGTTGATTAGACTTCTTGCAGAACTCCTATATGTCTCAACACATTATAGAGAGTTTTAATCAAGGCAGATGTTCAAAGGCGTAGCCAAAGCTACGGTTTTGGTTATCTAACGCAGAGTAAATCTCTCTATAATGTGCCCAAAGGGAGGATTAAAAAGTAGCAATCTAGCACAAAAAAATATTTTATCCTTAGCTATGGCTAGGCATAAAAATTTATTTTGCACTATCTTACCACTTTTTAGTCCTTTGAGGCTTATAGGAGTTTTGCAAGAAGTCTATTGTATATTTTTAGGATTTATATGGAATTTGCTTTAGAGAAAAAAGAGTGGGATTATTATACAGATCAGTTAACAAATCTGCCGAATCGTTTTGCACTTTTAGAATATATTAAACTACACAGTCGTCTTAATATCTTTGTTGTTAATATTGACAACTTCAATAATATTAATAGTGCTTATGGATATGTTGTTGGCGATGAAATTCTTACCGAGATTGCAAAGAGGCTGCAGGTTCTAAAGCCAAAAAATGCGATACTTTTTCGTTTTGATGGTGACGAATTTGTCTATATTGTCAATGATTTTTTCAACTTTCGTGAGCTAAAAGAGTTTTCAGAGTCTATAATCTCTTTTTTCAATCAAACAGAAATTGAGCTTGAACATGATAACATTATTCTAAAGGCTTCTGTAACAATTGGTGTTGCTATGGGAAATGGTATTATTACACTCAATCATGCTGCTGCAGCCGTACATGAAGCACGCCTTTATAAAAAAAGTTCGTATAAAATTTTTGAGACTAAATCAGAATATGCAAAAAAACAGCAAGAGAATATCTACTGGATAAACAAGATACGTGGAGCCATAGAAGAAGAAAAACTACTTGGTTTTTTTCAGCCTATTAAAAATCTTCACACAGGTAAGATAGAGAAATTTGAGTGTCTGGCGAGAATAGATGATGATAGAGGATTAGTTTCACCCATCCGTTTTATGGAAGCGTGTAAGATGACTGGAACACTCTCATTGATAACACGACATATTGTTGCAAATGCATTTCGTGTTTTTAGTGTTACAGAGTATGAATTTTCTATAAATATTACATCCAATGATATTAATTTAGGGTACCTTGAAGAGTTTTTGTTACTTAATGTAAAAAAGTATAATATTGATCCTTCTCGTGTTGTACTTGAGTTACTTGAGGATATTGTAACATTGACAGAATCCAATATGCTCGATCAGATCAAATCTTTAAGAAGGAGAGGTTTTAAAATTGCATTGGATGATTTTGGCGTAGAAAATTCCAACTTTTCTAGACTTTTAGAACTTAATCCCGATTATTTGAAAATTGATGGGATCTTTATTAAAGATATTCTTGAAAATGATAAAAGTGAGTTAATTGTAGAGACAATAGTACATCTTTGTAAAAGAAGAGGGATTAAAATTATCGCTGAGTATATTCACAATGAAGCGGTACTCAAAAAAGTTCAATCAATGGGTGTAGATTATGCCCAAGGTTATTTTATTGGTGTACCAAAAGAGACTTTGGAGGTCTAAGTCTCTTTTAAAGGCGTTAATAATTAAATGCAACCTTGTATGTCGGATCATCTTCTGCATAGGTACAGTGTGGACCTGCTTTTTTCATAATAGCTTTGCAGTCTTTACTGAGATGACGAAGCAAAAGATTTTTGCCCGCATCTTCATATTTTTTTACAAGTGCATCAATGGCTTCAACTCCTGAGAAGTCAAGTACCCGTGCATTTTTAAAATCAATAACTACTTTAGGTGGGTCGTTTTTAATGTCAAAATTATCTGAAAATGTTGTAGCACTTGCAAAAAAGAGTGGACCTTCAAGCTCATAAACTTTTGTACCATCAGATTCGGTATATGTTTTTGACCAGATACGGGCATGTTTCCATGCAAAAACAAGTGCAGAGATAATGACACCAGCAATAACTGCAACTGCTAAATCTGCAACAATCGTAATAATAGTTACAGTTACCATAACAAAGACATCGGCTTTTGGCATATGCTTAAGATGTGAAAAACTTGACCACTCAAATGTTCCGATACTCACCATAAACATAATTCCTACTAAAACACCGACAGGTATTGCATTTAAAACATCTGTCATAGAGACTACTAAAATAAGAAGACCTACAGCTGCAGTAAAGGATGATAAGCGTCCAAGACCACCGGAAGTGTAGTTAATGATAGATTGTCCAATCATGGCACATCCTGCCATACCGCCAAAAAATCCACTTGCGATATTGCCACATCCAAGCGCAATACACTCTTGGTTTCCACTGCCACGCGTCCCGCTCATCTCATCAAGAACAGCTAAAGTAAGAAGAGACTCAATAAGTCCGACAAGTGCCATGATGACAGCATATGGGAGTACCATAATGATAGCATCAAGACTAAAGAGTGTATCTGGAATGATGAGGTGTGGAAGTTGCCCTTTAAACTGACTCAAGTCTGCCAAGTTGCCGACTGTAAGGGTGTCAATTTTTGTAAAATAAACCACCAAAGAGATAAGAATGATTGCTACAAGTCCTGACGGTACTGCTTTTGTAAATTTAGGTAATATATACATGATAAACATTGTTATAGCAACGATGACATACATTATCCAGTTTTGTCCCTCGAAGAATTTAAACTGTGCCATGGCAATAACAATGGCAAGTCCATTTACAAAGCCATATAGTGCCGGCTGTGGGACTAGACGGATAAACTTTCCAAGCTTGAAAACACCAAAAAGTACCTGAATAAGTCCTGCCATAATAGTCGCAAGCAGGACATAGCTCAGCATATGAATGTAGAGTGTATCACCACTCATCCCAAGTGCTGTAAGTTTTGCATTTGCAGCAAGGACAAGTCCAACAATAACAACAGCCACACTTCCTGTAGCACCACTAATCATACCTGGTTTACCACCAATAATGGCAGTAATAAGACCTAGAATGAATGCAGTATAAAGTCCGACAATTGGGCTTACCCCGGCAATAAAGCTAAAAGCAATGGCCTCAGGAACAAGTGCAACTGCAACAACAAGCCCTGAGAGAATATCATTTTTGATATTTGGTGATGTATATTTTCTTATATCAAACAAACTATGCCTTTAGTGAGTTAAGTTGTTCGAGCACTTTTTCTCTTTTTGCTTCAGCTTCTGCAAGTGCCTCGCGGTTTTTCTCAAGTACATCAGCAGGAGCATTGGCAACGAAACGTTCATTATTAAGCATTCCATTGAGTTTGCCTATCTCTTTTTGCAATTTCTCATCTTGTTTTGTGAGTTTATTGATGATAGGTGTGAGGTCAATTGAGTCGGTTGGAATGAAAGTCTCACATTTGTCTGCAATATCACTGACTGCATTTTCGATTTTTTCTTCACAAAATTCCAAATTCTCGACTTTTGCAAGTTTTGCGATGAATGGTGTCATCATTGCTTTATCTTTGTCGCTTATACCGTCAATCTTTACATATGCTTTTTCAATTTTTTGGTTAGCCATATCAACAAGCACTTTAGCGCGGCGAATAGAGACGATAGCATCCATGATTATTTCAAATTTTGCCTCTTCTTTACGTTGCTTGATTTTATGAGGAAATTTTTTAATCATGATTGATTCTCCATCTTCCAAGCTTGTACCACTTAATTGATGATAGAGGTGTTCAGTGATAAACGGCATAAAAGGATGAAGTAGTTTCATAGCCTCTTTAAAGATAGCGCCAAGCTCTACAATGGCACCTTTGTCCGCTTTGCTGAGTTCAATACCCCAGTCACAAAACTCATTCCATAAGAATCTATACATTGTAAGGGCTGCATCATTGAATTTGTACTCATCTAAGTAAGCACGTACCTCTTTTGTTGCAAGGTTAAGTCGGCTCATCATATAGCGACCTAAATCACTCTCTATACAAAAACCTGCCATATCAGGGAAAGTCTCTACATTCATTTGTAGATATTTTGCTGCATTGTAGAGTTTGTTTGTAAAGTTACGGTTGAGTTGGAGTTTCTCTTCACTCATACGAATATCACGTCCTTGCGCAGCTGAAATAGCAAGTGTAAAGCGTAAAATATCTGCTGAGTATTTGTTTACCATATCAAGTGGATCAATTACATTGCCTTTTGACTTACTCATCTTTTGACCATGTTCATCACGTACAAGTGCGTGTAGATAGATGTCTTTAAACGGAAGCTCTCCAACGAAGTGCTCACCCATCATCATCATACGTGCTACCCAGAAAAAGAGGATGTCAAAACCGGTAATGAGCAGTGAATTAGGGTAGAACTCTTTCATATCTTTTGATTTGAAAAGTTTATCCATCTCTACATCACCATTTCCCCAACCAAGTGTAGAGAATGGCCAAAGTGCAGAGCTAAACCAAGTATCAAGAACATCAGGATCTTGCGTGAGGTTTTTGGAAGCACATTTTGGACAAGCCTCAGGATGTTCCTCAGTTGAAGCAAACTCATGCCCGCAATCACCACAATAAAAGACAGGAATCTGATGTCCCCACCAAAGTTGACGTGAGATACACCAGTCGCGAAGCTCACCCATCCAAGAGTTGTAAGAGTTGATCCAATGCGGTGGGAAGAATTTTGCTTCACCTGCATTTGTCTTTTTAATAGACTCATCAGCTACTTCTTTGCGTACAAACCACTGTTTTGAGATGTATGGCTCTACAACATTTTTACAGCGATAACAGTGTCCTACCTGGTGTATATGATCTTCGATTTTAACTATGTAACCCTCTTCTTGCAGACGTTTTACAATAGGTTCTCTGGCTTCAAGACGCTCCATTCCTTGAAACTCGCCAGCATACTCGTTTAAAATACCTTTTTCATCAAAAACAGTGATGAACTCGAGGTCATGACGTTTTCCAACTTCATAGTCATTTTGATCGTGCGCAGGTGTAACTTTTACAACACCTGTTCCAAACTCCATATCTACATAATCATCTGCAATAATTTTAATTTTTTTATCTAAAAGTGGAAGAAGAACTTCTTTTCCTATGATATTTTTGTAACGCTCATCATCAGGATGAACCATAACAGCAGTATCTCCAAAATATGTTTCTGGTCTTGTTGTAGCTACTTCAACACTGCCACTGCCATCTGCAAAATGGTAGAGCATATGGTAAAACTTTCCTTTTTCTTCTTCATGCTCTACTTCAATGTCTGAGAGTGCTCCATCGTGTGTACACCAGTTAACCATGTAGTTGCCGCGAACAATCAGCCCTTCATTGTAAAGATGAACAAATGCTTCACGTACAGACTTTTGCAGTCCTTCATCCATAGTAAAACGCTCACGCTCCCATGCAGGAGAGACACCCATTTTACGGAGTTGTTCTGTCATAATTCCGGCAGATTCCGCTTTCCACTCCCAAGCACGTTTTAAAAATGCTTCACGACCGATCTCCTCTTTTGTCGTACCTTCTGCTAAGAGTTGTTTTTCAACTACGTTTTGTGTAGCAATTCCTGCATGATCTGTTCCTGGTTGCCAGAGTGTTTTAAAACCATCCATACGTTTATAACGGGTAATGATATCTTGAAGTGTAAATGTAAGCGCATGACCAATGTGGAGGCGTCCTGTGACATTTGGAGGCGGCATCATAATCGCAAAATGCTTATCTTCTTCTTGGATACTCTTGTTGCCATCTACTTCAAAGTATTTGCGTTGTTCCCAAATCTTGTAGTATTTGTCTTCTATTTCTTGTGGATTGTACTTGTTTTGTGACATAATATTATCGCCTTAAAATCTATTAAATTACGCGATTATATCCAAAAGAAGGTGAGGATTTGCTTATGTCTTTAGAGTATAGCTTTTATATACCTGTGATTCTATTTTTGATTTGTACTTTGTCATCATACATTTTTTTATCTGCATTTTCAATAACTTCTGCGAGAGAATCCCCGGCTTGAAAGCTCGCTAAACCAAAAGAGAAACTGAGTGTAAACATCTCTTCATGTGCTTTTAGTTTTTTGGCAAGAATATTTTCTCTTGTCTTGTTAAGACGTTTGGCGGCAAGGTTTTCATGTACTGTTGCTGGAAAGAGAATAATAAACTCATCACCACCATAACGAACAGTGTTTTTCTCAATACCTTTTAACTGATTTGCTATAAAAATAAGGACTTTATCCCCTATGATGTGTCCATGTGTATCGTTAATAAGTTTAAAATAATTCAAATCTATAATGGCCAGCAGACCGTTTTTTGTAAACTCTTTTTCATCATTTATATAGTTGTCGTGTAACCATTTACGATTGTAAGTGTGGGTTAATTCATCGTGATACACAGACTCTTTGAGTTTTTCAACTTCCCTGCGAAGTGCTTCTGTCTCTTTAAGAACATCTTGGAGAAGATCTTCATTTTTATCACGCATAGCAGTGATTGCTTTTGTTGTGGTTTTGCTGAGCATGTTGGCATTTTTACTTGTTTGAGATTGCAGCTCTGTTAGAAATGAACACTCTTCTTGCAAGATTTCACGTGAGATCTCATCTTCATTTTCAAGTGAGAGTTCATGCTCATCTGCATATTTTGAAAAGACAGAAGCATAAATACTTGGCGTAACAACATCCATATTTGAGATAGTGTCTCTTGCCTCATTGGTGACAATTTGTAGAAGATTTTTATTGTTTTGCATTGTATGTAATCACTCAGATGATATTTTTGGAGGCATTTTAGCACTATTTGTATTAAAAGGATGTTATAAGTGCCATTTTGGCACTTATTTTAATAGTTACAAGGTATAATTCCGCCATGCCTTTAAGCCGTTTAAATGAAGAACAGCATGCAGCTGCCACTTCAACCGCCAACCAAAATCTTATTATTGCTTCTGCAGGAACTGGAAAGACCTCTACCATAGTGGGTAGAATTGCTTATCTTTTAAATTCAGGTGTTGCTCCTCAAGAGATACTTTTGCTTACTTTTACCAACAAGGCTGCAGCTGAAATGGTAGCTCGTGTCGCTGAGTATTTTGGAGCGGATGTAGCTAAAAAGATAGATGCAGGAACCTTTCACGCAGTGAGTTATCGCTGGTTGAAAAAACGTGATAAACGAGTAGTTTTAAAACAGCAGCGTGAGCTTAAGACTCTTTTTCGTTCAGTATTTGAGAAACGTTCCTTTATGCATATTGATGCAGATGTTCAAGCGTATGGTGGGAATTATCTGTATGATTTATACTCCTATTATCAAAATACAGAGCTAGAGAGAGATTTTGAAGCGTGGCTTATTGAAAACTACCCAGAACATGAACTCTTTGCTATGATATATGCAGATGTAGTCGATGAGTTTGAAGCCCTGAAAAAAGAGTATGGTTTTTTAAATTTTAATGATCTGCTTTTAGAGTTTCGTAAAATGGCAAGAGATACTGATCTGGGTTATAAAGAAGTTCTTGTTGATGAGTATCAAGATACAAATGCACTGCAAGGTACACTTATTGATGCTATGAAGCCTCCATCACTCTTTTGTGTCGGTGATTATGATCAGAGTATTTATGCGTTTAATGGTGCAGATATTAGTATTATTGGCTCATTTACAAAAAAATATAGTGATGCTGTTGTTCATACATTAACAAAAAATTACCGTTCAACAAGACCTATTTTGTCTTTAGCAAATAAAGTAATAGAGATTAATGAGAGAATTTATCCTAAAAAACTGGAAGTAACGCGTAACTATGAAGCGCAAATGCCGAAGCTCTTGGCATTTGATGAGCTTTTTGACCAATATCACGGTGTAGCAGATAAGATTTCTCAAACGACAACGCCACATGAGGAGATAGCTGTTATCTTTCGTAATAACTCTTCTGCTGATGGTATTGAAGTGGGCTTGCGTGAGCTCAATATTAACTGTAAACGTAAGGGTGGAACGAGCTTTTTTGACTCACGTGAGGTAAAAGCCATTTTAGACCTTTATACTTTACTGATTAATGAGTCTGATATGATGGCTTTTATTCACCTCTTTGAATTTGCACGGGGTATTGGAAGTGCTATGGCAAAAGAGCTTTATACTGCACTAAAAGCTCTAGGGCAGGGGAGTATATTTTATGGTCTTTATGCTCCTGATGAGTCTATGAAAAACCCTTTTGAAAAACGCAAACTCAACCATCAGCTTGGACTCTTTGATGACTTTTTAGAACTTGGTGCAGTAGGAAAATATGCAAAACTTGGTTTTGAGGCGAAGTTTATGAAAAATCCGATCTTAAAACATCCAAAACTTACAAAAGAGTCGGCAACTTTTTTGCATAATTTCTATCTGCTTTTTCGTGACTTAAAAGGGATAAAGCAACCCAAAACCATAGTCAAAAAGATAGCTGCTTCGGAGCTTTTTAAGTACATAGCAGACTATCTTTCAACAAAAAGAGCAACACTCAAAGACGGCTCTATCGATGAGAAGCAAAAAGAAGAATCTCAAGTCCGTATCTCACGCAAGATGCTCCTGCTTCAAGAGTTGGCAAATCCTTATAACGAGCATGAACGTTTTTTAAATGCGATGATACTTGGTTCTTCTGACCTCACGCAAGGAGAAGGGGTAAACCTTTTAAGTGTTCACGCAAGTAAAGGGCTGGAGTATAAAGAGGTTTATGTAGTTGATTTGATGGATGGGCGTTTTCCAAACCGTAAATTGATGCAAAGAGGCGGAAGTCTTGATGAAGAGCGACGTCTTTTTTATGTGGCAGTAACACGAGCAAAAGATATACTCTACTTAAGTTATGCAAAGTATGACAAGATTAAAAAACAGAACTTCCCACCGAGTCAGTTTTTGTATGAGGCAGGACTTGTGCCCAAAGATGAAAATTATAGAGCACTTGTAATGAAAGAGGAGAAAGAGGAGGACTAAATCCCCTCATTTCTGAGTTTTCTTACTGCTATAAAATAGCTGTGCCCAAGATAGATGACATAAAAAACCGATGCAAAAAAGATTACAAAAGGGATGAGTGAGAGCAGATAGAGTCCCAAAGTTTTGAGTCGTAGGGTGCTTCCATAAAAAAAGCGAATTTTCATATCTTCCTCTTTTGTACAGATGCTAGAGCTTACATCATAGGTCATCATTTTATGAAAGAAATAGTAGAGTGGTAGATTAAAAGCAATAACATTGAGAAGTGGAATAAAATAGAGTGGTATCATTACCAAAAAGAGAATAATCATAATAAAAATCCACTTTAATGTTAAAAAGATACTCTCTACTACATTGGAGTATCCTATCATCTCAACATCTTGGTAGTGACGGAATTGAATCTCTTTTAAAATCATATGCGTTAAAAATCCGATGACAATCAGTGCAACAAAGATAGAGAGATAGAGTGTTAAAAAACCACCAATGGTATAGACTAAAAATGAAGCTATCCAAGAGGTAAGTGCAGAGCTCATTAGAAACTTGATGATGGCAGTTCCTTGGAGTGTTGCAGTAAAGCTGTCTGTATGAGGAATGCCATTTTGAATGGTTGTCTGCGTGGAGTTGATGTCGAGCGTTCCAAGCTGATCAAGACCAATACCTGCAACAATAAAAAAAAGAGTATAAAGTGCTATCATACTCAAAACAAATGGTAGTATAGAGTACTGTAACATTTTTGACGTAAAGAGGTCTTTGAGACTTTTACTTAAAATACTTGCTTCATCATTCATTTATATGTTCTCCTCGATGAGTTGAAATGCTTTTTGCATATCATTTTTGTCCATTTTTCCGGCTTTGTAAAAGAGAAGTTTTCCGTTTTTGTTGAAAATAAGAATATCAGACGCATCATCAGCTAAATTCCATTCTTTAACAAGAACTTTGTTCTTATCTTTGACATAAATAGTATCTGCAAACTCTTTTTGTTTGCTTTTAAGAATAGACTCAATAATAAAATTTGGTTTCCATGTAGCTGCAAGGTTAATAATTGCGATACTTCCGTATGCTCCTTTTTTTCTATACTCTTTTTTCTTTAAAGCCTGTGAAAAAGCTTCATTGGTATCTTTTTCATCTGGATCGACATAAAACATAACATAAACTTTTTCTTTGAGCATAGAGGAGTTCCATGCAGTACCATCTTTGACAAGTCCACCATTATCACCTGATATGCTTACTTCTTTTGGTTTATCTCCAATAGATACAGCCCATAGATTAAGTGTAGCGAGCAGTGCTACTATTGTCATTTTTATCTTCATACTTTACTCCATAATTTTTGATTGAGTTTTAATTCTTCGACGATTCCGATGGCTAAATGCAGTGTTGAAACATATGTCATTGCTATTTTATAGTTTAATAGTGAATGAAAAACAGACGGTTCGAACATATCGTCATTATACTCTATTGCCATATATATTTTTCCTTTGATAAAGGAGACATAAATCGGATGTTTTGTCTTTTTTTTGTAGTTAAGTAATTTTTGCATCAGTGTATGTGTGAGAATGTATCTGGCTTCAATCTGATCTGTTCCATAAACGACGAACTCTTTTTCAAAATTAACATTGTCCATTTTAATCAGTTGCTTGCGTGAGAAGTTGTTTGCCTGTAGCCAACCGCCTATAAGATCTCCAAAGAGAGATTGTGCACTGTCTGGAAGTATAACGGTTTCTCCATGAAACTTCTTGTGAAAATCAGAGACGATGAAGAGTCCTTGAAATATTGTACTCCAAGATTCTCGACCCTTTGAATCTTTATGTTTTTTTTCAGCATGAAAATCAGAAAAAGCAATCTCTATGTTATCAATTTTACCCCGTACATAATCATTGCCGCTGACTCTGTCCGGTCGGCTTGTAAAGAGTTTGGATCGGTTGAAATTTGCAAGTGGAATGTGAAGGTCAGGAAGATAGTCTAAGTTCTCATCTATCTCTTTTATAAGGGGAGCTATGATCTTTTGTTTAAAGTCACTAGCATAATCACTAATGAGAAATTTATAGATCCATGCCCACCCTGCAATATAAAAGATAACAATATAAACAAAAACTTCAAAATCTAAATATTTAAAGATAGAAAAAGCAATACCAAAAACGACAAGTGTATAAAAAATACCTATTTTTATAATTCTGTTTTTAACGGCTTCTCTATCTTTTTCGAGCTCTTGAAGAACAGGGTAGAGTGTTTTGTAGTAAAAGTCTGTAAGTTCACTGATTGTTTTCATAAAAATTATTTAGCAAAAAGCTCACTTACATTGACATTTTTTCGTTCTGCTTCACTAATGACAAAAACATCTTTTGGTTTGTATCCCATCATAGATGCCATAAAGTTTGTCGGTATCATTTCTAGTGTATTATTGTAGTCAGTTACTGCTTGATTGTAAGCACGGCGAGCTGCGGCGATCTGCTCTTCTACTTCATTCAGTGAGCGTTGCAGATGCATCACATTTTCATTGGCTTTTAAGTCAGGATAGTTCTCAACAGCTATCATGATTGAGCCGAGTGTTTTGGTAATTTTCGCATCAAGATCAATTTTTTCTTTTTCAGAAAGATTTGGTTTGTTTGCTTCACTTCTGAGCTTTGTTACCTCTTCTAAAAGAGATTTTTCATGATCCATATACTTCGATACAGAAGCGACGAGATTTGGGATGAGGTTATAACGCTTTTTGAGCTGTGTATCGACACTTGCGAAGATATTATCAACTTGATTTTTCTTTGCAACCAAAGAGTTGTACATCAAAATAAGGATAATAGCAATTACGATGAGTATAATGAGTGGAGTTGACATATATTCCGCCTTTTATCTGTTTTTGTTTATTATAGCAGAAGCAGATTATTTTTTTATAATATCTTGTGCAGCCAAATAGGCAGAACTCCATGCAAAGGCAAAATTATAGCCTCCACGGCGTCCAACTATGTCTAAAACTTCTCCGGTAAAGTAGAGATTTTTCTGTTTGAACGATTCCATACTTTTTGGGTTTATTTCATTGACATCTATACCGCCGCCACTGACCTCTGCGTGACGAAATCCGTGGGTATCTTTTATCTCAAAACGCCAGTTGAGTATTGTGTTGGCTATCTTCTTGGCTATTTTTGGATTAAGTTCTTTTGCTTTGCTTGCGTGAGCAATTGCTAAAGAGTCTAGTAGGTGAGTAGCTATTTTGATAGGGAGCAGACCTATCAAAATATCTAAGAGAGTATAATTTGGACATTTTTGAGCTAGATTTGTGATGTGTGTAGAGAGTTTTTGCATTGTAAAGTTTGGTAAGAGATTGAGTGCAATGCTCACGTGAGCAAATTCCAGCAGGGCTTCACTTGCACGTTGAGAGATGTCAAGTATTGCAAAACCGGAAACCCCATAATTTGTAAAGAGAATATCACCGCTTGTTGTCAGCTCTTTTTGGTGATTGACAAGGAGTGTCACCTCTCCATCAACTTTAGCACCTGCCATTTTATGAATGATTTTGGAGTCAATCTCTAACTGAACTAAAGAGGGGTAGGCTGGAATGATAGTGTGTCCAAACTCTGTGGCAAACGCCTCTCCGTCACTGCATCCTCCAAGATGACTTGCTGCACGTGAGCCTGTTGCTATCACAACAGCGTCATAGTTACTCAGTAACTCTTTTATGGAGTCTATTTTTGTATTGAGATGAATAGTGACGCCCAGCTCACGTGCACGCTCTTCAAAGAGACGAGCTACGCTTTTTGCCTCATTGCTCAGTGGATATGCTCTGCCATCTGTTTTCATGTCAAGTAAGAGACCCATAGACGCTACATATTTTTTGAAATGATGAAATCCAAAAGTATTGAGTGCATAGCTAACAAAGTTTGGATTTTTTCCAAAATAGTCTTGCATTGAGAGATGTTGGTTTGTAATATTACAGCGACCGTTTCCAGAGACTAAAATCTTTTTTGCGAGTTTATTGTTTTGCTCAAAAAGAGTGACTTCACATTCCGCTTCTGCACAGAGAATTGCACAAAAAAGCCCACTTGCTCCACCACCGATAATTGCTACTTTTTTTGCCATTAGAAAAGCTCCCATGGTTGATTGTACTTACTGCTGAGTATCTCACGCAGCTCTTTTGTTTTGAATCTTTGACCTTCAGAGGGTGGCAGAACATAGCTGTACTCTTTGGCATTGAGGGTAAAACGTAGAGCATAGGCGTGAAGATATCCACGCTCCTCCTTTTTTGCTTCATTGGCATCAGCGTAACGGATATCTCCGGCTACTGGAGCACTTATGCTTTTTAGTGCAACTCGAATCTGATGAGTTTTTCCTGTATGGAGTTTGAGGAGAAACAGTCGTTCGTTTGGTCGTATGGATGTGGAGAGAAACTGTGTAATAGCAGGATTGTTTTTAGTCTGTAAAAGTTTATAACTGCCTCTGCGTGAGGGTGCCATATCTGCTTTTACCCATCCCTGTTTTTTCTTTGGCTTGCGTGTGGAGATGGCAAGATAATATTTCTCAATTTCACGTGCTTCAAACATCTTGGCAAAGGTGTTGGCTGCTTTGGAAGATTTGGCAAGTAAGATAAGTCCCGATGTCATTTTATCAAGACGATGCACGCTGTAAAGCTCACTGCTGCTCATGAGTTCCTGTGCCAAAACGACAAAACCTTTTTGCCCATCTTCTGAGTGAAAGTTCAATCCGGCAGGTTTGTTAAAAAGCATAAATTCTGCCTCATCGGCAATAATATCTGCTTGCGTGAGAGTTGTTTGCATCGTTAGAGGTGTACCACTTTTGCACCAAAGCCGCCCATATGTTGTGGTGCATCTTC
>Ga0256842_1000625_pt1 | contig 31027 bp, 26 predicted proteins | sample 4559240metaG_FD_185973 | JGI IMG/M metagenome (GOLD analysis project Ga0256842, IMG submission 185973) | Hydrothermal vent microbial communities from Guaymas Basin, Mexico - 4559-240 | ecosystem: Environmental > Aquatic > Marine > Hydrothermal vents | place: Mexico: Guaymas Basin | collected... | reverse complement strand
TTCCGGCAGTGGTATTTGTGGAGAAACCAAAATTGGGTATATTTCATACTACACGGCAAAATACTTTCATAAAAAAATTAGTTTTCCTGAAAAATTTATTCTCAATGTAGAATTAGAAAAATCTCGCAAAACACCTGCTAATAAAGCAAATTACGCATCAAACGAGCTCCTTAAATCTTTGAATCTTTCCCAAAAAACTGCTCCGGATACGAGTGGATATCTTCTAATTTATCCTGAAAAATTTACTGATAATTATTTGCCATTGCTTTATTGGAGAAAGCAGCAAGGTCTCAAAGTTTATACAAAAACAGTTGAAGAGATTGATGAAAATTATTCCGGAAATGATTTGCAAGAGAAGATTCGTAATTGCATAATTGATGAAAATAATAAAAATGATATTGCTTTCGTAACACTCGGTGCCGATGTTGACGATATTCCAAATAGAAATTTCTTTGCTTTTGATTGCCAATATGGAGCATATCCCGATGAAAATAATTTGCCGGCAGATATGTATTATAGCTGTTTAGATGGGAATTGGGATGCAAATCAAAATGGTATTTTCGGAGAAGATTCCGATGAACCGGATTATTTCCCCGATGTATTTGTTAGTAGAATTACAGCTAAAAATCAATTTGAAGTTAGCCATTATATTTCAAGATTAATTACTTATGAAAAAGGTGATTTTGATAATTATGAAACTGCGGGTGGCTTTTCAATGGATTTATGGCCGGGTTCAAACAGTATTCTTTCGCAAGAATATATTTACCAACATTATTTCCCCGAAAATTATGATATCAATATTTTATCAGGGGATGAGGCTACAATTGAAAATGCTATAAATCTTTTGGATACCAATAAAAACATAATTCAACATACCGGTCATGCAAATTGGCAAGTTTTGGCGTTGGAAAGTGATTATTTTTATAAATCAGATTGCAATCAAATTTCAAACAATTTTTCAGGGTTGTTTTATTCAATTGGTTGTTGGTCTTCTGCTTTGGATTATGATTCGATTGCCGAATCTATGCTGATAAATGATAACGGTGGATTTGAAGGATATATAGGAAATTCTCGGTATGGTTGGGGCTCTCCGAGTTCTCCCGGATTTGGTTTCTCTGAATTTTACCAAAAAGAATTTTTTAAAAATCTTTTCAAAAATGATATAACTTTGTTGGCAGAAGGAAATGCAATGCAAAAAGTCCATTTTATCCCATATTTTTCAGGAGTTTCGATTTACAAATGGTGTGCTTATGAATTAAATGCCATTGGGGACAGTTATGCAAGAATTATTACAAAAAATCCTAAAAATCTGAATTATACTTTTGAAACTAAATCACATCAATTATTAATAAATCTCACCGGTGATGACGGTCTTCCAATTTCAAATGTGGTGGCAAATCTTAACAACCAAAACTATTTTTCAAATGAAAACGGTTTGATAGAAATTGATTATCCTGTTAATGGTTCCCTGAATCTTTATAAAAACGGCTACAAAAATGTCTTGTTGGACTACACAGGGGGGAATTCTACGCACGGATTTTTCAGTGCAACTGATTCATTATTATTCAAAAAAGAATATTACCAAGGTGAAAACATTAAATTTAATTTACACCTATCAAATAATTCCGATATAAATTATGATTGCGTTCTCCAATATTTGTACGATAATAATTTCATTGATTACGACAATAATCCGATTAATTTTCATCTAAGTCCTAATTCATATTTTACTATTAAAGACAGTTTATTGCGGGTAAAAACCGTTCCTGAATCATCTCAAATTCTTCCGCGTACAAATATTCCCATAAAAATAATTCTTAAGACTTTAAACGGAGAAATACTGGATTCAATCACCATTCCGGTAATTATTAAATCACCTGCAATAAACATAATTGCTACAAATATCGATACTCTAGCTAATAAAATATATTTTTCTTTCCAAGTTAAGAATACAGGAAATGCTGAAATTGATGAGTTAAATTTAAAGCTTTTTTCACAAGAAATTTCTTTTTCTGAAGATGAATTTAACTTTGCACATCAAATTATTCCCGGAAGAGTTCTTGATTTTGAAACAGAGATTATTCCTGAATTTCGCGATGCTACAAAATTGATTAATTATCATTCAACTGCAACCGTTAAATCTAACAATTATCAATTTGAGAATATTCTTTCAATTTCAAATAAACCTTATGAATTTTTTGACGATTTTGAGAAGGAAAATAAATGGTCTTTTGATGAAAATTGGAAAAGAGTAAATACCTATTCGGTTTCCGGAGATTCATCATTATCTTGCCGACTTGACAGCACACAAACCGGAACTTATGCAATTTCATCTCCAATCCTAACTTATTTACCTGATTCAAGAATTTCTTTTGATTATAAATATAAAGTTTTTATGTATGGATATGATTCCATTATTTTTCAAATAACACATTCCGAGATAACAGATACTTTGATTTGTTTAGGCTCAGGAGGGGCATTGAACCAGCAGGTAGATCATAATACCCAGAGTTATATTAATAGTGATTGGGCTAATTATGATTTTAATATTAATGATGTTATAAACCATCCGCTTTCTATTGGTGAACAATTTACAATTAATTTGCAATTTTCTAAAGGAAGCTCGGCTGACTATTTATCTGAAGAAAACGGTATTTTTCTTGATGATATTAAATATTACAAAGTAAGTTCAAATGAAAAACCTTTTAATGATTTCGGATTAAAATTATATCCCAATCCTGCTTTAAATTCGATAAATGTAAAATTTTTGCGTGAAAAAAACAACAATGCAAAACTTGACGTTTTTAATATTAAGGGTCAAAAAGTTGATGAAATTGAATTTGAACCAAATAATAATAAGTTTGGAAAATTGAATTGGAAACTAAATAATTTTGCGTCAGGTGTATATATTTTTAGACTTAATAACGGTAAAAATATTCTTTACAAAAAAGCAGTTATTCTAAAATAATTTGCTCTAAATATAATGAAAAAATTATGGCGAAAATTTGTCATATTATTTTTAAGATGCTTTCTTAATTTTTTTTGAGAAAAAAATAAAATATTGTTTACAAGTATATGGCAAAAGCATTAATTAGAAAAAACTATAAAGGAGTGAAAATATGAGCAGTGCAGTTTATACAATTCAACAAAAAAGTCATTATGATACTCATTTGGGTAAAGCAACTTTTGTTGTGATAATTCCTAAGATTAAAGAAGTCATTCAAGATGGAAGATTTCTAACTATTAGATTTATTGATGGGACAAAAACTAAATTCGAATTTGAAGGAGATTATAGCGTTGCTGAAAAAGATGCCGAAGCTCAATTAAACATTTTATTAGAAAAGATAAATGATTTTTACAAATGAATCTATAAGTAAAAATATACTGTCATATTTTTGTTGAGAAATATAATTAGAAAAACTTGACGTAAAATAAGACGTTTTGATTTTAACAAAAATTAGATTTGGAGGAACTCATGGTAAGAGATGATTTGAAATATACCCAAACTCATGAATGGGTAAAAATTGATGGTGATACAGCAATAATTGGAATTACTGATTATGCTCAACAAGAAATGGGTGATATTGTTTATGTTGAATTACCTGAAGTTGATGATGAAGCTGTTAAAGGCGAATCTTTCGGTTCAGTAGAAGCAGTTAAAGCTGTTGAGGATATTAATTCTCCAATCTCAGGAACAATTTCTGAAATTAATGAAGCTTTGGAAGATGAACCTGAATTGGTTAATAAATCAGCTTATGATGAAGGTTGGTTAATTAAAATTAAAGATTTTAACGATGAAGAAGTTAATAATTTATTAGACAGCGAAGCTTACAAAAAACTTATTGCGGAATCTTAAAAATTTAGAGGAGTTTATCTCCTCTTTTGGGAAAAATATGGATTTTAAAAAAAAGAAATTTTTAATTGTACTTATTGCACCTTCAGGCGGTGGAAAATCTACTATTTGTAAAAAAATATTAGCACAACGAGATGATGTTGAATATTCAATATCCTTCACTACTCGTTCGCCGCGAGGTAAAGAAAAAAATGGGGTGGATTACTTTTTCATTGATGAAAAAATTTTCAAAGATAAAATCAAAAACAACGAATTTATCGAATATGCAAAAGTGCATAATCACTGGTATGGAACTTCCTCAAAAATTATTAAAGATATTATTAACAAGGATAAATATGCCATACTTGATATTGATATCCAAGGAGCAGAAAAAGTTAAATTACAAAATATAGATATGATTTCTATTTTTTTAATCCCACCAAGTAATAAAGTGTTAACTGAAAGATTAAAATCAAGAAAAACTGAAACAGATGAACAGATTGCAATTAGATTAAATGATGCCAAAATAGAAATTAGCAAATGTAATGATTTTGATTATTTGGTTGTTAATGAAGATTTGGATAAAGCTGTTTATGATGTAAATCAAATAATAAATTCCGAACAATTTAAATCATTTCGGTATGTTAATGCTCTTAAAGATTATTACTGCGAAGATTGATTAATTGTTATTCAGCTAATTTCTTGACAAAAAATAACCAAATTTTTATTTACATTTAAGGAGTTTATAATGTCAAATGAAAAAATTGATGAATATTTAGATAAAAATAATAATAATTATATGTTTCTTTTACTTTCTTTTTTGGAAAATAAAAGATTAAATAGCCTTCCTGAATTTACTAAAAAACAAATGCCGGGTAAATTGGAGGTTCATGCAATGGAACATGTTGCAACCAATAATATTCCTGATTATATCGTTGCTTCGGAAAAGGAAAAAGAAGAGGACGATTTTTTTATCTAAATGGATTTAAAAGCAATTGAAGAATATCTGGAATTGTTAAAATTTTCCGGAATTAACGAAATGGTTGTTTCAAATAATAATGAAGCATCCATTTTTGATTATAAGGGAAAATCTCCCCTTAAAAAAAATCATAAACTTGATATAAATTCACTAAAAGCCGAGTGTTTAACCTGTCAAAAATGTAAACTTAGCGAAACTAGAAATAAGGTAGTTTTTGGGGAAGGAAATCCTAAGTCGGATCTTTTAATTATCGGTGAAGCTCCCGGAAGAGAAGAGGATCTGACCGGTCATGTTTTTGTTGGCAAAGCAGGACAACTTTTAACCAAAATGTTAAAAGCCATTAATATCAAAAGAGAAGATATTTATATTGCCAACATCCTTAAATGCCGTCCACCCGAAAACAGAAATCCTGCTCCAAAAGAAGTGGAAAATTGTTTACCGTTTTTAGAAAAACAAATTGAAATTATTCAGCCCAAAGCAATCCTTCTTTTTGGAAGAGTGGCTGCAGTAAATTTATTGAAAATAGAACAGAATCTTGGAGCATTCAGGTTAAAACCATTTTTATTTAAAAATATTCCGGTTTTCGTAACCTACCATCCTTCAGCACTTTTAAGAAATCCAAGTTGGAAAAAAAATGCGTGGGCAGATTTACAATTTTTTCAAAAATACTATGAATCATTGAGGTAAAATAATGAGTGGAAATATAAATAGAGTTGGACGAATACTTCCGCAGGATATTAATGCTGAAGCCGCAGTTTTGTCAGCAATGATGATTGATCGCTTCTCTGTTGCAAAAACAATTGAAATTATCAAAGAAGAAAATTTTTATAAGACTGCTCATAAGATTATTTTTAGAGCGATTTCCGAGCTTTTTGTTCAAAATGTAGAAATTGATGTTATTACATTGTCAAACCAATTGGAACAACAAGGAGACCTTGAAAAAATTGGTGGGAGAATGTATCTGGTAGAGTTGTCCGATGTAGTTTTGAGTGGTGCTAATCTGGAGTATCACGCAAATATTGTAATTGAAAAAGCTTTATTGCGAGATTTAATTACTTCCTCAAATAAAATTATAGAAAGTTGTTACACAGCAAATGAACCGGTTAAAGATATTGTTGATGGCGCGGAACAACTCATTTTTCAAATTGCTGAACGCCCCGATCAAAAAGGATTGGTTAAAGTTAGCGAGATTATCAGTGATACCATTACAAATATTGAAGATGTAGCAAAAACCAAGACTTCGGTGGTTGGAGTAGGTTCCGGTTTTGCCGATTTAGATAAAGTTTTAGGCGGATTTCGTCCGGGACAATTTATAGTTTTGGCAGCGAGACCTGCCATGGGTAAAACATCTTTGGCATTAAATATTGCATTTAATGCAGCAATTTCATCAAATATGAAAGTAGCATTATTCACGATGGAGATGTCTAGCGATGAGCTTCTAATGAGAATGCTTAGTTATGGTTCTGAAGTTCCAATGGACAATATTTTGAAAGGTTATGGAATGAATGAGGATAAATTGCTTCGAATTGCTCAAGTTGGTGATGTTTTATCTAAAAAAGATATTTTTATTGATGATACAGGAACAAATACAGCATTGGATATTCGAGCTAAAACCCGAAGATTGAAAGCTGAGCTCAAAGGATTAGATCTGATTCTTATTGACTATTTGCAACTAATGTCCGGTTCTAAAGGTAATAAAGAAGGGAGGCAACAAGAAATTTCTGAAATTTCCCGTTCATTAAAAGTTTTAGCTAAAGAATTGGGTGTGCCGATAATTGCTCTTTCTCAATTAAATCGTGGAGTTGAATCTAGAGATGATAAGCGACCGAAACTTTCTGATTTACGTGAATCCGGAGCTATTGAACAAGATGCCGATGTTGTTATGTTTATTTATCGAGATGATTATTATAATAAAGATTCTGAAAAGAAAGGAATCTCGGAAATCATTATTAGCAAAAATAGACACGGTGCTGTTAAAACAGTTGAACTATTGTTCTTCCCTGAATTCACAGCTTTCAAATCTTTGGAACACAATATAACAAGTTTCTAATGAAAAAGATAGTTAATCTAATTGGAGAATTTTTAATATATTTATTTAGAATTTTAAAATTTTCCAGATTTGTTAAACGCCGTCATGAAATTTTCAAACAGGCTGAAAAAATTGGTAATGATTCGTTATTATTAATTTTTACGACTTCTGCCTTCACCGGATTAGTTACAGCTGTTCAAGCATCTTATCAAACAAGAGGATTTATCGCTGTTTCCATGATTGGAACCATGATCGGAAAATCATCCATGTTAGAATTAGCACCGGTCCTTTCTGCTTTAGTTATTACCGGAAAAGTCGGAGGTTCAATAGCAGCTGAAATTGCGACCATGAATGTTACCGAACAACTTGATGCTATGAAATCAATGGGCGTTTTTCCTGAAGATTATTTATTTATGCCCAGAATTTTAGCCGGAACGATTATGCTTCCCGTCCTAACAATTGTATCAGTGATAACCAGTATATTTTTTGGATTTTTCATTTCAAATATTTTGTATTCAGTTTCGGCAAATGTATTTTTCTCAAGTATCAAAACCTTCTTCAAACCGGCAGATTTGTGGGGTGGTTTAATCAAAGCACTATTTTTCGGTTTCATTATAACTTCAATAAGTTGTTTTGAGGGTTATAAATCAAAAAATGGGGCAGAAGGAGTTGGGAAAGCGACAACAACAGCAGTTGTTTTTTCTTCAATATTTATTCTTTGTTTTGATTTTATTATTACCGCTGCAATTTTTTCCTAAATTTTTTAGAGAAATCCTTCATTTTTAAAAGATAAAAACTCATTATTTCCAATGATAAGATGATCGAGGACTTTGACCTCAATTAAATTTAATGTGGTCAAAATTTTCGAAGTAAGATTCAAATCACTTTTAGAGGGCTTAAGAACTCCACTTGGATGATTATGAACCAAAATGATATTTTTCGCAGAATAGAGAATTACTTTTCTAACAATTTCTCGGATGTAAACATGAGTTTGGTTTATTGTGCCATCAAACAACTCTTCAGTTTTCAAAATTTTATTTGAATTATCTAAAAAAACTACCATAAAACTTTCGTTGATTTTTCCTTTATAAAAGTATTTTAAGAAGTCATAAAGCTTATCCGGAGAATCTATTACAACACTTTTCTCACATTCTTCTTTAAGATAAAAAGACCCAACTTCTTTGAATAGTTTTAAGAATACTGCTGTTCTCTCACCAATTCCACGAATTTCTTTTAATAATTCAATGGGGGCATTAATAACATTAGTTAAGGATTTGAAATTGTCGATTAAATCTTTTGCAATTTGTTTTGTGTCTTTTCTTATTATTGAATAGGAAAGAATTAATTCTAAAACTTCATAGTCGTGAAAACCCTCTAAATTTGATTTAATAAATCTTTGTCTTAATCTTTGTTTATGATTTTTTTTGTCTGAATTTTCAGTACCGATTATCATGATTTTCCCCTGCCATAAAAAAATGGACCCACTAATGTGAGTCCCAATAATTTTATAAGTTCTCTAAAATATCATTCTCAACTTTTAACGCTATTTGATTTATTTCTTCCAAAATTTGTGAAGCTTGCTTTAAAATACTGTTTTTGAAATCTTCATCTTTAATAGAACCCATATTTATTTTGATGTTTAAAAAAGCTGATTTTGCAGCAGCATTAGCGGTTATAGCAGCCACACCGGCATCGGAAAGAGCATTTTTATTTCCGATTTTGGATATTTTATTTGCAAGTTCAACAGATTTTTTTGCAATTTTAAGTGTATTAAACGGAACCAATATTGCATTCTTTGTAGCTTCTTGAACAGCTTTTTCACGGATTTCTTTTTCTTCTTTTGATTTTTTTGGAAGTCTTAAAGCGTCCATCATTGTATAGAATGCTTGCGTGTCATTATCAATTTCATAAAGAGAATCTTCTTTGATTTTTTGACCTTCCTCAGCCAAAATTTTTGCTTCCTTATCAAAATTCTCATAACCTTTTTTACCAATTGTCAGATTTGAAACCATAGATGTTAATGCCCCTGAAATTGCTGCTGAAAGGGCGGCAACACTGCCTCCACCGGGTGCAGGAGAATCTGTTGATAATTCATCACAAAATTCTTTTAAAGAAAGATTTGCTAATTTATCAGGATTTTCAATAGCATATTCTATAATTTTTTTATCATTTTCAAATTTATACAAATCATTTAATCCCATTGATTGTACAGCAGTTTTAATAATCATTTCTTCAGGAAGTCCGGCAGATTCACCCAATTTTTTGAGATAATATTTTCCTGCCTGAATTAAAGCTGCTTTGGGAAGCAAACCAACTAATTCACTTCCGGTAACTTGGATTCCCGCTTCACCGGCTAATTCACGAACTTTATCCAAAACTATGTGTGCCGGGGTAATATTATAATTTGTCAAATTCATACTAATTTGAGCACAATTGTAGGAGTCGATGTACCAACCAACAGCTTTACAATGCTTGAATAATCCGGGTACTCTAACTTTATTACCGTTTTGATCTTTAACAATTTTGCCTTTGGAATCACGTTTAAATTTTCCCATTTCACGTATTTCCAAAGCAATTTTATGAGCTTTTTTCTTATCGCGAGTATTTAAATTAATGTTATAGGCAATAAGAAATTCTCTTGCTCCGATAACTGTTGCTCCAGATTTCTCGTTAAAATATTGTCTTCCGTAATCAGGTTTAAAATTAGGATCTTTCATCTTTTCAGGAAGTGCTTCATATTCACCTTTTCGAATATTTGCGAGATTCTTACGTTCTTCGCTTTTAGCAGCGTATTCATAAAGATAAACCGGAATATCTAATTCTTCGCCTACCCGCTTTCCTAATTGATTAGCCAATTCAACACATTCTTCCATTGTCATATCACTAACAGGGATGAATGGACAAACATCGGTTGCACCCATTCTGGAATGAGCTCCATGATGCTTTGACATATCTATAATTTCACCCGCTTTTTTAATTGCTTGGAACGCAGCTTCTACAACAACTTCAGGGCTACCAACCATTGTATAAACTGTTCTGTTAGTGTCTGCACCGGGATCTACATCTAATAATGTAACACCTTTTACCGATTTAATAACAGCAGTAATTTGATCCAAAATTGATTTATCGCGACCTTCACTAAAATTAGGTACACATTCAACTAATTTCATTATATTCCTCCGAAATTTTCTTTTGAAGTACGAATTGATTTTGCGTTTTAGAAGTCAATAAAAAGATATTTTTTTATGAATTTGAGATAGATAGAAATGAGACAGATTAAGATTTTAAAGAAGATTTTATCCACTGATAGCACGGATAAACACGAACGGTATTGTAGCTCAAGCAGCCTGCTTGATGTATTTTATTTTGTAATGTCAAATTACGCCTGATATAACTCAAATAGAGGAAGTGGTTGAAAAGAGAAAATTCGCCACTGATAGCACTGATAAACACTGAAAAGAAGATTCCCGATACTCAACAATGGGAAAAGATGATAACCGGATGATTGTCATTCCTGTGAAAACAGGAATCTATCTTGTAAGAGACAATGTTCGTGATTATTTTACATTTCTCTTCTTCTTCATTCATAATTCAAAATTAAGCATTCAAAATTTTCTGTTTTTTTTACATTTCTTTTCTTCATTCTTCCCGAACTCCCTACCGGCAGTAGCCGGCGAGGAAGTCCGGTTATTTTGACAGGACTTCCATAATTATTAATTCCCCTCTTTTAGAGGGATGGATTGCAAAGCAAGACGAGGTGTTTTCTTTTACATTGCCCCATACGTGAATTCCTCGCGAAGCAGGGACTTCCGTTATTCTTTCTCTCCCATTATCCATTTTACATTTTTTAAGTCAGACTTGCTTCGCAACGACCAACGGAAGTGTGAAGCGATAATAACAAAACATTCATAATTCAAAATTAAGAATTCAAAATTTACTTTTCTTAATTGGTGTTAATTCGTGGTTATTTTTCAAAGTCGAACAATCGGAAGAACTCCCGCCGGTCGTACATTCCGATGTTCTTGAATTTTGTTTGTAACGACTTGCAAAGTCGTTGTACTTCTTTCTTCATTTTACTTTTTAGTTTTTAATTTTTACTTTCTTAACAACTCCTCCCTGCTTTTTTAACAAGATTAGCATATCAGTTTTATTACCTCTTCACTTCAAAAAAAAATTGAGATGTGTTTGGGATAAACGATAAATGAATTGACAGAAAAGATGACTAAAATAAATATGCTTTCGTCTTAAATGATTATTGTTGTAAAATTTTAAATAGTTTAATTTAAAGATGCAGAAGTGGTGGAATTGGTAGACACGCAAGACTAAGGATCTTGTGCCTAACTAACGGGTGTGCGGGTTCAAGTCCCGCCTTCTGTACCATAAATTAAAGATGGAGAAAAAATGTACATATTAATTTTAATTGTCCATATCGTAGTAGCACTATCATTGATCGCTATAATTCTTGCTCAATCAAGTAAAGGTGGTGGGTTAGAAGGTGTTGTCGGTTCAGCAGCCTCAAATATGTTTGGTGCTCAAGGAGCTTCCGAATTTCTTAAAAAGTGGACAAAATACTTAGCAATAGTTTTCTTTGTAACAAGTATTTCACTCGCAATGACTAACGGAAGAGTTCACAAATCAAATTCTTCAAGAGCTATTAAAAAACTCAAAAAAGAAATGAGTGCTCAAAAAGTTAATCCTCTTAAAACAAAACTTAAAACTGAAGATAACAAAGTAGCTCCTAAGCCAGCAGCAAAAGCGGCTAAAGCTCAAAAATCTGACAGTAAATAAATTTTTTGCAGAAGTGGTGGAATTGGTAGACACGCAAGACTAAGGATCTTGTGCCTAACTAACGGGTGTGCGGGTTCAAGTCCCGCCTTCTGTACCAAACTTTAAACCGTCTTATGACGGTTTTTTTATATGAAAATTATTAGAATCCCGGGATCCAAATCTATCATTATTAGATTAATGATTATTGCAACTTATCTTAAAAAAGAGATTTCTTTTTCAAATTGGTCAGATTGTTCTGATGTTTTGACAATGGAAAATGCCTTAAAAACTATCGGATTCCAAATTAATAAAGACAATTCAGAAGTAAAGATTTCTCCGTTGGTAAGTTTTCATGAAGGAAAAACTATTCAAATAAAAGATTCCGCAACCGCAGTGAGGTTTCTTTTTTCAAGATTAGCCACGATTGAAAAAGACTTTGATTTGATACTTTCTACTCAACTAAACAAAAGACCGCATTTTAATCTTATTAAACATTTAAATAAGAATGGGGGAGATTTAAAGCGATATAATAATCATTATAAAATCATTGGCAAAAAATACTTAAACGGTGGAACCATAAATATTGATTCCTCAATTAGCAGTCAATTCATAAGCTCATTGTTACTCATCGCACCATCATACAAAAATGATTTAGAATTACATCTCAAAAACAAAACAATCTCCCAATCATATATCAAAATGACTATTTCGATAATGGAAAAGTTTGGTATTAAGATTAAATCGGAAGACAATATTATTTATGTTAAGAAAAATCAAATATATAGTGATTTAATGAAATTTTTTGTTGAACCTGATTTTTCATCAATTGCATTTTTCTTTGTTTTAGCCGTTTTGAAAATTAATGAGGGAGTTTTTATCCAAAAATTGGCACAACCTTCAATTCAAGGTGATTTTAATATCATAGAAATCTTAAAAAATATGAATGCAGAATATATTGAAAAAGATAAATTGTTTGGTTTTAAAAAATCAACATTGAAAGGAATTTCGCTTGATATGTCTGATAATCCTGATCTCGTTCCTATTTTGACAATTGCAGCACTTTTTGCAAGAGGAAAAACAGAATTTAAAAATATATCTCATTTAAAATACAAAGAATCCGATAGAATAAAAAGTCTTATTTTAGAATTGAATAAAATCGGAGCTGAAATATATTTTCGCAAAAATTCATTAATCGTTATTCCTAAAGAAAAGTACAAGCCATGTTTATTAGAAACCTATGATGATCACAGAATTTGTATGTCTTTTTCAATTTTAAAAGAAGTTGTTCCCGGAATAGAATTAAGTGAGATAAAATCAGTAAAAAAATCTTTTCCGGAATTCTTTGATATTCTTCATTACATAACGGACATTAATAAGTAATAAGCATTTTCTTTTTAGATTTTGAAACAATCTTTATCATAACCTTATTTGGAACACAAATTATCGGAACCGAATCAGACCAACCTTGTTTTACGCAAATTTGCCTTTTACAGGTATTTTCCAACATTCTAACTTTGTTATTTTTTATTTCTACTTTGATATTTTTATCTACATTGATAATTTTACTTTTAGAAATAGGGAAGGACCCTATTAATTTATTTTGATAAAAAATTTCGACTAATTTTTGCGAATTTGTTTTGTGTGAATACAAAAATAAAGTTAGAGAAATAAAAAGAAGAAATATAACCAGGATAATGTCACTTCCGGTCAAAATTTTTAAAAATTTGTGCATTTAGAAATACCCATATATTTTTCGTCCACATTGTGGACATTTTCCATCAACAATAAAGTTTTCTGTAATATTATATTGATTACGGTCAATCAACACAGTTCCGCAATCAGGACAAACTGTTTTAGAATATTTGGCGTCATTATTGATATTTCCTAAATAAACATGACTCAAATCTTTTCGTGAGATCTCATAAAATTCCAGCATCTTATCTAAAGAAGTCATTTTGTTCTTCAAGAGATAAACCGGAAAATATCGAGAAATATGTAATGGTATTTCATTATTAATATTTTTAATAAAATTTACTAAATCCCTAAATTCGTCGGCGTTATCATTCAAATCGGTTATTACAAGATTTGTGATCTCTATGTGGATATTTTTTTGGAATGCTGTTTTAATTGTTTGCAAAACCGGAGCAAGAGTACCACCACAAATATCTTTGTAAAAATCATTATTAAATGATTTCAAATCGATATTCATTGCATCGATAAATTTAGATAATAATTCGAAAGGTTTCGGATTAATATATCCATTAGTTACTAACACGGTTTTGATATTGTTAGCTTTTAAAATTTTGCAGGCATCTAAAATAAATTCAAACCAAATTGTCGGTTCCGTGTAAGTAAAAGAGACTATTTTGATATTTTTGGATTTACAATAATCCAATATAAGTTCAGGACTAATATTTCTTCCGTCGGTAACGGATTGACTTATTTCATGATTTTGACAAAATTGACATTTAAAATTACAGGAAGTTGTTGCAATAGATAAAGTTAATGAACCGGGATAAAAGTGATAAAGAGGTTTCTTCTCGATTGGATCAACACCAAAGGCGACAGTTTTGCCGTAATTTAAAGAATATAATTTTCCGGCAATGTTTCTCCGTACTTTGCATAATCCTAAACCATTTTCAGAAATTACACAAAAATGCGGGCACAATTCACATCTGACAAAATCGTTTTTTAATTTTGAATAGAACAAAGATTCTTTCATTTTATTTCCTTATTGTTAAAATCATTAATTTCTTTTAAATGTAAATCAAGAGATTTAGAATTCTTAGTAATTACAGAAAGAGCATTTTCCCCTAATGTTTTTCGTTTCGATTCTGATTCTAACAAATTAACCAAATCACTCTTTAATGTACTTTTGTTAGAAATAATAATACCGTCTTTTTCAATAAGTTTATTCACGGAATCTCTGCAAGAATGATGATATTCACCAATAATTATCGGTTTAGAATATGCTGCCGGCTCCAAAGGATTATGACCGCCAAAATCATAGAAACTACCACCAACAATTGAGATGTCAGAGATAGCGTAAAATTTAATTAAAACTCCCATTTGATCGACAACGAGAATATCTCGATCGTTAACATTCTCAGATAATAATCTAAACTCATCTGTTGGAATCAGTTTTTTAACATCTTCAAGTCTGTCTAAATGTCGTGGAACAATTACCAATTTTAAATTTTTATCGCCAATTATAAGTTTTGAAAATATCTTTAAAATCAATTCTTCTTCACCAGGTCTTGAGCTTCCAAAAACAATTATCTTATCATTTGTTGAGAAACCGAATTTATCTCTTAAAGCTGTTTTGTTAAAATTATCAATTGTTACGCAAAACTTAAGATTGTTACATTTTTTAACATTACTAAATCCTATTTCTAAAAATCTCTCGTTATCCAGATTGGATTGAGTACAGATTTTAAAATAAGGACTGTCAAAATATTTCCAAAAAGTCTTAGTAATTTTGTATTTTGAATAAGAGCGATCTGAAATTCTACCATTTACAATCATTGTTTTAACCTTTCTTTTTTTAGCTTCATAAAGCATATTCGGCCAAAACTCAGTTTCTTCAATTATGATCATTTTAGGATTGATAAGGTTAAAGAATTTTCTCATATTTTGAGGTGTATCTATCGGAAATAATGTTAAATACATATTGATGTCAGATTTTTTTGCCTCTGCCAATCCGGTTTTAGTCATTGTAGTAAGAAGCACCTTTTTATTAGTTTCGGTTAATTTCTTTAATAAAGGTTTAACAGCATTAAATTCACCTACCGATGCAACATGAATCCAAAAATCTATATTCATCTTCAATTCAATTTTAAATCTCTCATTATATATTTTCTTATCAAAAATGAGAGCAATTGTCTTAAATATCCACCCTAAAATTCCTGACAAAATTCTATATAATCTAACGTAAATTTCAGTCATATAAATACGTCCTTGACATTTTTCTAAGTTAATAATTTATGATGCTAAATAAAAACTGGAGTTAATTATGTCAAATTCTCTGTTAAGTGGTAAGATAGAAATTCGAATAGAAAACCATAATCAAGAAGCATATATAGAAAAATTTTTCGCATTTGATTTAGAAGATAACCCTTATTCTACTGACGATATTGTTGAAATTTTAAACAATGAAGGAATTGTATATGGCTATTCAACCGAGATTATAGAATTTTATCTTGAGAGCATCAAACAAAATGGGGAAATTTTATATAATATTTTAATTGCCCAAATAGATAAACCTCTAAAAAAAGGTGCAGAAAACCTAAGTTTTATTTCTAAATATCCTTACAGCCCTTTAGATGAAAAGCGTTGGAAAATGATTGATGATTATCTACGGAATTTTACCTTAGAAAAATATAGTTTTTTCCCATTTCCTGTTCTTTTCGTGCATAAAGGTGAAACAATTGCCAGATTTAATAAACTGGAAGAAAACTTAGCCGGTAAGAATTTTTTGGGAGAAGAGATACTCCCTAATAGAAACTCTACCATAGATTTTAGTGCCGGTGAAGGTGTATTTTTAGATAAAAATTCATTCTCTTTTGTCGCTGGAACTTCCGGATATTTAATCATCAATAATAATAATATTCATGTTAGAAGTCCATTTTATCTTACAAAAGATAAGTATGAATTGTATTTTATTAACTTACCACGCTTTAATGATGAAATTCCAACTAATGATGAAATTCTCGATTTTGCAGAAAAAGCAAGTATAAAAAAACACTATATTATTGCAAATCCTCTCCAAGATTTAACTCCCGGCATACACAGTCTTTTAGCTTCAGGAAAACAACCTACAGAAAGTTTTGATGCGGAATTAGAAATAAAATTCACTTTAGAAACAACTGTTGGGAAAGTTGACGAAAAAGGAGTAATAGATTTTAAAGAAAAAAAAACATTTACTGATGTTGAAGAAGGAACATTATTGGCTATCAAAAAAAATCCAATTACCGGTAAAGATGGTGAAAATTTAGTTGGTAATCCATTACCTGCTCGCCATCCTAAAGATGTTATTATGAAAACCGGAATGGGTTTAAGAATTGATAAAGGTGAAAAATATATTAAATATTATGCTGCTACCGATGGAATAATTGATTATAAAAATGAAGTACTTTCAATTTTTCCAACAATTACGATTTCCGGTGATGTTAATTATGGCTCCGGCAATGTAAAAACTAAAGTTAATGTCTTCATTACGGGAAATGTTAGCGAAGGGTTTAAAGTTGTATCAGATAAGAATATAACCATAAATGGTGCAATAGAAGATAATACTTATGTTTATGCCAAAGGTGATATTTATGTAAAAGGTGGAATTATCGGAGAAAATGCAAATGTTGAATGTGATGGAAATTTAACAGCAAAATATGTCGAGAACGCTAATATCAAATGCAAAGGAAATATTAACATTCAAAGATTTATTAACAATGGAGATATAATTTGTGGCGGTAATATGATTGTTTTTGGACACGCCATCAATTTGAATGAACGTGGAGCAATTGTAAATTCCATAATAAAAATCAAAAAAAATGTTATGGTTCCTGTTATTGGTTCAGATGCAAATACTCCAACGGAAATTACTTTAGGTTATGATCCGGCTTTGTTGAAAAAGATTGAAAACTACAAAACAATTTTGGAAAAAATAGATCAAGAAATAATTGATATTAAAGCAAAATATGAAGAAGATATAACTTTAGAGAATATTTTGACTATCATCAAGGATTATGCCAGAAGCGTAAAAGATGATATAATCAATTCAATAAAAAAAATACAAACTATTCAAAAAAAGAAAGATATGGTTTCTAAAATTCTTGACCGAGAAAATTTCAACCATGATTTTTTACTGAAAAATTCTAAAATAGATATTACCCAAAAATGTTTTCCAACAATTATAATTCATATGGAACATTTACAACTTACAATAGATAAAATGGAAACTGCCAAGACAATTTATTACAACCCTGAGGAAAAAGTTTTAGAGATAATACCTTTTGTAGTATAGATTTAATAACACAACCTTCATGTAGTTTATGAAGGTTGTGCTTATAATCTAAAGTAATTTTAACTCTACTTCATCGCTAACTTTAACTATTTTAACTTTAACATTTTGTGCTAATTTAAATATCGAATCGGATTTAGAATCAGATACTTGCATTAAATTATTATCAAAAGAATATTTACCTTTGCCTAAAGATGTCAAAGGAATGTTTCCGATAATAGGATATCTATCTAATTCTACAAATAGATTTGAAGAATTCATACTTCTAATGATACCTTCAAAATCCTCTCCGACAAAATTTTTAATAAAGGATATTACGTTTTTCTTATCAATTTCTCTTTCAGATTGAGTTGCAATTAATTCTTTGTTTGTTGCCTGTTTAGCGTAATCAGCAATTTTAGAGTATGAAAATGGATTTTTAGATTTATTAATCACAATCTTTTTTAATTGGTGATGAATGATCAAATCACATAATCTTCTTATGGGAGACGTGAAGTGAGTATATGTTGTTAAAGCCAAACCAAAATGTCCTTTATGTATAACCGAATATTTTGCTCGTTTCATTTTACGTAAAATAATAAAGTCAAAAACGCGATGATAATTTTCAAAAAAATTAAGCTGTTTCATTACATTCTGGAGAGTCAAATTGTTATTCTTTTTAAATTGAAGATTTATGTCATAATTTTTCAAAATATCCTTTAATTTTTCTAAATCACGTGGTTCAGGTTCTTCATGAATTCTAAACATCGTTGCATCAGATTTTTTCAAAAGTAACTTTGCAACATATTCGTTTGCCACCAGCATACAATTTTCAACAAGTTGATGAGATTCGGTTTCCATAGAACGTTTAATGTCCGATATCTTTCCGTCATCATCAAAAATGAATTCTGTTTCAGGAAGGATAAAATTCAAGTAACCCTTTGAAATTCTTTTGTTTTGAAGATGTTTGGATAATTTTCTCAAGTTGCTTATAACATTCACAATATTTTCAGGAATATCCGTATTATTTCCTTCAAAAAGATTATCAACTTGTTCATAATTTAATCTAATATCTGAACGGATAACAGCTTCTACAATTTCCTGTTTAATAACTTTAAAATTATTATTAAAGGTGGTTACGACGCTCATTGTCAATTTATCTTCATCAGGTCTTAAAGAACAAACTTTATTTGATAATTTTTCAGGCAACATTGGGATTACTTTTTTAGGAAAATAGTAGCTGTTTCCACGATTATAAGCTTCTTTGAAAAGTGCGGAATCTATTTTAACATATTGAGCAACATCGGCAATATGGACGTATAATTTCCAACCAAATTCAGTTTCTTCAAAAGAAATTGCGTCATCATAATCTTTTGCAGAAATTGGATCAATTGTAAAAGTAATGACTTCTCTAAAATCAGAACGTTTAGAAATCTCTTTTTCACTTATCTCAGAAGAAACTTTTTTTACATCATCCAAAACTTTTTCCGGGAATTCCAAAGGCAAATCATAATATCGAATTACTGCCATAATTTCCACTTCCGGATTTCCGGATTTTCCGAGAATTTCCGTAATTACTCCAATTGGCGGCTGGTTTAATTCCACATTTCCCCAATTGGTAATTTTCAATACACCTTTATAACCTTCTTTGCATTTTTCCGGATTGCTAATTTCAAAATCTTTATGGATTTTAGAATTATCCGCTTTTAGAAAAGCTTTATTATGATATTTGTAAATATCACCGACGAAAATCTCTCGACTTCTTTCTAAAATCCTAATAATTCTACCGTAAGTCATTCTTTCATTTGAGCGATATATTTCAACCACAACTTTGTCGCCATGGAAAGAATTCAAAGTATCTTCCGCAGAAATAAAAATATCGCCGCTATCAGTTATTACAAAAGCAAAAGACCGATTTTTAACTAACGAAGTAGCATCGAAAGTACCGATAATACTCTTGGTTGAACGACTAATTTTAGGTCGAGAATTTCTTATAGTGTATTTTTTATTAGAATAAAATAGTTTTTGTTCTTTGTGCAATTGTTTAGCGGTAGAAACTAAATCTTTATATTTATGTTTTTTAATCTTTAGGATTTTAGAAAGTTCGTTAATAGTTAAACCGTCTTCATTTTTCTTTAATACTTTTGCAATTTGGAAGGCTAAATCATGGTCATACATTAGAATTGGGCTCCTATTTTTTCTTTTAAGATACTTATAACTTCATCTTTTTCTGACTTATCTGCTGAAAACCTTAAAGATTGTCCTCTAAATCGGTCGAGACGATGAGGACGAGAAAAAGGGGAAAGCATTATTCCATTCTTATCAAAATAAAAACATCCGTATTCTGAATATTTTTTCTCGACTTTAGCTAATGGATATTTGATTAAAATTGTTTCATCTTTTAAAAAATAGGAAGTAGGAACGAAGTAGGGAAGAAGCTCAAATATTAAAAGTGCCATCCCAATATAGAAAAATATCGGTGAGTTCCACTGCTTAAACGTTATGTACCAAACAATTGCAGAGATAAATATAATAAAACTGACAAGAAATGCTGATTTTTTTAAATTATCCACAAGCGGAAAAGATGTCCAGGAAACAATTTCGTTATTCGACATTTTGGATTATCTCACGGCATTTTTCTATTTCTTCTTTTATGAAGAGAATATGATCAAAAACAAGATTTGAATTATATTTTGAACCGATAGTATTAATCTCGCGGTGCATTTCTTGAAGGATAAAATTAAATTTTTTACCTAAAGCTTGATTATTAACATTTAACAGGCTTTCAAATTTTTCAATATGAGATCTTAAACGTATTATTTCTTCGGTAATATCAGATCTATCAATTTTGATTGAAGTTTCAACTAAAATTTTGTGCTTATCATCATCATTAATAGCTTCATGAATAAGTTCTTCCATCTTTTTTACAAGTTTATCAAACAATTCTATCTTATATTTTGGAAAAGCTTTTTCAACTATAGTTAGAGATTTGTTCATATTTTCCAGAGACTTTTTTATATAATCAGCCATTTTATCGCCTTCTTTAAGAGCCATAATTTGATGGTTTTTTAGAGCATTTTTTACTACGAGTTTAATATCTTCAATTAATTGTTGATTGTCATTATTTTCGGAAATTAACATATCCGGCTCAGCAATCAAATCCTGAATGTTAATTTGCAAATCAAATCCGCCAATTTTAGCAGCTTGTTTTAAAAGGTTTGAATATGATTTTAACTTTGGCTCATTAATAATTGTCGAAGAAACTCGCTTATCAAGAATGTCAATTGTCAAATCAAATTTTCCTCGGAATACTTTATCATTAAAAAGAGATTTTAAATCATTTTGGATAGAACTTAATTCTCTCGGTATCGAAACATTTAAATCAAAAAATCTATTATTAAGAGATTTTATTTCTACCGAGATGTTGTAATTATCGGTAAAAAGCGTGTCTTTACCATATCCTGTCATACTTTTCATTTTTACTTCCTTTGGTTAACATAATATATCTTATCATAGGTTATAGCCATCCTATGTTTCGAAGAAAGGATTGTAATTTTCCACTTCTTCTGTTTGTAATATTTCAAAGACTTCCGCAGAACTTTTTGCGTTAATCATTTTTTCTTTAATTTCCGGATGATGCCCAAAAATTTTTGCAATATTCGCTAAAACTTGCAAATGTAAATCATAATTATCTTTTGGAGTGGCAATTAAAAAGAATACATTAACCGGTTTTCCATCAAAAGAATCAAAAGGAATCCCTTTTTTGGATACAGCAATAACGCCTCTAATTTTGGGACCACCATTAATTATTGCATGTGGAATTGCCAAATTATCGCCAATTCCGGTAGAAATATCTTTTTCACGTTCGATTAGTGATTTCTTTAATTCTTCAACGGTTATTTCCTGCAAATGATGAGAACGATGTAAAAATTCGGCAAGGTTTTCCAAAGCATCCCATTTATTGTTTGATTCAAAATTAACCATGATATATTCTTCTTGAAGGAAATCCATTAATCGAACCCTATTTTTATTTGATTCACCGGCTTTTTCGATGGCAAAACCAGTTGAAATTGGTCCTAATAATTCAAAGACCAAGACCGCTGTTAAAACAATTGCGGAAATTGTTTCAGTATAAGGTGCCAGATAATTCATATTTTCAATTAGGAGCAACATACCGATTGCTAATCCGGCAAAGGGAAACAAGGTAAATCCCATCCATTTTTTTAAAGTACGTGTTGAGCCGTTTATATACGTTCCTAAAGTAGCTCCAAAATATTTTCCAAAAATACGGGAAATTACAAAAGCTAAACCGGCATATTTTGACATAACAATTGCGTGAAAATCCAAATGAGTTCCTGCTAAAACAAAAAACAAGGAAAATACTTCTTTCTCTATATCTTTGAAAGAATTGAATAACAATTTCTTATATCGAGAAAAATTAGCGATAACAATCCCTAAAATCAAACTTGATAATATTCCTGAAAAATGCAGAGTTTCTGACGTTCCAACTGTTAAAACTACCGATATTATTAGTATCCCCAAAAATGACGTTGTGGATTTTCTCTTTTCAGTAAAATAAATAACCGTGAATCCGGTCAATCCTCCAATAATAAATGATTCCAAAAGCAAATAAATCGGGCGCAAAATTATGGAAATTAAATGGATTTCATGATAGGTATCAATTGAATACATATAATAATAAATTGTGTAAAACAAAAGAATTGTTAGGACATTATTTAAAGCAACAACTGCCAACAATGTCTTTGATACCAGACCTTTAGCCCTCTTTTCTTTTATAACATGCAACGTTGATCCCGGAGCAGTTAATAATGATAAAACTCCTAAAAGTAAACTTACAATTAATTCTAATTTTACAACAAAATACAAAACGAAAAATACAAGTAATGGTGTTATGAAAGCATCTGCCAAAACAATGGAAATAACTCTCTTTTTAGCGTTTGCCAATTTTCTAAAATTTAGATGACTTCCGATTAATAAACCAACAAATCCTAAAGCGATTTTGGTAATTTGATTAAAGCTTTCGTAAGCTTCGGAAGGAAAAACATTTAAGATATAATGACCAATAAAAATTCCACCAATAATTTGAGAAGTTATTGATGGCAATTTGATTTTTTTCCCAAGTCGAGAAAATACAGAACCCACCACCAAAATAACAGCTAAGATTAATAATGGCGATGGTTTAGAAATTAATGGTTCGTGCAATACTAACCAATTATGTAAAAATATTTCCAATTTATTCAATTAATTTACCTTTTAAAGTCCACCCTACTGCATCCACAATTTTTACTTTTACAAATTTTCCGATTAAATTTTGAGAACCTTCAAAAACAGTGATTTTAAAATCGCGAGTTCTTCCGGCAAGTTCTTTGTCTGACTTTTTGCTTACTTTTTCAACATATAATTCTTGAATAGTTCCGATTTTTGAGCGGTATTTTTTCAAAGTAATTTCTTCTTGCAGTTTAATTAATTTTTGTAATCTTTCTAATCGAATTTCTTCGGGAATTTGGTCTGTATATTTTGCTGCAATAGTTCCTTCACGGGGAGAATATTTAAAAGTAAAAGCGTAATCAAATTCAATTTCTTTCATCGCATTATAAGTATCATTAAATTGTTCTTCCGTTTCACCCGGAAAACCCACAATGATATCGGTTGTGATGGCAATATCGGGCATTTTATTTCTTAATTTAGTTATGATGCCTCGATAATGTTCATAAGAATAGCCTCGGTTCATTCGTTTAAGAATATCAGTATTACCTGACTGCATAGGTAAATGTAGATGTTCGCAAATTTTTTCGGATTCCCCCATAACTTTAATTACGGAATCAGATAAATCCTTTGGATGGGAAGTTACAAATCTCAATCTTTTAATCGAATCAATTTCGTTAACTTGTTTTAGTAATTCCGCAAAATCAACATCTTCATATTTGTAGCTATTCACGTTTTGTCCAAGAAGTGTAACATCTTTAAAACCTTTGGAAGCGGCGAGTTCCACCTCTTTAATAATTTCTTCGGAATTTCTGCTTCTTTCGCGTCCTCTCGTATAAGGAACGATACAATATGTACAAAAATTGTCGCACCCTCTCATAATCGTAACAAATGCATTGAATTTACCGGAATGAATGGGATAAATATTTTCATAAACTTCAGAATTATTGACTGTTGTTTCAGTAAAATCTTTAACTCTTTTTTTATGAATAATTTTAGGCAAATTTTTATATTGATCAACACCAATAACAAAATCTATGTTTTTATTTATTTTATGTAAATCATCTCCAAGACGTTGAGCCATACAACCGATGACTCCAATTTTAAGATTTCTTTTTTTTGATTTTCGGGAAGCTTCATTTGAAATTCTCCCTAAAACTCTATCTTCGGCATGTTGTCTTACAGAGCAAGTGTTAAATAAAAGGACATCGGCTTCATCTATATTTTCAGTAACTTCATCATTATTTTCGATTAAAATTTCTTTTATCATTTCTGAATCGGATACGTTCATTTGGCATCCGTATGTTTCTATAAATACTTTCATAAATCTCCCTAAGAAATAGGACTCCCGATATCCAGGTCTTCCCTATCCAAAGTTAATAAAGACAATTTGTCTCCATTTGTTGCAGCCAATATCATTCCTTGAGAGAGTTCTCCCATCATTTTTTTAGGTTTAAGATTAATTAGCATAACAACTTTTTTCCCAATCAAATCTTTGGGTTTATAATTTTTTGCAATTCCGGAAAGAACCGTACGTTTTTCACCATCCAAATCTACCAAAATTTTAAGTAATTTTTTTGATTTTTTGATTTTTTCCACTTCAATTATTTTAACAATTCTGAGTTCCATTTTTTCAAAATCATCAAATTCGATATCTTCTTTATGAACAATTTTTTCTTTTTTCTTTGATTTCAGATTAGCGAAAAGTTTTTCGATTTGGGTATCGATTTCTTTATCTTCAATTTTAGTAAATAAAGGTTTAAATTCACCAATAGTAACGTCATCAGTAATTTCCGTGCATAAATCATCCCAATTAAAATCCGATTTTAAATTCATTGAAGCTCTAAGTTTAGACATTTTTTTAGGAAAAACCGGAGTAAATAATATTGAAATAATTTCCAAAATCTGGTAGCAGACATAAAGTGTTTCAGAAGCACCTTCTTTATTTTCCTTTACCATTTTCCAAGGTTTTCGTTCATCAAAATATTTATTTCCGAGACGAGCTAAGTCTATAATTAATTTTGTTGCTTTGCGAACTTTATAGTTTTGATAGCAAGTTTCTACTTCTCGAATAATTTTCTTTGCTGAATTTAACAACTCCAAAGCGGAATCGGAAACTTCCGAATACTTTGATATTTTGCCGTCGTAAAATTTTGCGATAAAGGTAAAAACCCTGTTTGCTAAATTACCGAGAACATTTGCCAAGTCATTATTGATTGAGTTTTGAAAATCTTTCCATACAAAATCGCTATCTTTGGTTTCCGGAGCATTTGCAGCTAAATAATATCTCACGTATTCTCCGTCAAAATCTTTTGCAATTTCATCAACCCAAATCGCCCAATTTCTACTGGTAGAAAGTTGTTTTCCTTCTAAATTAAGATATTCGTTAGCCGGGACATCATAAGGTAAAACGAAATTTTTATCTTGTCCCATTAATAAAGCCGGCCAAATAATGGTATGAAAAGGAATATTGTCTTTTCCAATAAAATGAATTAATTTAGTGTTTTCATCCATCCAATATTTTTTCCACAAATCGTCATCACCTTGATTTTTTGCCCATTCAATTGTTGAACTAATATATCCGATAGGAGCTTCAAACCAAACATAAAGAACTTTATCGTCATTTCCTTCAATCGGAAGAGGAATCCCCCATTTTAAATCACGCGTTATAGCTCTTTCTATTAATCCGGATTCCAACCAAGACATAATAAATTTGTGAACATTATCTTTCCAAAAAGATTTTGTTCCTATCCAGTTTTTTAATTTATCGCCAAATTTTGGTAAATCTAAAAACCAATGCGTTGTTTCTTTTACAACAGGAGTGTTTCCGCAAATCATACATTTCGGTTCAATAAGAGCAGTGGCATCAATTAATTTCCCGCAATTATCACATTGATCTCCGCGAGCACCTTCATATCCACAAAATGGACAGATTCCCTCAACATATCTATCAGCCAAGAATTTTTTATCATGTTCACAATAAAGCTGTTTTGACGTTTTAATTGAAATAAAACCATTCTTATCCAAATCTTTAAAAAAATCTTGAGATAATTTATAATGTATTTGTCTATCGGTTCCTGAAAAATTATCAAATTCAATACCAACTGCATCAAAACCTTCTTTAATCTTTTCATGATAACGATTTGCAATATCTTTCGGAGAAACTCCTTCAGCTTCAGCTTTGATAGAAATTGGAGCACCGTGTTCATCAGTTCCACAAATATAAATAACGTCTTCATTTTTTAATTTTAGAAATCTTACAAATATATCCGCAGGTAAATACGCTCCGGCCAAATGACCAATATGTAATTTTCCATTAGCATAAGGAAGAGCACTGGTTACAATATATTTACTCATTTATTCTCCTTTAACATTTTTCATATAATTTATTTAAATCTTCCATTCGGTATGGTTTTTTTATGATTTCATCAAATCCAAGATTTTCGTATTTTTCTCGGTCGTATTCGGTAATCATACCACTGGCTAAAACTGTATAAATCGTATCATCTATTTTTTTAATTTCTCTTAAAACCTCATCACCTGTTGAACCATCCAGATTGAAATCAATAATTGCCAAATCAATTAAAGTTTTGTGAGTTCTAACTAATTCTACCGTTTCTTCTTTATTGGAAGCCAAAATAGTTTCCGCTCCGAACATTTCAAACATTTCGGATATTATTTCTCTTAAAGTTACTTCATCATCAACAATTAAAACTAATTTTTTATCATTTATCATTTTTTTCTCCGGTATAAAAAGTCCAAGCATGAATATCACTTAAAATATCATCTAATAATTCCGTTTCCAGAACAAATGTTAAGCTTATTTCTTGCACGATAAGGTCAACTATTTTACATTTATTTTTTGTATTTAAATAATCTATAACATCGGCGACAAAAAGCGAATATTTACTTAATCCGGGACCAACAAAAGTTAATGTTTTTAAATCTTTTGTTACTTTATAGCTATAATTTTGTTTAATTAAGATTTGTTTTACATGATTAAAATAATCCGAATGGACAAATAAGGTAAGATTGTCGCCGGAAAATTTGAAATTTATCAGCTCCACTCCATCATTGGAAATACTTTGAAAAAATTCTTTTGAATTTAATATTGATAAATTTAAGCTAAATAATACAATGTCTTTTTGGGTCGTAATCGCAGTTATACTATTTTCTTCATTAATGATTTTATCCACAAGTTTTGTTCCTTTTATTTTGTTAAACGATGATTTAATTTCAACATCAATTTTGTATTTGAAGGCGAATTCCACGGCTCGTGAATGAATTACATTAGCTCCATTATATGCGAGAGCCAACATTTCTTGATAAGATATTTCGGAAAGAAATTTTGCTTCTGAAACTTTTCTCGGATCGGCACTAAAAACTCCATTCACGTCGGTAAATATTTCACATTTATCCGCTTTTAAATAGCAAGCTAAAGCGACTGCGGAAGTGTCCGAACCACCTCTCCCCAATGTTGTAACTTCCTTTTTTGTACTAATTCCTTGATAGCCTGCAACGATAACTATTTTTCCATTATTTAATTCTTCAAAAATCCTAAAAGCTTTTACATTGATGATTTTTGCAGAACCATGATGAATGTCCGTAATTATACCGCTTTGAGAACCGGTAAATGATATTGCCGAAAGACCATTTTCCTGTAAAGCTAATGATAGCAATGACATAGAAATTCTTTCACCGGCTGTTACCAACATATCTAATTCCCTTCTTGAAGGTTTTTGAGAAATTTGGGTAGCTAAATCAAATAATTCGTTAGTTGTATTTCCCATTGCAGAAACAACAATTACAATCGAATCATCCGGCTTTTTTTCTTGTGAAATTCTCGCAGCAATATCTTTAATCTTTTGGATGTTAGCTACTGAAGTCCCGCCGAATTTTTTAACAATTATTCCCATCTTAACTAACCGGAATATCTTAGATAATATTGAAAAAGTAAATCTTCATCATAATTTGAAATATCAATGTTTGTTAAATTTACAGATTCCTTTATCTCATCAATAATATAATTTTGGAATAATGAATTTTTGCCACCAATAATTTTTGGTGCCACAAAATGATAAAGTTTATCAATTAATTTCTCAGCTAAAAAAGAAGAATTAATTTTGTTCCCCGCTTCAATCATTACTAAATATTTGTTGAGAGAATAAACATAATCGAGAATATATTGCAAATCTAAACCGCCATTTCTTAAAGGACATTCTTTGATTTCTATCCCTAACTTTTTTAGAGAAAGGTATTTAGCATCTTTTTGAAGAGAATATACAAAAACAATTGTTTGAATATCTTTCGCAGTTTCGGCAATATTGGAATTTACCGGAAGCCTTAACCGGGAATCCAAAATTATTCGAATCGGATTATTTTTAGCTTCACCAAATCTTACATTGAAAGTTGGATTATCAGCAAGAACAGTATTTATTCCGGTGATAATGACATCTGCTTCAGCTCGCAATTTATGAACATATTTTCGTGATTTTTCATTGGTAATCCATTTGGATTTTCCCGTAGATGAGGATATTTTCCCATCCATACTTGTTGCGATTTTTGAGAATACAAAAGGTCTTTTTGAGATAATAAATTTTAGATAATATTCCAATTGCTTCTCAATTTTAGATTTCCAAATACCTGTTTTAACAAACACTCCGGCGTTCTTTAATTTCTCAAAGCCTTTTCCATTTACTTTAGGATTTGGATCTTTGATTCCGGCGTAAACAGACTTTATCTTGTGTTTAATAATCGCATCGGCACAAGGCGGAGTTTTCCCATAATGTGCACACGGCTCGAGAGTTACGTACATTTCCGCACCTTCACAATCATAATTTGCATCTTTAATTGCTTGAATTTCGGCATGATCCTTACCCCAAGGTTGAGTATAACCCCTGCCAATAATTACATTATCGCGAACTAAGACAGCCCCGACAAAAGGATTTGGAGAAGTTAATCCTCGCCCTTTTTCAGCTAAATTGTATGCTTCTTCGAAAAACTTTTCTTTGAAACTCATGAAATACTTTTTACTATTCGTTCTTTATTTTTAATTGCCAAATCAAAATCAGGTTTAAGTTTTAAAGCTTTTTCGACATAATCTTTTGCCTTTTGTAAATCACCTTCTTCAAAATAAATAGAAGCTAAATTGTTCAAAGCTCGAAAATCTTCCTTATTTTTTTCAAAGGCCAATTCATAGTATTTGATTGCATTTTTGCTATCTTTTAATAATAAATAGGCTGTTGCTAATCCAAAATATGATTCTGAAAAATCGGGATCAATTTCAATTGAATTAAAATAATGAGTTACAGCTTTCTTGAAATTACCGGAAAAGTTAAGAAAATAAATGCCATAATAATATTGAATATCAGCCGAATTAGGGAAAATCTTTACTTGCTCATCCAACATTTCCAAAGCTTTGACTTTTTGATTTTTATTGAGAAGCAAAGCAATGTTTTTATAAACTTCAGATTCCGAATTAACTAAATTTGGTTCGCCAAAATAATAATTTGCGATTTTCCATTTTGAATCATCAGAAACCAAAGTTAAGGTTATATTGATTTTATTGTTTAAAATTGCGTGAACTATCGCGGAATTTCCATCTTTTGTAATACCTGAACCAACGATAAAATAATTAGACATTTTTTTAAATTCTTTGATATTTTTAAGTCTCTTTATAAAATTTTCCTGAAATTCACTTTGTTTGTATTGTTCATTCTTCAAAAAATGAGAAGTGATTTTATCATAATTAATTGTCAGAATATCTTCAAAAAAAGCTTTAACTGTTGTTTCGTAAGTATAAACATTTTGTTGATTATCTGTATTTAATTTTAATCTTTTGAGAAGATAATTGTAGCTGTATTTAGCTGATTCGTTGATATTTATTGAAGAAAGGTATTTTTTAATTTTATCTTTTCCAGCCTCACTTTCAATTAATTGGATAGGAATTTCGCCATCAAAAACTTTTTGATTTCTTAAAACCCACAGATCAATAAATCTTTTTTGCAAATCTTCATATTCCGACAAAGAATCCACAGCCACTGCTAATCCGGTCTTTCCTAATAAATCATCGGGAATATCCGCAATATGAAATCTGCAACTCGTTGGACATTTTCCTAAAATTCTAATCTCATTGCAACATTTCCAACAAATATCTTTTCCTTTTTGGAGACAAAATCTATGACCCGGATTAGTTTTACAAATTTTACAGACAGGTATTTTGTTTTTATTTAAGAAACCCAAATTTCCTCCAATGAAGCCGGCATATTTCTTTTAAATTCAGATTTTTTAATCATATTAAATGTTTTATCTATATCATTTTCGGAATATCCTAATTTCATAATATCATTTTTATCTTTTTTTAAATCGACAATCTGATAAAGAATTTCATCTAATTTTTGATAAGTCATTCCCATTTCATCTTCATCTGTTTGACCATCCCATAAATCGGCAGTTGGTTTTTTTTCGATAACTGATTTTGGTAAACCTAACAATCGTGCAATTTCCCATACCTCAGTTTTGTAAAGATGCCCAATCGGTTCAAAAGCACAAGCACTATCTCCGTATTGTGTACAATAACCGATCATTAATTCAGATTTGTTTCCGGTTCCAACTACTAAACCGCCATGTTTGGCCGAATTATCAAATAGAACGCACATTCTTTCACGAGCCATCCTATTGCCTCTTCTAAGAGGTGTTGCATCCGGTTCATATTTTTCAAAGTAGGAATCTACCATGGGTGAAATATCATACTTTTGATATTCAATTCCGAGATGTTCAGCAACTTCCACCGCATCATTATAACTATCCGGATGACTTGTTTTGTAAGGAAGCATTATCCCGAGAACATTTTCCTTTCCGATCGCTTTAACTACCAATGCAGCTGAAACGGAACTATCGATTCCACCGGATAATCCAATTATCGCTTTTTTAAAATTTTGCCCAAAAATTTGTTCTTTAATAAAATCAGCTATTCTAATTATTTCATTTTCCAAATCAATTTTTCTTAACATTTTAATTTCTCACTATAGGTTTTGCAATTATTTTAATAATTTTAGTATTAATTATATTATTTTTGTAATTTGGTTTGAGTATGACCATCGTTGTTAAATTCCCGTTTTCTTCATCTAATCCAATTACTTCTTCTCCAAATTCTATTAAATTGTTTTCAAGAGCAAAGGAAGCCGATATAACGATATT